>Ga0209425_10002508_pt1 | contig 20345 bp, 11 predicted proteins | sample COG_05_FD_184749 | JGI IMG/M metagenome (GOLD analysis project Ga0209425, IMG submission 184749) | Pelagic Microbial community sample from North Sea - COGITO 998_met_05 (SPAdes) (version 2) | ecosystem: Environmental > Aquatic > Marine > Neritic zone/Coastal water | place: Helgoland, sampling...
TTTTTTTATTTTTAGACACATTTAAGTTTGTTAAATATTTAATTTGCGATAATATTGCATTGGTTTCAGATTTTCTTCGTGTTAAATTCATAAGTTCATCGGATGTGGTTCGTACTTCTTCCATAAGTTCTTCGTAATTGGTGATCTTTGACGGAGACTCAAATTTAGTATCTAATTTATTTTTTTTGGTCTCAAGTTTATTTATACCGGTGTTTATTTTTTTAAGTTGACTATTTAAATAACTTATAAGTGATTTGCTTTTACTTTTTAATATATCTATATATTTTTCAAATTGGGCAATATGTTTCATAATATATTTATGCTCTGTTTTAGCTTCATCTAAATTGGAATAGAAATAATGACAAGAACCTTTATCGTGTACACTTTTACCAAAAAAACGACATGGTTTAACACATTCATGAACATTTTTATTATAGCAAAGATTTTCATTATTGAGAATATTTGGCACACATTTTTTTTTCTGAACAATACAGGTATCAGACGGACAATCGGAAACCGAATGGGTTATACATAATGGAGTGTCGGAGTAATCAACAGCTTCGTCTTCTGTTTCATTTTCCGCCATTTCTGATAATCCTTCTCTATCAAAAAGAATATTAGTTATACGGTTAATATTGTTTGATTTTAAATTATTCTCCGATTCTTTTACCTTTGATAATATTGTTTCAATTTCATTCGCATCCTCTCTATTAATACCTACAGTCTTTAACATTTGTTCTATTTCATCTATATGACTGCTTCGTAATTCTCGTCCTTCAAGACTCTTCAATTTTCGGTTAATAGACCTTTTAGAAATAGTCTTGTTATTTCTACTATATCGTTTATAAACCATATTATTAGTTATACTGCTCCTATCATATGACCCATAACCCATATCATCGTTATATAAAATATCTTTTATTTTAGATATATCTTTCTTTTGGATTACTCTATCTACCCGATCTTGAATAGATGTCACAACGTCCAATACACGGTTTTTTCTATTTATTGATGTAGCTAAGTTTTTCACCATTCCAATAATATTGTCGTTTCTTCTGGTATTAATTACCGGGTTATTACTCTGTTCATAGGCACTTAATGTTTCAAGTATATCATCACTATTCATTAATATTAATAAATATAATAAAAATCTATTAAATGAATAATATTAATCAATAATATTAAATGAAAATGAATGTTGCAATTATAATATATCCGGGTTCAAATTGCGCCGATGATATCAAGAGGTATTTTGAATCAAAAGGGAATAGTTGTTTTTACATTTGGCATAAAAAAGACGACATTAAACAATTTAAATTCGACCTTTTAATTATTCCTGGTGGATTTGCTTTTGGAGATAGATATTATAAAAACGCAACCGATTCATATACTATGGACCCAGGTAAAATGGCATTGGAGTCCCCCGTAACTAAAATTATTTTAGATGCTTCTAAACAATCCATACCCATTTTAGGTATTTGTAACGGCTTTCAAATATTAATTCAATTGGGGTTATTACCAGGAAAATTACTAAAGAATATTAATAATAAATTTACTTGTAAGTCCGTTAAATGTTTCTTAAATAATGGCGATGAAATTATGTTAGATGTCGCGAATTCATATGGCAACTATCAATGTAATACGAATATAGATGACCAAGTGTTTCTGAAATATGACGATGGTTACACCGGTTCGTTGAATAATATTGCTGGGGTTTGTAGTAAAAATAAATTAATTTATGGAATGATGCCTCATCCGGAAAGAACTATACCAAATCATAATTGTAAAATATATGAAATTATAATTGAAAATATGGTAAATAGGAAAAAAATAGAAACGATGGAAAAAATAGAAACGCTAATGAGCAGTGAACATATTTCATATAAAAGCACCCGAAAATATTTGAAAAATTTGTATACATTGGGGGGGCACGTTATCCAAGGACCTGGTGAAAATGCTGGTATTGTAGATTTAGGAGATGGGTATTGTTTGGCTCTTAGAATAGAAAGCCATAATCACCCTATTTTTATAGACCCATACAACGGTTCATCCACAGGGGTTGGGGGTATATTAAGAGATATTTTCACGATGGGTGCTAGACCTATCGCCATATGCGACTTTACTAGATTTGGAACGGATTCAAATTCGGATAAATTGCTTTCAGAAACGGTGAGGGGTATTTCAGATTATGCCAATTGTTTTGGTGTCGCGAATGTAGGTGGTAATTGTTATAGAGATATCATATATAATAAAAACCCCCTATTGAATGTCGCTTGTTTTGGAATTATGAAAAAGGACAAAATTGTCTATGGTAACGCATTAAATGAAGATAGTTTATTGATTTACGCTGGGAGCAAAACGGGCAATGAAGGTATAAATGGCGCCGAAATGGCATCCAATTCTTTCACAAAGGATACGAATTTAGAAGACCTCAAGAGCAATATTCAAACAGGTGATCCCTTTTTAGAGAAATTGCTTTTAGAAGCGTGTTTGGAGATAATAGAATATGACTTGGTTGAGGGTATGCAAGATATGGGGGCTGGTGGTGTCCTTTGTTCAAGTTTAGAGGTTATCGAGAGAGGTCGGACTAAAACCGGTAAAAATCTCGGATGTGTTATATATACCGATAATATACAATGTAAACACCGAATGGATGACTGCGACAAGTTGATATCCGAATCACAGGAACGAATGTTAGTAATCGCTACTCCAAACAATAGAGATAAAATATTTGAAATTTTCAATAAATGGGATTTAGAATATTCGGTAATAGGAAAAGTTAATAATTCGGGGTCGTATGTCGTTGTAGATAACGAAGCAAATGGAAATATATTATATGAAAATAAACTCGTGAATTTTTCTGATATTACGCAAGATTGGAGTGAAAATCGGAAAGAATTCAGTAAGAAAAATGGCTATGAAGTTACCGATAAAAATTTATGGGATACGTATGACTCTACAATAGGGGCGAGGACGGTATCGCTAAATAGAAATAACGAGTTTGAAAATTACTCGGTTATATCTTTATACGAGATAAATAAAAATATGATAATAGCGTGGGGTGCTAATGTTGAAGAATGCTATAAAACGGTTACGAGAGTTCAGGATTTTAAACCTCTTGGGATTATAAATTGTTTGAATTATGGACATCCGTCCGATTCTATTGGAGAATTATCGCATTTTGTTAGAGAAATGACGCAAAAATGTGAGGACTATAATATACCTATACTCGGAGGAAATGTGAGTTTGTATAACGCCACCGATAATGTATCTATACCTCCAAGTCCAGTTATAGTTATGATTGGTATAAACTGACCTTTTAGATAAAGTTGTTGAATATGTTTTTTGTGATATATTATAATTATAATTATTAAATATATAGATAATTATGGCTATTCCTAAAAAGTATGTTCCTAATGTATTAACGAAGACCGATGCTAAAAAACAGAAATCGTATATTAGCAAATCAAGAAAGATGTATAAGAAGGGCAACTATTTTAATCGCCCTAAAGTAGTCTCATATAAAACGCGTAAGTCTCGTCACGTGAATAAGGCTAAAAAAGTATATAATATAGACAACGTCGTTCCTAACAAAGAATTAGCAAAAAAGTGTCAATGTACTCTAAAGACGCTTAAAAAAATCGTGAATAAAGGTCGGGGCGCATACTATTCTAGTGGTTCGCGTCCTAACCAAAGTGCCGAATCGTGGGGTCTTGCGCGTCTTGCAAGTGCTTTAACAGGTGGCTATTCATCTGTCATTGATTTTCATTTATTACACGAAGGATGTAATCACGATGGAAAGGCGTATAAGATGGCGAAGCGAACGTGTAAGACAATGGGGCGGTGTAGGAAATATCTGGAAGCCAAACCATAACTATACATTACAAATACTAACTAACGTATTAGATTATATAATTATACGATTTGGTGGTCGTTTTTTAATTTAATTAAATTAAAAAAAAAAGTCTTAATTCTAATATTAATAAATAATATTGGATTTTTGGATATAATATACCGTTTTCTCTTTTTTTTTGGGGCGTATATATCGCATATTTTCCAGAAAATGCGCATTTACTTTTTTGAGTTTTGATTCATTGGTTATAAATACATTTGAAATAAAGTTGTAGGCGTCAATTATTTGTATAGTTGTTTTCGCTCCAATAATTACACTACCACTTTGAAAAACTGATATAGTAATTTTCTTACAATTTCCGTCACCCTTACCATCACCTTTACCAGAACAAATATTATTACAATAACACTTACCAAGTTGTTTTTCTGGGTCTGATTTATAATCTTCATTCCAAAAAAACTTTCCCATAACACCTGGGTAAATACACGGTTCAAACGACGCAAATATATTATAGTTATTCACAAGCAACTGATGTAACACCGGTCGTTTAATTTCATAACTACTTTTATAATCGCTGTTAATCCATACAATATTGAAAAACTCCATTTGGGTATTTTCGGGGACCGCTGTTGGAATTAGTTTCAAGTTATTAATTAATATGTTAACGGCTTTTCTACCATTTTTTTCAGATTTAACACCTGTCATTGAAATAGCGCCATTATTAAATAATTTAATGTTATTGTAGTCATTCTCAACCACAATTACAAACGTAATTTGATTGAAAAACACCTTTTTATTTTTTTTCTTTTTTTGCGATTCTTGTTTTGGACTAAGACCCTTTGGAACTTTATCCGCCCATTCAATATAGACTATATTATTATTTATATTTAAATTTGTGTAGATTTTTTCAACGTCGAGTTCTTCACCATTCGTAAAAATATGACTGGTGGCAGTCATAGTTGAGATCTTTAAACCGCTTGGTAAATCCATATTAGAAGTCATATCTAAAGAAGGAAGATGTAAACAGGTTTAAATATATTTAAAGAATTCAATTTTAAAAATTATTAATGCTACATAATTCTTATACCATTTTAGGAGTTAAAAAGGACGATTCCATTGAAACTATCCGGAAAAAATACAAAGAAATGGCTTTAAAATATCACCCGGATAGAAATCCAAATACGGAAGAAAAATTCAAGGAAATTAACAATGCTTACCATAACATAATAAATAATGCGGTTAATAACGGCGAAACTAATAATAATGATTTATTTGATTTTTTGAAAGAAAAAATCGTTGAAAAGGGCACATTCATAGGGAACTTTATCAAAAACTTTGATAGGGATAAAATGAAAACTACCTTTTTTAATGAACTACGAGATTATAAAGTATATCATGAATCAGCCCATTCCGAACATATAAGCGACGATTTACACATTAATATTTCTTTGAATTTGGAAGAAATATATTTAAATGTTGAAAAGATAGTTACTATTGAATTATATGTAAAGTGTCATGAGTGTATTTTGAATGATTTGAAAGTGTGTAACGCCTGTTCCAATTCCCAGAGGATTTTAGAAAAGCAATATTTCGTATTTAATGCTAATGAAAAATGTATAATGTTTCCAAATAGTGCCCATTATGAAACAAATAAAAAAAGAGGCAATTTAGTATTTAATATTTATCCCAAACACGAAAAATATAGTATATTTAACGATTTTAGTATATTATGGAATGTTGAATTAAGGTATATAAAAAATATAGATACGATTGCTTTTTTAGGAAGTGAATCCATCAATATTGAAGATATTAACGAGGGTGGGTTATATATTTTTAAAAATAAAGGCCTAATCAATAAACTCACGAATGATGGAATACGAGGGGATTTTCACATCAATGTCTATGAAAAAAAAGTAGAGGTACATAAATAATTAACTTCATTATGTACAAATTCCATTAGTGATTCTTCGGCTTCTTCTATGGCTCTCCACATTCTTGAATTAGTTCCACAATGCCATTTGCCTATATCAGGTAGCTTATCGAATATTTTTTTTTCATATGGTGATAAATCGCTACCCTGATAATTAAGGTTTATCTTATTAAACTCCTCAAATTTGGGTTTATCTTCGTCTTTAATATTAGTTCCTACCCAATTATGATAGGATGTAAGCGATTCTTGCGCTTCGGTGATAACCGCATTATTAAAGTCAAGATGTTTTAAATGTTTTAATATACGTTCACGCGATAATCCGCTTTTATAGTCTAAAAATTCCAGTTCGTCCTTTGTTAATGTATCCATAGATGAATGAATATCACTTACTACTTTTAAATATAATAACAAAAAATAATTAACTAAATATCATCATAATAATATTCGTCTTGTGGTGTTTCCGTGTCGCCGTCAATATCCCAATCAACCGTTTCTTCATCTATTGTAAAAACTAACCCCAATCCATTTAGTTTATCAAATACATTTTTTACAATATACATATTTTCAATATATTTGGCGACTTCGTCGGGTTGGTAGATGCGGTCGTCTTCATCATATAGGTATTCATCGCACACCTCATTACCAGTATATAGTTGCAACATACTATCACCATACGTAATACGGTCCATTAAATCATCCGCCCAATTTTCGGCTTCAACTATGGTATATTCATCAAACCATAGATTTTTTTTCAATTTAGCATATTCAAAAATGAGGATTTTATTCCGACGAATTTCAATAAATTCATCGGTAATTTTAAAAAACGGGTGTTGAAGCCCCTTAAATTTAAAACATATCATATCCACAATTTCATTGGGAAGAATACTGACGATTGTGTTCATATCCATAGCGATATATTGAATTGAATTGAATAATATAATATTAATTATTGTAAAAATAAATAATCAATTTTTATCTCTTCATAATTCTATTTCCTGTATTTTATATGAAGGTGTATCGTATGTAGGGACATCGTATAAAGGAACATCGGGTTTATTATACGATGGTATTTCATATATTTCATTGCTATTTTGATAATAGTCGTGGTCTTTACCACTTGACACGTATAAAGGATTTTCTAAATTTCTTGGGAGGGTTCTAGTTATTTTATTTCTTTTATTTTTAATAAATAAGCACACTATAATCATTGATATCAATGCTCCCACTATAATAACCGTAAATATAGATGACATATTAGAGTCATCTTCCGAAGAAACAATGATAATTTCGTGTAATTTTCTACAACAATAGAGAGGACAACTTTTAATAAAAAAATCGCGAGATGGTGTTAAACTATTACACAAATTTAGTGAATCCCCAAAAGAACCACACCAATATGTATCTTCTAATCCATAACACATTGATTGTGTCGGATAACATATTTCTAAGGAACATCGGCCTGAATCACCATAGCCAGAATAGTCATATAAATCGTCGGATTTTTCATAATCAAAAATACAACAATAATCGCAATCAAGGTCGTTGTAACATACCGCCGTGTTATTTACATATTGTCCTAAAGTAAGATACGATAATAAAGATAGTATTAAAATACGAATCATTTCAATGGATGTATTATTATTATTATAATTTTTTTTTTCTTTATATTATTAACATTTATAGTAATATTAACTATATTTTAAAATAATTTCACTTTATATACACCTATTTCACCAAGCCCTCCGTGTTTAAACAAAAAATTATACATAATTTTATACGGCAATTATTTCGCGGGTGCTTTTGGTTTCGCTTTTAGCCAACTTAATTTATTCATTTTATCTCCAACTTTTACACCAAGCAATTTTTGGGTTTTATCATATACATTTCTATATGAAGTTCCATCACTACTCCTTTTTTTGGAGGTTTTATCTACATAAAAAGTATGACCTTGCCACTTCCATTTAGAAACACGTACTTGAGTTGTCTTCGCTTTTGATGATGCTTTCTTTTTTGGATTATTACTAGAAGGTTTCTTAAGTGTATTGTTTTTTTTTATTTTTTTGGTTTTTAATTTAAGTTGGATTTTATTACTAGATGATTTCTTAAGTGTATTGTTTTTTTTTATTTGTTTGGCTTCTTTAATAAGTGGATCTTCTAAGTAAGATATGAATTGATATATATCGGCTTCAAAGGTATCCAGTCGTTTTTTTTCGGCGGACTCCACCTTGGGATCATTAAATGCGTTCTGAACGATTACAAGTTGCTCGTTCAATTGATTAATACCTAGTTCCAAATCAAAGTTCGCATTATCCCTTTCAAATTGCTCTTGGACTCGCTTGATATTTAGTCCGATCTGATCCAAATCAAATTTATCATGGGTGTCTTCTTTTTTTTGTTTTCTATTTTGGTTGGTAATCAGGTTACGTTTATTTTTTTTCTTTGTTTTTTTTTTAAATTTAATTGGTGAATTATTACTAGATTGGGGTTTTAGTGTATTTTTTCTTTTTGATTGTCTTGTCTGATGTTCGTGATTAGTTTTATAATCAAATTCTTTCCAAAAGTCTTTCTTAAAAGCACCTATTATTTTGTAATTGTATTTATGTTCTGTAAAGGCAACATAAGTCATTAAATCAATAAATTTTGGGTCATTTAAAGCATTTTTAATGAACTCTAAATTTTGAGGTATATCTTCAATACCATAACTATATTGAGTTAATCCGTAATCTCCATTCTTATCAATTATTGGATATGTTCCTGCTCCATTTGACCAAATAACTTTCGGAACAAACATACCTTTTTTTTCATTACTATACCAGAATTTAATACCTTTTCCTTGAGTTATAGTATAAACAATTTTGAATTTAAATATTTTATTTTCAATTTCACTCATATTTGATTTATCGGTTCCATACATACTTCGACTATATAAAATACTTACTTTTTCTCTTCCTTTTATTAATTTATCAAAAATATCAAATTTTCCACTTGGAATAAAATTATAATTATTTAAATCTAACACGAATTCATTTCTATCAATATCGTTAATTTTTGTTTTATTAGTTGTTGTTAATGTATTTTTTACACAATAATAATCAAAGTTCGTTCCTGAACCACCAAATGTTTTAGCACCATCATCAAAAGTTCTCATAGTTAAATGTTGTAAATCTCTTCCCTGTATTAAATCAAATATATCTTTAAAATCTCCACTAACATTTCTCCATCCACTTGGATGAACAAATAACAAATATCCATTTTCTTTTAAACAATTTATAGAATTTTTAACAAAGTTAGACCAAATAGCTTGAGATTTTTTTTGCCCTGTTTTTTTATGTTGATAAGGTGGATTACCCATTATTATATCAAACTTATCCTTAGTTTGTGTGCTCCAAACCAAAAAATCTTTATTATAAATATTAGGCTTTGCTTCCTTATCAATCATATTAAATATTTTTTTACATACACGCACATTGATAGGGTTTAATTCTACCATAACTAGCATGTTTTCAATTATATGTTTGGACCGTTTAGATTCTGTTTCGAAGCCTTTAACACCGGCCAACGAATCCATCAATTTGTAATACACTACAACCGGATAGTTGCCGATACCATTGGCTGGATCTAACCATTTTAAATTAGGATTTTTCCAGACTTCTTTTGGCAACTTATCTAACATTTCACATACTAATTCAACTGGTGTAAATACTTCACCAAATAGTTTTTTTTCAGCGTCTTTAACAGTTAAATGGTCGCGAATAATTGTCAGAATATTGCTGTTAACAAGGCTAATAGTATGACTATCAGTTTTTTTTCGGCGTCCACCACCCGTCATACAACTTTCTTCACACTTAGGGGCATATTTGATTGGATTATTGCGAACTAACATAAATTTATCTCTAACATTACAATAGAAATTTAAAAATTCCTCTAATTTATGGTGATTTTTTGCGTCTGTTAAAAACGTTCCAATTAAGTTTCTATAATCATTTAATTTTTTTACAGTTTCGTCTATTTTTATAGGGTCAGTTTCGTTAAAATTCAAATGGGCTTTATTTATATAAGATATGTGACATTCAATAATCGTTTTATTATTTTCGCAAACGCTTTTTAAATTACTTGCGTCAATTTTATATCCAGTTATAAATGCTAAAAATTCGTCTATATTTTCAGATCCACAGCCAGTATTTATTTGTTCTTTTCCTAATAATTCGGCTTCAAATAATACGAATAACGTAAAAATATCTTTGATATATGTTATAATTAAACGATATTTTTCGCCGATATCAATATCATTATTATTATTAGCATTATTATTAGCATTAGTATTATTATTAATAATTTTTTGTAAAATAGGATTCTCATCATTTTCGCGTGATTTAGGTTCTATCATGGTTTCTTTAATATGTTTCTTTTGTGATGGATTTTTTCCAGCAAGCACTAAATTAAGATTTTTAATTTCATCGTAATATTTTGTAATTTGCTTTGTTTCAAATGTTTCTAAAACGGAAACCAGTTGTTTTTCTTGAACTTGTTCAACCATTTCTGCAAATGATTCAATCGAATCCGGATTTAAATTTAATCGGTTAATTAAATGACCGTAAATTTTATGAAAATCATTAGTTTCTTTATAGGTATTTATACCATTAATATTAAAACTAAATAATTTTTCAATAAACCTACTACGTTTAGAACGAATATCAATTTGTTTGGTTTCTTTTGCCGTATAATTATCGTATTGATACATAAAATCTATAAAACGGTCGCTCAATAAATCAACAAAATAGCCACGTTTTTTCCCAGGTCGTTCGGTTAAAACTCTAAACATGCTTTGGTAAATTGTATCTACACTTTTAATAGGGTCCATATGTAAAACAATATCAACGCATGGTAAACTGACCCCTAGTCGTAACCGCATCCCAGTTAATATAATAAGACTTTTACCTTTTGCTTTAGCACAAGCCTCTTGTTCCTGGATACAATTCACAATACTGCCTTTATAATTAACACACTTGGTGGAAATACATTGGATTGTGGAATCTTTTTCATAGGTTTCTACCTTTAATTCATCGTATCGGGTACCCTTTTTTCCACCTAATTTATCTTGGTCGTTATCTAAAATCATTTTGGGTAATTTTTGCGAATTAATTACCAATACACAAAATTTATCTCCAATAGATTTATTTTTAGTAATTGCCTGTGCCAATAATCGTGTAGTGTGTTCTATTTTAGTTCCTTTTTCATATTCTTCCAATTCTTTCAATTCTTCATCCATTTTTTTTGTATCGCCATTAGTTTCTTTTTTTTTTTTTATTTCATTTTTTTTATTATTAATATCAGCATTTTTTTTTTCGCTTCGACATCCCGCTGGAGTAGGTAAAAACCATAATTGACTATGCGGTGTTTCAAAAACATCATATTTAAAGCGTCGTTTTAGAAGTTTATCGTATATAGTTTTTACAATATATTGAATAAATTTATCAACCGCTGAGTCTTGATGAGTAAATTTGTTTTTGGTGCTTTTAAAAATGACATTACATATACTATTTTTATTCAACTCAGACACCTCGGGTATGCCATGTTGAGGATTTTCAACCGTATCTTCTAGTCCAGGACATAATACGATCAATTCTGGATATTTATCATACTGACTCGCCAAATGTTCAAGAGTCACCCCACGTTTTTCTAAATCGTCAACTAAATTCGTTAAAATAGCCGCTTTGGTTTCACCATCATTCTCATTGATATCTGTAGATTTAATTGTGTCGATAAAAGTTTGAAAATTATATGGTTCATGGATCGTTTTCATTTGCTGAATATTATCATATGACCATTGTATAAGTTTAGTTCGGGTGTCGCCACGATTAATATAATTTAGCAATGGTTTAGCAAATGTGGCGGTTACCATAATAAAGGGACTTTTTGGTAGGGTGTTATTAAAAACATATTTTTCTAATAATTTATTTTGCTCTATACCTATGCTCGCACCTTGATGAATTTCATCAAAAAATATAAGTTTATTTGTTTTTTTTTCTAAAATATCGGTTAATTTTTTATCACCTTTCCCAATCCATCCTTTTTGTTGACTGATTAGCACAATATTCTTTTTATCAGGTTGTATTCCGTCATATTTATCATTTTGAACATTAACAATATTGTAGTCATTAAAATCACTATGTTTCTTGAACATTTCCTCAAATTGTCCAACTGTTTCGGTGACCGCACCCAAAAAAATAACAACTTGTTTTGGCTGTCTTTTGGCGATTAATCCCGCCACCATATATGATTTGCCACTTCTTGGCACAGCCCCCCAACATATATTAAAGTTTTTTGCTTTAATTTGTTCAATGGTATAATCAATAAAATATTGCTGGTGAAAGCGCGGTATTAAAGGTGGTTTGGTGCTTTTATTTATATTGTTTTTTAATTCTAAAAACTCATCGACATTGTTTTTATCTTCTAGTTCGTATTTTAGCAATTTGTAGTATGTATCTAAATCACTCGCATCTAAAATTTCGTGAAACCGATTTGTTAATTCTTTGTTACTTGTATTCATTTTTTTTAATAACATTTTTTTATCTTTCACTAACAACATAATATTATATTCCTTCAATCGTGGTGAGGCTTCAATATAAATATCAGCAATATCGTATTTACTAACCCCTTTTTCTTTATTAAAATATTTGGCTGAAAATAAATAGTTTGTATTTTTATTTTTAACTGTATCAACAACATTGCATTTATCTGAAGAGCATGCCGGAAGACCACACGAAACTTCTTCCCCACCTTTAAAAGAACAAGTATAATAGGTGTCTTTACAAACGTGATGGACATTTTGTTGTATTTTTTCTCCACATTTATCGCATTTTGTTCCATCAGTAATATGTTTAAAAAAAATGTCTGCTATTCCACCAGAATTGCTGGCGTTTACAGGGGTAGTTTCTATAATATCACTTATATCTCGTTTATCAGCTTCATTAGTTTCTAGTTTTATATAAAACTGTCGTTTTTCTCCTGGTAATAAAAAATTATCATATTCTAATAAAAAAACAATTATCCATAATGCCTCAAAAACGTGAGAATCTGTATTAGTAATGTCAGCCATACCTGAACCTGGATGTGGAAATTGATTTAATAAATCTAATACATTATTGGATTTTTCAGATTTAATCGTTTTTAATAAATCTTTTAATTTATATTCTTTTTGTTTTGCCTTTTCATGAAATGTTTTACTTATGCATTCATTATATTTTTTTTTAGATTCATCATGTTTTAATTTAGCATCATCCAAATCCTTTTTTTCGGTTTCACAATCAACATTCATTAATATAGTAATATCATATTAAAAAATAAAAATATAACACGGAAAAAGAAAACACCAAAAGCATATAAAATTAAAAAAGAGCAGGTAGATTATATTCTAAAAATTTTAAACGTGTAAAAAAAAAGTGTGGTAAATAATAATTTAATTTAATTTAATTTAATTAGTAATTAATCTTGGCGCCATACTCATACTTTCAAGTTCTTGGATGAGTAATTTACAAGCGTATGGAATGCGGATTTCCGAAAAGTCGATGTAATTTTTACATTTCTTACATTTTGAAATATTTTCTTCCAAATTAACCGGTGTTATCAACCCACATCTATTACAAATATGGGTCTTGTAATTATCCGACACATCTAACATCCGTTCCTTTAAAAACTGGAGGGTTCCATGCGCAATCATACAATCTCGCTCCATTTCCCCAAATCGCAACCCACCATCTCGCGATCGTCCTTCCGGTGGTTGTCGTGTCAATAGAACCTTTGGACCAGTTGAACGAGAGTGGACTTTATCTTCAACCATATGTTTCAGTCTCTGATAGTAAGTGGGTCCAATAAATAGACTTACATTGAGTTGCTTACCATTAATACCATTGTAAAGGACTTCATTACCATATCGCTGATATTTCGCGTGTTTTTCAAGCGCCTTTCCAATATCTTTAATGTCAATATTTGAAAATGGGGTGGCGTCCCCATACCCACCGACATTCGCACATAGTTTCCCAAGCAAACATTCCATCAACTGCGCTATAGTCATTCGGCTAGGAATCGCGTGTGGGTTAATGATGATATCGGGACGAATTCCATCTTTTGTATAGGGCATATCTTCTTCATTATATACCATACCGACAGTGCCTTTTTGTCCGTGTCGTGATGAAAACTTATCGCCGACTTTCGGAATGCGTTCCGACCGAATACGAACTTTGCAAAAACGGTGACCATCCGCATTACAATTCGTATACACTTTATCTATGAATCCCGTTTCATTATTTCGGAGCATTGTGCTATTGTCTTTGAAAACTTGCTTGAGGCGATCTTTACTTGAATTTTTAACTGGGATAATTTTACCAATAATAATGTCATTGGAATTTACAAATACGTTTTCATTAATGAATCCATTGTTATTTAATTTTGAATAGGAACCTGGTTTCATACCCTTTGTAATATTGGCATCAGGTTTAGTAAATTTCTCTTCATCATCGGATGACTGAAGTTTTTTCTCATCGTCTTTATAAGTTCTATAAAATGTTGAACGGAAAAGCCCTCGGTCAACAGCCGATTTATTAATGATAACCGAATCCTCTTGATTATAGCCTGTATAAGAAGCAATAGCCACAATAATATTCATTCCATTTGGAATATTATTTGAGGGCAATAATCGTCCGATTTTGGTATTAACTAATGGTTTACAATTGTAGTGAAGGATATGGGCGTTTGTATCCATACGTTTATTGAAATTTGTCGCATAAATACCCATTGCCTGCTTACCCATAGCCGATTGATAGGTATTTCTAGGAGATTGATTATGATTTGAAAATGGAATACACGATGAAAGCACCCCAAGAATTAAAGAGGGGTGTATTTCGCAGTAATTATAATTGATTGATGATTTGTGAATATTTTTTTCATACATCGCAATCATACTATGATAGGCCTCATTACTATCAATATATTCAATAGTGCCCTCTTCTACCTTATTATTTAACTTTTCTTGGAAAAGGGGGTTCTCTTTCAGCGATTTTATGATGAAATTATTCCAATCAATTTCGCCTTTATTTAGTTTTGTGATATCGTCTTTGGTTATTTGAATTTTATTATTTTTCAATACAAATAGCGGTCGCGTACAACGCCCAGCATCGGTAAATATTTGAATTTCATTCAGTTTAAAATCAAAGGAAATTGAGGCATAGACATTAATAACCCCCAGTCGCTTTTGTTTCTTTAAATCTTCGTATAGTTCAAGGGCATTGTCCGATACACCAAACCAGTTGCCATTAATCATCAGTTTCGTTTTACCATCTAATACCGCGACATCGTAATCGGACTCCACTAATATAAGTTTGTCTTTCACATAATTTTTAATTGGATCCGTCGAAGTTTGATTCGTAATGAAAGTAGATACCGCCAAATTCTTTACGAGACCAATGGCACCACCTTCGGGCGTTTCAGGTGGGCAAATAATACCCCATTGAGTATTATGGAGCTTACGTGGCGCAATTAATTTCCCATTTTTCTCAGTGGGGGTATTTACACGACGCAAATGGGAAAGGGTGCTATTATAGGTAAGACGACTCGCCACTTGAGCGACACCAACTTTCGTATTATTGGTTTTTATGCCCCAGTTTCCAGTGGCGAGACCATATTTAAGACCCGATTCAATCGTAGTTGACTTTATAATTTTGAATAGATTCGTTGAGTTAATAATATTTTCTATATTAAGATTTGTTTCATATGGTCCATTGTTCAATTCTTTCATAATGCTATTTCGCATATCCTTTATAAGTTTATTGAAATATTGTCGGAAAAGCATTGCCATTAAATAACCCGAGGTATCAACTCGTTTCTTACAATAACTATCTCTATCATCGTAATTTGTTCGGCGCAGAAAACACTTGAGCAATCGATGAACCATATATCCAAGGAAAAGGGATTTTTTCTTGAAACACGGACCAATATGTCCCAACAAATCGCGTTTTAGCATATCCGAAAATATTACCAATTGTTCATCACGGGTTAATTGTAAATCTTTAGGTTGTCCAAGAATCATTGAATTGCTTAAAATATATTCCAACGCCTCTTGTTGGGTTTTAAACTCAGACGCTTCTTCAATAGATGGTTTTAACATATTAATCATTTCGGTATCTTTAAGATTTAGTAGAACTTTTAATAATATATCTTTATCCTTTGTATTACCGAGGGCTTTGAATAAAATGAATATTGGCAAATCAATTTTGACGTGTGGAATATTAATTTTGATAGTTCGTCCATAAACATTTTCTTTCGCACATAGTTTTATAGTCACATTTTTAGAAATATGAAACCCTTCATTACTACATGATTTTATTTCGCAAATATGGGAATATTTATGTTGCGATTTACCCGACTTGTATACAAATACTATATTTTCGGCGATTTTTTCTTGTGAAACAACCACCTTTTCATTTCCATTAATGATAAAATAACCACCAACATCAAATTTACATTCTTCGTTTTTTACTGATTTATTGTTGGGTTTTTCAAGCAAACAGTGTTTGGATCCAACCATAATAGGAATTTTTCCAATACTAATTGCTTTAATTTTTTTTGTATTCAATACCTTTCTTTTATCTTTATCCATCGGATTTTCAATAATTTTAATATCAATATCCACATATAATGGCGAACTATATGTTAAATTTCGTAGTCTGGCTTCATATGGATACATTGGTTTCGTAACCCCATTATTTTCAACAATTATTGGTGGTGTATTATAACTATTTACAAAATCAACTACAATTTCGTGTTTATATTTATTTAGTTCTTTACTATAATTGTGAAAAATAGATATAGGATTTGACTGTTTAATGACTCGTGGTATTTTCGTTTCAATAAAATCATTGAACGAATCTATATGATGTCGAATTAATTGTTTTCCTTGGTATTGATTCATCATTTTTTCAATAATACTCCAAATTTCAGGTTGGGTCAACATATTGAATTGAATAGAAATGAAATGAATGAATGAATTGAATTGAATTGAATTGAATTAATATATTAAAAATAATAAAACTTTAATATTTTTTTCAATTTTTAATAATTAATCCTAATAAATACGGTTCACAAAATAGGCAATTATTAAAATTATTATTATAGTCAAATAGAGTAAATTGGATTTTAAATGGTTCCTATTATTATTCGCCGATACTTCAAAAGTTTCAACTATATTTTTAGTCAAATATTTCTTGGCACTATCCGGTAATACTTTTTTAGGTTTAGCATATTTCGTTTTATATAACTCATTATTTCTTATATTTTGGTCATATACTACTTTAATACTTTGGACATCGTCTTCATCATAGGCTTCCTCCGAATCTACGGTTTCATATGGGGAAAATTCCGGATATTCCAACAACACTTGTTGGTATTTTGTAGCATCCGATGAATATATATTATAGACACCTCGAATTAAATAGGTTTCTATTTCTTTTGCCACTATATCATCGTCGCTTATTTTAATTGCTTTCAAACACGATTTGCCTTTATTATTGGTTTCAACGATGTCTGAACCGTTTTCACATAGCAATTTTATAATATTTATGTTTTTTTTCACCGTTGTAACCGCTGTAAAGAGTGGAGTTTCACCCTTTTCATTTTTTTCAAATAAACTTAGTCCATTAAAAAGCAAAAACCTCACGATTTCTTCATTTCCGGTTCGTATGGCGCTATGAAGCCCCGTATCGCCATATTTATTCTTAGAAAATCTATCTATACCGATTTTTAATAACATATTTACCATTTCCTTATCTTCTTTCAAACACGCTATTTGAAATGGTGTATTGCCATCCACGTTCTTAAATTCTAACGTTTTCTTATCACTATTTTCAAGAATATAATAGGCACAGTTTTTGGATTTTCTATATAACGCCTCATGTAATAACGTGTTTCCAGGATATCCATAGCTCAACACTTTATTTACTTGTTTGGGATTTTTGGCGAAAATCATTTTTAATTTATCAGTATGGTCGGATTTAACGGCACGAACCAATTCAATATCTAATAAATGTTCGTCGGCATTATCCATTTCATTCTTACTAAGCATCGTTTTAATTTGCGTTGTGTTGCAGTTGGCGGTTAAACAATCGGGTCGCATATTTTCGGGAACATTGTCCACATTTACTATAGATGGTTGTAATTTACACATCTCGTAAACGGTCGGCGAACGATATCCTTTACAATCGGTATTTTTAGGACACACCTTGTATATTTGTTGGTTATTGATATCATTCTCTATTTTAATTTTGGGGAAGGAGTCACGCAATTCCTTTGGAATAAATGGTAACAGTTTCTCCAACCCTTTATCGTTTTTATCACAACACTCACCCATAGTACCGCCATTTATTTTACATTTATTTCCTAACTTTAATATCGTTTCAGATTTTTCCTTAGAAGTATATTTCTTTCCTGTAAAAGGATTTTCAAGATGTAATTCAAGGTCGGAATAGGGTCTAATAATGTTACAATCTTGTTTATTATGAACACAACTATTTTTATATACATTCATTAAAATAAACACATAAAAAAACTCAAATATGTGATACCTATCAAAAATAATATCACTCATTTTTATAAATATATTAAAATTTGATTTTTACAATAGGCTAATACAATATCATAACAATAACAATAATGGCTCAATATATTATAAAAGAAAGTAAGTATGAATTGGCTCTACGTGCTACTAATAATTGTACGAAAATATTATCAAAAACTGAAATATTAAAAGATTATCCAACATTAGGTTGGCGTGGAAATGGTCTTGGGGATAGATGGGCAAATACAAAATTTAATTATAGTGTTATACATTCGGAAAAAAAAATGAAGCATACATTGGAACAGTTGTCGGAAATGATGACAAAATGCGATATCCCAACGACAAATGTCTTGAAATTTTACTCTGAAATGAAGAAGTTGAATATGTCGTTGAGTACTAAATTATATAGTGAAAACGTTGATGATGAAATACCGGTAAACCTACTCGTGGAGTTCTTTAAAAATAATAAAGGAAATGGGATAATTGGAATATTTATACATTCCATAAGACAATATAACCAAAAAAGAACAATAAGTAAAAATATACAAACAGAAATTACTATATCGCCGTGTGTTGTATGTGGCACCCGTAAAACGGTGTGTGACCATAAAAATGATTTATATAATGATGATCGTGTTTTAACTATTGAAACTCAGGTAATAAGTGATTTTCAACCATTATGTAATCACTGTAATTTACAAAAAAGACAAATTTGTAGAAACGAAAAAAGAACAAAAAAACTATATTCGGCAAAAAATATACCAAGATATAAGATTTATCCATTTGACTTTCCTTGGGAGAAAAAGGCATTTGATGAAAATGATATTAATTGTAAAAATGATACCTACTGGTTTGACCCAGTAGAATTTGATAAAAAAATATATGATTATTCATTATATGTCTATCCTATTATAACCCAAATAAAAAACAATGTTAAATTAATTTCATAAAACAATTAGTAAGCATTTAATATTTAAAAAATAATTACAATAAATTAGAATATATGAAAAATATTTTAATTTTAGGATCGGGTTCTAGAGAACATATACTGGCAAAGAAATATACCGTTTCACAAAATGTAAATGAGGTATATATTATACCTGGCAATACCTATATATGCGAACCCAATATAAAATGTTTAGAAATTAATTATGAAACTAATTTTGATGTATTATACGATTTTATTAGAAACACTAATATTGCGATGGTATGTGTTGGAAGTGAAAAAATGTTAGTTGCGGGTATTGTGGATTATTTAACTGAACGTGATATTATGTGTTTCGGTCCAAACAAATATACTAGTTTATTAGAAGGGTCAAAAACATATGCCAAAACGGTTTTAAATCAATTTAAAATACCGACCGCAAACTACGAATCATTTACTAATATAGAATTGGCAACAGATTATATTAATACACATTTTAAGAATCATGTTATTAAAAAATCGGGGTTAGCGGGTGGAAAGGGCGTTTTTTTACCAACTACCGAATCTGAGGCTATAGAAATATTGAATACGTGTTTCGGCGAATACCCTAATATATTAATCGAAGAGCGGTTATACGGCGAAGAAGTCTCGTTATTAGGATTTTGTAATGGGAATACGATATCATTTATGCCTCAATCACAAGATTATAAAAGATATTATAATAACGACACAGGACCCAATACAGGTGGTATGGGAAGCATTTGTCCCGTTCATATATTAACTAAAGACCAATTGGATGACTTACAATGTAAAATAGACGAATTAGTGAAATATTTTAAATACAAGGGTGTCTTATATATTGGATTGATTGTTAATTCGGGGTTATATAATGTACTGGAATTTAATTGTAGATTCGGCGATCCCGAAGCGCAAGTATTATTAACATTGTTAGATGATAAAAATGGCGATGATTTATATAAAATTAGTGAGGATTGTATTTTAGAAAATAAATTAAATATTAAATGGAAAG
>Ga0209425_10002509_pt1 | contig 20329 bp, 20 predicted proteins | sample COG_05_FD_184749 | JGI IMG/M metagenome (GOLD analysis project Ga0209425, IMG submission 184749) | Pelagic Microbial community sample from North Sea - COGITO 998_met_05 (SPAdes) (version 2) | ecosystem: Environmental > Aquatic > Marine > Neritic zone/Coastal water | place: Helgoland, sampling...
CGATATTAAAGACCTCAGTATTACAAATGCTATTATTGAGTATATAGACACATCCGAGACCGACGGAGCACTAATATCTATGCGACCCGAAAAATTAGATGCTAAAAAATATACTCATGTTGAGATTCATCCTTCGTTTATGTTCGGTATTATGGGTAATCAGGTTATATTCCCCGAGAACAATCCACTTCCGCGCGATCTATTCGCATGTGGCCAGATGAAACAGGCAGTCTCTCTATATCACTCTAATTATCAGAACAGAATAGACAAGATGGGAGTTGTTCTTAATAATGGACAAACACCGCTGGTTAAAAGTATATACCTGGATAAAATATGCGGCGAACAACATCCATACGGAGAGAACGTAGTTGTCGCCATTATGTCTTATAATGGTTATAATGTAGAGGACTCTATTTTATTCAACGAGGGCTCATTAAAACGCGGTCTTTTCAGAACCACATACTTTAATATGTACGAGACGCGCGAGGAGAATTCCTCAATAGGCGATTCGGAAGTTGACTCCAAGTTTGCGAATATTGAAAATGAGAATGTTACGAAACCAAAAACGGGATATGATTATAGCTACCTTGACGAGAACGGGCTTATTCGCGAAAATACATACATTAACGAGCATACAGTTCTTGTAGGTAAAATTATGACCACTCCAAACGACCCCGACATTGCGATTGATGCGTCGGTTTTCCCAAAGAAGGGGCAACTGGGATACGTAGACAAGTCTTTTTTCACGGAGGGCGAAGAGGGCGGTCGTTTGGCGAAAATCCGCGTTAGAAATGAGCGCATTCCTAATATTGGCGACAAGTTCTGCTCGCGCTGCGGACAAAAAGGCACCATTGGTCTGGTTATCCCAGAGGAAAATATGCCGTTTACAGAGAGCGGACTTAAACCAGATATTATTATAAATCCACACGCGCTTCCATCGCGAATGACCATAGGACAGCTCGTGGAAACTCTTATGGGCAAAGCGTCTACCATTATAGGTGGGTTTGGTGATTGCACCGCGTTTATGAACAAGGGACCGAAACACGAAGAGTACGGTGCTATTTTGAAGGATCACGGTTTTCATTCTAGCGGTTGCGAACTCATGTACAATGGCGAGACAGGTGAGCAGATTGAGACTAATATATATGTGGGACCTACTTATTACATGCGTCTTAAACATATGGTGAAGGACAAAATAAACTATCGCGCCCGCGGTCCTAGGACTGTGCTCACGCGACAGACGGTTCAGGGTAGAGCAAACGACGGTGGATTGCGCATTGGAGAGATGGAGCGCGATGGTGTTCTCGGACACGGTGCCTCCAAATTTTTACAGGAATCAATGTTGGTAAGAGGCGACGATTATAAGATGGCGGTTTGTAATCAAAGCGGCATGATAGCCATATACAACGAGAACAAGAATCTCTTTATTAGTCCATATTCGGATGGACCTCTTAAATTTTCTGGTTCGTCGGTTGAAGATATTAAAATCGATAATCTCACGAAATATGGACGCTCCTTTAGTGTGGTAAGAGTTCCATATTCGCTCAAGCTTATGATGCAAGAGCTACAATGTATGAACATACAGATGCGAATCATTACAGAGGACAACATAGACCAACTATCGTCTATGGTGAACTCTAATAATTTGACTGACCTCCTTGGTGAAAAGGCTACAGCTGCAACGGTGGCGTCCAATTCAAGAGCGGTCCTTAGTAAATCGCAGCGAAACGCTAATAATCGAATGGCAGCACCAACCGAAATTGTTTCTGATTATGCGGTCGCCGATTCACTATCCGAAACGCCTGAGGGCGATAAACCTCCTCCTAAAACTACGATAGACCCGTCTGAGATTGGCTGGAAATTTATGCCCGATACCGATAGTGACGTGTGGGGGTCTCTAATAATAAAGGCGGACGGCAGAGAGAGCGATTTTTGGGACAATGAATCAAATGGATTTAAGAATCCAGAGGAGCTGCCTTTAGGGTGGGTCGCGAGTGAGGCCATTTACGAAGACGGAACGCCAATACCTAGCACGATTTTATCGCAGCAACTCAAACTAATCCAGGAGCCAAATAACTGGAAACGCGCGATTGAAGCGAGTCGTGCACTCAGAGGCAAACCTATTATGTCCCCGCAAGCGAATTCATTTGTAGAGCCTGGCGCTCCAACTTATGAACCTCCATCCACAATGTTTAACGATACGCCTCAATATGGCGAGGACAGTCCAGAATATGTTCCGGATGACACAGATTCCCCTAAATATGGCGATGGCGAGGTCAGTCCAGCATATGTTGGAGACGATGATAGTCCCGAATACAAGGTAGCGACACCAGATAAGCAAGGCGAAGGTATAAAATTAAACATCCAAGAAAACCTCACCAATATAAGTGATAGAATACTAGGCATTATTGATTCCGGAAAACGTTCTATTTTAGATATTAATAATAATGATGATAAAACGAAGGAGGCTGAGAATGACGAATCAAAACCATCTGCTGGTGAAAAAAAAATAATTACAACAGACCTTAACTAGACTAATTATGTAAACTAATAATGTTTTCTAATAATAATATATTATTTAATAAAATTGATTTATTTAATAATATAAAAATACCTCTTTATAATAAATAATGTCACAAAGTAGTGAAATTCAGAAAATATTCAAGTCGCGTCAGGTAATTCTAGAGCTAATGGAAAAACAAGGTTACGACACTAGTAAATATACGGGCTCAAGCATAACAGAAGTAAGCAGCATGCATATTACGCAACAGATGGATATGCTTCTTGAAAAAAAAGGCAAGAAAACCTACGTGAAATATCACCTTGATAAAACTCTTCGCCCAGCAAATCTATACGAGTACATTGAAGACCTTATTAATCTGGATAATATTTTAGATAAAAAAGATGATTTAGTAATTATTATAAAAGACGAGCCGAATGATTCGCTTAAAAAAACTCTTTCTAATTTCTGGCAGCAAGAAGGCGTATTTATTAACGTAATCAATATAAAACGGCTTCAATTCAACATATTGAACCATGAGTTAGTCCCCCCACACAGAGTCCTAGACGAAGAAGAGGCGAGCCAAATTAAAGTGAAATATAATATCACTGATAATTTGCAAGTCCCAGACATATCTAGGTTTGGTCCAGTATCGCAAGTAATCGGCATTCGTCCAGGGGATATGTGCGAGATTATCCGTCCTAGCAAGACTGCTGTTACCAGCAAATTTTACAGAATATGTTCAGCATAGAAAGAGAAATAAATTATATCTATATATTAGATGACCGAATACGAACCGACTTATTATGAAAACAAACTCGCCGATATTAAACGAACTTTTAATTCATTGAAATTAGAGCTTGGTACTTTAACTGACGAGGGTGCCTTACATTCATATAATACCGAATACATAAAACAAGAGGAAGAATTAATAATATTACAAAATGATTTAATGAGCGATATGGATACTATTCTCCAAGCTGTAGATAGAGAAAACACTAAAATTACCGAATATAATACCGATAATGAGATTTTAAATGATAGATATATCGATATTAAAGATAAAATCTACGGTGCAATCGGAATGAAAAACGACACACAAACGCTATATAATCACGAATATTACGGAAATATTTTGATTTTTTCTTCAATAATCGGAGGTTGTCTTTTATACGCAAGAACCCGCAATCTATAAATACATTTTCTATCAATATTGTATAGAATATGTATAACAATCATTTTGATCCAATAATTAATTTAAAACAGGGAAAGGAATTTATAAAATATGGAGCAATTAATAAAATTAACTCTATTCAACAATTACATAATTTACAGAAAACCACTAGTTCCGAGCTTGATAGTATAGATTACACAACTAGCGATAGCGAGAATTACAAGATATTAGATAGTTATAAAAATGTATCTGATTACAAAGCATATGCAAACCAAAAGGAATTATTTAACAAAACGGTTTCTGAATATATGTTGACTCATACCACGTATTTAAACGATCCTGGTAATAATAGAATTGTGAACACGCTTATGAATTTGAATAAAAAACTGATTAATCAAGCTACTAAGATAAGTAAAATGCTAACGAACATTGACGATACCGATAGTAATGGGCAAAACCAGATTAATCGTCATAAAAAAGAGATTGACGATAGTATATACTATCTCAAAAAAAACATTGATATTATTAAACCTTTAGAGAAAAGAAATACTGAAACTACTCCTGGAATATTATTGAGCGAATGGTATAAAGTTGTAGGATTAGGAATAATAATTCTTTTAACGATTCTTGTATTGACGAGCAAAATAAAGCAGAAAAACAACATTATTATGTTTAGTTTTTTCACAATAGTCGCATTCATATTAACGTGGCTATCAAGACATATAATATTATAATTATATATAAGAATGACAGCCGAACATTCCCATTCACATACAGGACATAGTCATGTTGACGAAACTAAAGATAGTGCATACACTAATTTAGTAGGACTGCACGAACAATCTACACTCAATATTAAATCATATAAATTACAATATACGATGATGTTTATTTTTCTGTTAGTTGTTATTTTCCTTACTGTAAGAGCATTTTCAAATCCGTTTCCATACTTTATTGAATACATTGTTCTCATTACCGCGATATTCGCTTCAATATATCACGTTGTAACAAGGTTTATATGATGTAATATTGTATAAATTTTTAAACTCATTTTATAATACCATATTATATAAAATGAAACTTAACGATATTATGCAACAAGCGAAAGATGTCATTAGTCAACTGGACCCATCCGATATAAGGGCTGCAAAAGAAGCAATGGATATAGATACATCTACTGACGCCAATGTAGTAGTTACAGGCGAAGAAAAATTAGGCGAGCAACCACTTGAATCTACCAGCGAAAAATTAATTAACATTGTTGTTGACATTATTACTCATTTTAGAACTCCCGAACAAGCGCCACCTGCACAAGATTCACAAGATAAGACTACACATATTAAAGAAACGGCTACTGATAGCAATTATATTGATAAGAAACGATTAGTTGAAATGTATGTCTATCAGGAAAAAAAATATGAGGCTTATCTTAGTATATTTACTCAATTAACATTTTATTGTGTAATCCTTTTAATTTTAGCAATTCTCAAAAAACGATTTATATTATCGGATAGATTTACAAAAATACTAATATTTGTTCTCGTCGTAGTGAGTGGTATTCATATGTATTTGAAAATAGCTGATGTTAATATGAGAAATAGTATTAATTTTGACGAGTATGACTGGAGTTTTAGTACTAATAATCAAAGTGATCCAAATAAAATAGATACGAATCTTCACGAAAAAACAAAAGGCGGAGCGTCGTGCGTTGAGGCCTCATGTTGTAACACCGACTTTACAAAATGGTGTGCTACGCAAGGATTGTGCATACCAAAAGAAATGGAATGTTCGGGAGCAACAAGGTTAAACATAGCTAAGTTAAATGATAACTCTGGAACAACCGAACCATTCACGCAAATGGCATCTCCTGATATACATAGTGGTCCTACTACACCAAAAGTAGACGGAATAATTACTAACTCTCCTCCTAAGAATAAAAATAGTATATTGGTAATGCACGGTGTATGGCCAAAAAATCCTGATGACGGATTGGTATATGAGCAAGGAGGGGGGAAATATGGTATGTGGGTAGGTGTGTGGAATAATAAATTCTTAGCAAGAGGATATGATGGAGAATTTAGCATGCCACTAAATGATGATTGGGATTCAAATGATATGACTAATGGTGGTATTATGGCTAGATTAAATCAAAGCCAGACTGCTGATTTGTACGATGGAAATTATCATTTCGTTGTTGTAGAATTTAGTCAAACAAATAAAAATATTCGTATTTGGATGGACGGTATGGATATTGCAAATCCTATTGTAACAGGTGTTAAATCGAATAACTTGAACCTGTATGGGAATTTATTACATGATGGCAATCCCGGCAACTTTAATAGAGAATCTACCAGTACAGTGTTCCCAAACAACGATATTACAACGAGTGCGAACACTCCACTTACTAAAGATGACGAACAAAACACGGAAACTCCATATTATTGGTTAATACATTATGATAAGGATAAAGAACCTCACAATACATTAAATGGTTCAATCCTTGAGTTTTATAAAACATTCATTACTTCAGATGATTCAGTTCAGGATAATGAAGTTGACAATACATTAAATGATTCAATTAGTCAGTTATATAAAAAATTTACTAGTTGAGATGATTTGGTTGAGGGTATGAATTAGTTACGATTTGAAGTGGTGATAAAAATACAGTAACATATGTTTCTCATTTGCTAGAAGGTTAATATAGTGAAAAACATATTTGGGTTAATAAATAATTAATGTTAATTAAATTAAGTGTATAAAATTCATCATATTAATATGTTTAAATATCTCTCTATATTAATATGACTACTTTGGAACCTGTTACAGATACAGTAACTAATACTGAATATATAAATCAAAGAAGAGTAACCCAATTTAATGTATACCAGGAAAAAAAATACGGCTCCTATTTGGATGTATTGCAATACTTTACAATTTATTGCGTTATACTATTAATTTTAGCAATTTTAAGAAAAAGAATGATATTATCATATGGATTTGTGAATTTACTTACTATGATTCTCGTGGTGGTTGGTGGTGCGCACTTGTATTTAAAAATAGCCAATATCAACAATAGAAACAATATGAATTTTGATGAATTTGACTGGAGCTTTAACCCGGATAACCAGAGTGACCCTAACACATTAGATACAAATCTTCACGAAGAATCAGTAAGAGGCGGAGCTACTTGCGTAGAGGAGGCGTGCTGCGATACCGAAGTGACGGAATGGTGTGAATCAACAGGCTTGTGTATATTGAAAGGTTCAGTTTGCGAGGACGAAACATCAAACGCTATTAATGGAGCTGCTGATAGCACAGGAGGTGTTAGTTATTGGAATGATTATTCCTGCAATTTCCCATCAAAAACAAATTGTAAAAATCCTGCATTTCCATACTATTGTCCAGGAGATAATACATGTCATAGCAGTGTTAATCGCGAAAATTGTGTTTCGGATGGCGAAAAATGTGGTGAAACTGAATTATGGTGTCCATATGAAGGTACGTGTAATCTCCCAGCAGTATCTTGTGCGACCACGCCGTGTGGTGAAATTACACAGGAAATACAAGCGCAATGTGCTGCTGGACAACACAAATGTGAAGGATCAAATCCCTTACAATGTGTTGATGATCCTACCAAATGTGTCGCAGATACACCTGCTGTAAATTGCGGACTTAAAACGGGCAATGAACATAGTTCCTGTGTGGATACCAGCGGAGATCATCATACAGTGTCTACATTTATCTCTGGTATTGCGGATTCGTATTCGTATTTCAAAAAATCGTTGAACAATATACCACAAAAAGAAGAAAAAACAAATATTGGTTCTTTTAGTGATTCATATTCCTCATATGCTTCTGTTTAAAATATTCCTTTATATTAATATGTCGCCAAATGAAGAGATTGAAGATACTAAAGAAAAAGCTTTTAACTCTATCAGAGATTTAATGCTAAACGCGGGTATACCCCGAAATAAGATTGATGCTGGGTTCGCAAAATTTGACCGTCCTGTAACCACACTTGCTAAGGATAAACTTCAAATAGATGATATAGAAAGTTGCGATTATTCAGATTTAGTAAATGAGTTCGCAGATATAATTAACGATAATAACAAGTTAATAACAGCTGATGATTATAATAATATTTATGTTACAATAGATAATACAGAACGAGTATTAGATAGTTATCGCATGATACACGATAAACAATATAATAGAATAAGAGAGCTATCCAACACACGTAAAAACGAGAATAGAGATTTAAATGAAAATATAGATAACACGAAACTCTTAGTAAATACAAATAAACGTAAGGCTGTTTATGAGAAACGTCAATTTGATGGTCTTGCAATATACCGCATGATTCTACTTATTACATTTTATCTTCTCCTTGTGGTCTATTTGATATTTGGGAATTTCAGAACAAGCAGATTATACAGAAACAGAATGTTCATGTGTTTATTTGTACCGCTTACTATGCTACCGTTACTGGTTAAATACGTTATTCGTTATATTTATTACTTGACTTATAAAGTATCGCATTTCTTAAATAATGAGGCACCTAAAAACGTATATGTTGATATATAGAAATATTCATATATAGAAATATTCATATATAGAAAAATATAAATATATAACTATTCAAGATATTTCTATATTATAAAGCGGTATCTTATTTGTATACTTACATAGGTGTTGTCTCTAATTCATCATCACCAGCATCTTCAGCATCACCAGCATCTTCAGCATCACCAGCATCACCAGCATCACCATCTTCAGCATCACCATTTTCCGTGTCATCATTAACTATAACAACGTTATCATTATCAGCGTCGTCTTCGATAATCATAACATTATTCCATTTACCCCTTACGTTCCTTCCGTATTTAGTATCAAGATACTCGTGGAGTTCCTTTCCCTTAGGAATGTTTCCGCGACCATAATTAGACTCATACCATTCGCGGAACTTGCCAAGGACAACCGTCTTCTTTATGACAGCATTTGGAGAGCGTCTGATACACTCTTTGTCAAATTCGGTCATATAGTCTTGTCCTTCGCGGTATTTATCGCTACTGCGCATAACAATTTCGCAATCGGTTACTTTGCCCTGTTTTTCATACGAAATGTTTACGAACATAGACATTAGGATTGGCGCCCATTCAACAAACTTCTCTTCGATAGTTGCGTCAATCTTGAATTGGTGTGGAAACGAGGACCTCGGAAATTTATCCTCGTCGCCATACGGATTCTCTAGAAACTTGGAAACGAAATCGCAAACACGAATTCTTCTCCAGGTACCATCGTCGTTGCTCTTAATGTCAAACAACGTGTTCGTGCATACCACGAGTTTGAACTCGGGGACAAACGTGATTGTATCCTTGAAGAGAGCACGTCCCTGAATCGGGTCACCGCCAGTAATCTCCTTCATAATACCCTCGTTGATTTTGTCACCCTTTGATGGTTCCTGCATAACCGCATACCGTGCTCCCTTTAATTGAACGATTTCCGACGAAGTGCTACCAATACTATTACGCTTTTGTGTGATAAGCGTGATGGGAACCGTTGCTTTATATTCGCCTAGCGCCTTAGTCATTAGCTCGGCCAGCTTAGACTTGCCGTTTCTACCCGAACCAGTGTAAATATTAAATGTCTGGTTTTCATTTGTTCCGACACAACACGAGGCAAGGTGCTCCCACATATACCTACACAACTCCTTGTCTGGAAACAGTTGGTTGAAGAACGCCTTAATATCGCAGATTGTGTCGTAATGTTTCACTTCGTCCAATTTCACGTAATCGATATTGGTGCACTTCGAAATGTAATCGTCGGGTCTGCCTTTTCTAGAGGACTTTTCCTTAAAATCAATAATACAATTGTTGAAACACAAGAGATATGGGTTCTGGTCTAGTTTGTTCATAAAGTCGCCATCAAAGAACAGCTCGCGCGCCTCCTTCATAATATTATTCTTCCACTGCGTCTTCTTGAGATAATTCGCAATATCGCAGAGTTTATTCAGCTGTTTCTGTGTTACATCATATAATTCGTGCGTCTGGTCCATAGCCATAAGCTGGTTCATCTTACTTTTAATACAGGTCAAATATGCCGAGTGCAGCTCTGATGATATTTTAAGTCGGAGAGAATTCCCCGAATCATTCTCAAACCATCGCTGCGTTTTATATTCATACCAGCAGTTATTTTTAATACTAACACAGACAAATTCATCCTTAAACATATGATACAGCGTCCTGGAAATGTCGTACTCGGTTGCAGAGCGGTCCATTTTATCCTCTTCTGATTTAATAGACTGATACACATAGTAGTTCACAGTTGCCTCGTGAATTTTATCATATTCTTCTGGGGCGTCGCGCTTACACCAGTAGATGATGGATCGGTTCGTGAGACCGTCCGAGTTTTCAGAAGAACCAAACGAGTCCCACATTTCGCGCATTTCGGCAACGTTGGACCAGTCAAACTTCCCATCTGGACCCTTCAGCGTGTCTCTACAGACGTCGCGCGACATAAATTTCAACCACGTCCAGAATAATCTATCGCTAGTAGTAGCAAGTGCCCAACCAACACGAATCCATTTGTTATGGCTACCTGGTCCGTAGTATGATTCTGGTAGAGCCATCGTATAATCGTGCGTTTCCTTGATAATGTAATCTAGAGTTTCTAAACTCTCAAATAGTTCCTCTAGCTTATCATCTAGAATCGCTGCGTTATCAAGAAGTTTGTTTTTCACTGTTTTTTTTTTGCCCTTTTTGTTATTAAGATTGTTTTTGTATTCCTCCACAACGTCACCTGCTTCGGACAATATTTCATAGTTTGGAAATTCTGAATACCTAGCAGAAAGCTTGCGGATGTTTGTTTCTAAATCGAACTTGCCGATGTCCTTTTCTCTCATACTCCATTCGCCACCGCTCTTGGTAAAGACAATATGGCTCGTTAGTTTGTATGCTTCATGTCCGGGTTTGCGCGATCCATATAATTGCCAGTTTGTGTATCCTTTCACAATACCCTCGTCTAGAACATCATCCCAGTCGTTGATAATGGGAAGGTCCTCCCACATATCTTTAAGTTCGTCGCTTACGCGTTCTCTAAGAAGAAGTTGTGCCGCCTTGTGCATTGAGAGACCTATAATAATATGTATTCCGTCTTTGGTTTTCTCCGGCAAGCAATTCACGTTTGGTTTTTCCATAATGAAAACCTCAACCGAACTATCGTCTGGGATATTCAAAATCTCTCCACATTTGTCCATATAGATACATAATCCGTCCGTAATATGGTCGGAACTATGCTGACGCTCCTTCACGTTGGGCGAATAATGCAAATCAACATCAATCATAACAGGGCCATTCTCAATTAGCTGTTTCTCTGTTAAATATTCCATATTGCCCTTTATAAAGACATGATCGTGATAACATTTTAAGAATTTATTATATTCATTATCTGGAATATGATAGTTTCCGCCACTAATATTGGAGGTTTTATCGCCAATACGAGTATTAGTAGAGGGATTTCCGTTACAAGTTTTAGACTTTAAATAAGCGCCGAGTTTTCCTTGTTTTGCGGACATACTTGAATATATACAGGGCATATTTTTTTAATCAATTTTATCTATAATATTAATTGTTATAATACTAATTTAACACCATATATAAGGCGGCAACACCCAGACAATAATATATATTAAAAGCATCTAAATATAAATGGATAGCTTATATATGGCTGCCTTAAACAAGGATACTAATATTGTTACGCGCGATACAATCAAAAGACTTGCGAAAGACGTAAAGGATATTATTAAAACACCCCTCACAGATAATGGTATATATTATGTGCATGACGAGAATGATATATTGAAGGGATACGCGCTAATTATTGGTCCTCCAGACACTCCATATTCTGGCGGGTATTATTTTTTCAAATTTCAATATCCACACGACTACCCTTTTAGACCACCCACAGTAACATATCATACGAACGACGGGACAACGAGATTTAACCCAAATCTGTACCGAAGTGGCAAGGTATGTATATCTATATTAAATACCTGGAAAGGACCGCAATGGACGTCGTGTCAGTCAATCACTTCGGTTCTGCTGTGTATATGCGGTTCAGTGTTGAACGATAATCCACTACTTAACGAGCCAGGAGTAACTGAGACGCATCGGGATTTTGATAACTACCTTGAAATTATTAAATATAAGAATTTTGACGTTGCGATTGCTGATATGCTCACAAGCGAATACATTCAGTTGAATTTTACAACACTCTATATGGAGATGGTAAAGCATTTTTTAGAGCATTTCGGAAAAATAAACGATGAATTGACGTCATCGCAGACGGAAAAAAAGACAATCCAGATAAATCTATATAAAATGCACGCCGCGATAGATTATGACAAAACTAGGAAGAAATTGGCTAATATATATTCCACATTAAAAAATTGAATTTAAAAAATTCATATATATTAATAATATAATGAATTTTTGTAACGGATGTAGTAATATGTATTATCTTAAGATTGAATCTAATGGCGAATCAGCCGATAAATTAATTTATTATTGTCGCAATTGTGGAAACGAGGACGTTAATCCGACAAGTGAAAATATATGTGTATCCACGACGAATCTCAAACAGAACAAACAACAATTTGATTCATTTATCAATGAATATACTAAGCTGGATCCTACGTTGCCGCGGACAAATACGATTAGATGCCCAAATAGTAACTGCGAAACTAATAAGTCAGACAAAGTAGATCGCGAAATTATATACATAAGGTATGACGATACTAATATGAAATATGTATACATGTGTTCTACTTGCGATACAATGTGGAAAACAGATGAATCTGTATAATCAATATAATCAATATAATAGAATCCAAATTTTTTATTAAAAAATTGAAGAGATATAAAAGTTTCTCCTTTATGTATATTACTATGAACGATTTAGGAAACATGTTGAGCGATAAAAAAAACGAGGGGGGCGATATTGATGAACAGGAAGAGGTTGATAATATCGTCACCGATGATGATGAACTGGATGACGAGAGCAATGATGAAAATGACGATATTGATACTGATGACGAGGTTGCATCTGTAAATAGTGATATATCAAATATATATGCGGATGAAACCGAAAGTGTCCAGGGTGTGGAGGAAACTAAGGGCGAAGACCCAGAGGTTAACAACATAAGCAATATCGTTAGTGGCTACCTCTCGTCCGACGAGAGCGACGACGACGAAGAAGACGATGATTATTTGCAGAAGTTTGACGACGAACTGAGAACCAATTTTATTAACAAGCATCACCCCGAAGTTTCTGTTCACAATTACGAAGAAGTAAAAAAACTGGCTATTGTAGTTCGTGATGGAAATGGAACTATCATTGACCAACTTCATAGAACTATACCTATAATGACCAAATACGAGTCAACGCGAATTCTAGGACAGCGAGCCAAACAAATAGAAAATGGAGCACAGCCACTTATTCCAATGTTGGATAATATTATTGATAGTTATATTATTGCCGAGAACGAGCTAAAAGAGAAAAAAATCCCTTTTATTATCAGGCGACCTATTCCAAATGGCGGCTCTGAATATTGGTATGCTTATGATTTGGAACTATTACATTAGTAATTAATACATTATATGTCTAGCACTTCCAACGACTTCCACAATCAATGCACGTTACAAACGTGGTCATTGGTTCATCGCCAGACCGAGTTTGGAGTTGGTAATAACTACATCTCTTTGATTTACATTTTCCGCACGTGAAATTATCGGTGTTTGCATCTATTTGTGGATTATACATATTTTTATCGCGGATTTTCTTATCTTCAATAAGAGGCGTCCATTTCTCCGGATTCATTTCCTGATGTGTCATAAAAGCCAGTTTGTGTGGCTTGATTTCTTTGTTTTTAATTTGTTGCAATAGAGCGTCGTTTTTATTTAAATTAAACATTATAGTTCTCAATCTCTCTGTGTATATAATTACAAAGAATTCGTTATCCCATTTTTTCACGATATTTTGTTTATTAGATACATCAATACTGTAATTAAGAATTCCTTTCTCTAAATTTGTTGTGATTTTATTGTCGCCAATAATATCAAACAGTTTAACTACTATATTTGCTCTGAACTCTGATGGATTATCTACTGTTCTCATTATATATTGAATTAAATAATGTTTAAATTTAATTCAATTTTAATTCAATTACTCTTCGGTATCAGAATAATCATATGGTTCTTCTTGTAACTCATCGTCCGTCTCTTCGTCACTTTCCTCCTCGCTCTCGTCCTCATAATCTCCGTCAGTGGAACTTTTGTTCTCATCGCTGTCCGTGCTCACTACAAAGCCGTCTTTTAAATATCCATGCTTAGTCTTCAGTTCTTGCGGAATACTCTCTAATTCGTCCTCGCTCGCCTCCTCCTCACTATCAAGGTCTTCGAACCCTCCGAAAAGAGCCTCATAAATTTTATTCCACTCTTCCAGCGTGAGATTAATAATCTCATCGTTATCATCCAGACGGATAAGACAACAAGTTCCGAAATACAATTCAGTATCGACTGGCGGTGGGAAATCATACTTGTTCTCTGTGTTTGCCTTGCCGTTATCTTTTGACCATAGCTCAACCGTGTACTTGATTTCGTCTATAGTAATCGTCCATGTTGTTCTACTATCAAAATCGTCCCTCTTCTTAAACCCACATTTAATGTGTAATTTATCCCGAGATAAATCCTTCACTTTTGTTTGTTTAAGTGTGCCGGTTTTATCTACTAAAACAATACTGGTCATATTGAATAATAATTTGATAATAGGTTTAAATAGTTTAAGAGCTATATATAAAATGAAAATATACGTTACAAATATTAACAGGCGCAATATGAATGAAACATTCATAAGTAAATATAAGTGTAAGACTGAAAATATTACACTTATATTATCAGATATAGGCATAATTACATGCAACGAAAATAAACTGATTCTTAACAAAATAATAGACAAACCAACTGAAAAAAGAGAACTAGGAGATTTTTCTTTTCTATGCGACAGCAGTTATTATGTAAAGGATAGGATCGTATATCAAGTGCCCACATCGCATATTACGGATAATATTGTAAAAACGACTTATAAAATGTCTAGTAAATCAGAGTTAATGCTTGTTACAGAGAGAATTAAGAACTCTTCAGCGATTTCAACCGATTTTTATTTTGAAACAAGGGAAAATATGGACGTTGCATATATTAAAGCCGATATTCTTTCGTTCCTAACCGAATTAAAGTTTTGTTAAAAATATATAAATATGTTGCTCTGGATAATCAAATGGGTAGTTATATCGTTAATACTTATTGCTCTATGCCATAATATATATATTTATTTGAAAGACACGTTTACCATTCCAAAGACTAGGGATCTAATTAAAAATCCAGAAAAGCGGTATGCGGAGATGCTCGGTGGAGGGAATGTTTTAGATTTGCCACAACCAACAAAAGAAGAGACAACTACATCTATTTCGGAGCTGGTAGATCCAGAGACTCAAATGAAATCGGAACTAGAGTCATTTATGAAAACACTATAATATATTTAGCAATCGCATTAACATTATAAATAGGGTTAAAGACTATATCAATATAAAATACAAATGTTAACAGATGACCTAAGACAAAACATACTGAAACGATTTCCTGATATTAAACTTTCTTATGACAAAATGCTACATAATAAAGTTTACGCTGACCTATTTATGATTATTCCGAAAGGACCAAAGGCGTTTTTATGGTTTACATATGTAGATAATAATAATGTTGCTATTTTGTTAATTCTCAATAAACATGGAAACATTAAAAGCGTTGATGTATATCCAATGTGTTTTAATAGCGTGCTTTCGCTAGGAACGTTGATTTACGGAACATTCTTTGACGTTAACGGCAATAATCATTTTACATTTGAAGAAATTTACACTTACAAGAGTGTGAATGTTGCCGCAAAACCTCTCGTGGATAAGCTTAATATTTACAACGAGATATTCGGAAAGGATTTGCTTCAAAAATCATATAATAAGCACTTCATAATGCCTGGGTTGCCGGTGTGGACAGCTAGTTACAATGCTGCAATTGAAGTAGCAAATTCCTTACCATATAAAGTTTATGGTATTAAATTTTACAACATGAAACAACACAATGGTAATTCTGTTGGTATTTATATCAATAAGGAAGTTGTTCTTAAAGAAGGGATATTTAAAGTAAAGGCGACGATTGAACCTGATATATATGAACTACACTGCTATGATAGGGATAATACGTGCTGTGGATTTGCTTCTGTATCTAGTTATAAGCAAAGTGTTATGTTAAATTCTTTATTTAGAAATATTAAAGAGAATAGTAATCTTGATTATATTGAAGCAAGCGACGATGAGGAAGATTTTGAGGATGTATGTGAAGATAAATATGTTGATTTAAATAAAATTGTGTATATGCGATGCGTATACCAACCCAATTTCAAAAAATGGGAACCCGTTGAAGTAATTAAAACAAAAACGAAACTTATTACTAGAAAAGAAGTTTTTTTATTAGAAAAAAATAGCAGATAATATATATAATGACTGTAACGAAAGGTGGTTCAAAACACATCATACACTATAAGCGAAAGCTTGGTAAATCGCGTAGAAAAGCATTGGGTAACTTTCTAGCAAAAAGACGTCGTAATTTATTAAAAACTATTAAGAAAGGTTACAAGACGATAACGAGAAGCAAGTCCTCAAAGCGTCGCGGGTCCTCAAAGCGTCGCGGGTCCTCAAAGCGTCGCGGGTCCTCAAAGCGTCGCAAGTCCTCAAAGCGTTCCATGCGCGGAGGCGGAGCATTCTCTTTATCACCAGCTGATATTGATTTTGCAAATACTGCAAATAGCGAGGGTAATGTAATAGGGGGTTCTGCTCGCTACTCGCTAGGTCCATCCGGTGGCGAAGATGATTCAAGCGCCTTGGCTAATCCACCGACACCAACGCGTTTAAAAAATTGCGGTAATTAAATATATTTAATATATGAATGACCTTCCAATAGCATTACCAATAAATCAGCTAATATGTGCGCGATGTAATTCGATTTTTACAAGAGACGTACATATTAAACCTGGAGGAGCACAATACTACAGATGTGCAAAATGTGTATCAATGCGTTCTGTCATAACAGACACCATATACAGTTGTATTATTATGTGAATTTTATTGAAAATTTATATAATAAAATGAAACCCTTATACATAATAAAATATATTATATTGAGACAATATTTGTTACCTATATTTTATAATTATATTAAAAACAAAAAAATTAAATTTTTTTTTTTCAATTCTCATTTGTAATTTCTGAAAATGAACACTTTTTTTTTTGGTTATTTTTTGAGTTTTGCAAATGAGAATTGAAAAAAAAAAAAAAAATTTTTTTGTCTAGGCGATGTAGTAATTTATAATATTATTTACAAAAAATGATGTAGGGATTTTATGGTAAGGCAAAAAAACGTCAAAAAAACGTCAAAAAACGTCAAAAACGTGAGAATTTTTTAGTAGCATTATTTAGAGAAAATGCTATCAAAAATGCTATCAAAAAGTCTCAAAAAGTCTCACTCTAAATTTCATTGTAAAAAATGCGACTATTATGCGAACCGAAAAAGCGATTTACAAAAACATTTTAACAGCAAAAAACACAATGCTACTATGTCTCCTGTAATTACAGATTCCGATACAATCATCTGCGGTTGCGGTAAGGAATACAAACATCGCTCGAGTTTTTATCGTCACAAAAAAATATGCCAATTTATTGAAGATCATGAGGCAGAATCAAATATTGAGGCAAATACTTTAGAAATACCATCAGACAATCCTGAATATTGTAAACCCCCCGATTCTATTGGAGTTATTAATATGCTGAGACAATCTATTAACGATAATAAAAAATTACAGGAACAGTTGATAGAAATGCAACAAGAGCATAATAATACTTTACAGAAGATTATTCCAAAGATAGGGAATACTACTAACAACACGCATAATAGAATCATTAACGTTCAAATGTTCCTACACGAGAAGTGCAATGATGCGATGACTATTCAGAACTTTGCTAGAAAACTTATGGTGACTATGGACGACATGAACGGTGACAAGTCGGAATCTATTACAAATGTAGTGTTGAAAAACTTACAACCACTCTCATTAACAGAACGTCCCTTCCACTGTACGAATATAAAGAAGAAGGAGTGGTATGTAAAGGATGAAATAGAGGGGTGGGAAGAGGACAATGGAGAGAAAATCATCAAAAATACTGAGGTTGCTATACAAAAAAAATGGATTGATGAATTTCAAAACAAATATCCAAACTGGGATATTGATGAAAAATTAAAGGACAAGTTCGTTATGATAGCCACTTCTACCAGCTCTGAATTGCCTGAAAAGTTAAAAATAAAACTTATAAAAGAATTGGGGAGAGTAATTCCACTTACCAAAAATGAAATAGTTAACATAAATTAATTATTTCACATTTTACATATTTAATACCATACATTTGCCTCTTTGAATATTACTTGTATTACCGTCTCCGTTTGATTTTGCACCGTTTGATTTTGCACCCTTTACATTTTTATCGGTGGGTGTATAATCGTCGCACCACACGTTCTGTAAGTATTCGTCTGTGTTACTCGTTATAATCTTGTAGTTGTTTTTAACGTAAAATTTGCGCCGCTTCGCCCATTGACGCTGATATACCTGATGCGTGTCTACGATATCTATCACGAGCGGTCTTTCGTGTTTGACGCGAAGGATCCGCCCCACCGCCTGCTCAATGTCGGTTTTTGGAGTAGCCAACACTAGCGTGGTAAGCGTTTTGATGTCCAGCGCTTCGGACGCCATCGCGTAAGTGGCGATGATGATTGTTTTGGTTTCACTATTTTTAAGCGCGGCGTCTTTCATTCCGCCCATATAATAGCCAACCGACGAAATATTCCGCTTTTCAATCTCGGTGTATAGATACGTTAGAAGGTTCTTATTATGAGCCAGAACCATTATTTGTTGCCCTTCCTTTTCCTTTAGTTCGTTTTCTAGAACAGTCAGTATGAACTCGCATCTCGGTATGTGTGCACACAACTTTGATATCATGCTGCTATAAGCGACGTTTCCGCGATAGTCGTTAATAACCGCGTTGAAATCCTCGTCGTCACACGAATATTCTATTGACTTTACGAGAACGAAGTCGTCGCTGTCGCGCTTGACTTTATATACAACCTCGCCTATAAACATTTTGAATACGTGGGTCAGACCGTCTTTTCGGTTCATCGTTGCACTTAATCCCAGCATATTTTTTGTTACGATTAATTGAAGCGAACGACTAAATACCTCCGAGCTGATGTGATGACACTCGTCTACGATAGTTAGACCGAAACAATCAAAGAGCGAGGACGGATATTCCTTCATTGAGAGCGACTGAAGCATTCCAATCACAATATCCTTATTCTCAATATCAATGATTTTACCCTGTATCTTTCCTACACGCGCGCTTGGGAGAAAGTCAGCAATTCTCTCTACCCATTGATTCATAAGAAATGATTTATGAACGATTACAAGGGTCTTCAATTTAAGTGTACCGATTATGTTTAGTGCGATGATCGTTTTACCAAATCCGCACGGAAGCTCCAATAGACCTCCGCCACCGTCTGTACCAACCGTTTGCACATAGGTATCCACCACTTTTTGTTGATAATCTCTTAGAACGCCATTAAAATCAATATTGATACTCTCCCCATCGGGTATGCGCGATTCTTCGGGTTGTCCATAGGTCTCTATTCCGAAAAACCTTGGTATGTATATTTTATTGGGAGATTCGCGATACACGGGAAATGACGGAGCTTTCACTGGGGAATTAGGTATATTTGGTCTCACTTGAAGTTGTTCGCGAAGCCACTGCTGCTCCTCTACGCTGATACATTCCTTATATATGGAGTATCCCTTTTGACCCAAATATGTTCCCACTTCGTCAGTCATTATAATACCTTATATAAATCTGTTTATTTCTTTCAATTTTAGAATATTATCTATTATTATGTTATATGAAGAGTTTTAGTAAGCTAATTAAGGGGATTAAACAAGAGGAACAAATTTTAGTAGCCGTTCTAGTAATTTACGCATTGTTAGATATTAAAACACCAAAACCGATTGCAGGAATGGTTGATAATATCTATGGAAAGTTATTCGTTATTGTTATCTCGCTCACATTTTTCATACAGAATAAACCGGTATTGGGAGTTCTCGGTTTAATCGCCGCGTATTTCTTTATTAAACGGTCAAGCGTGGAGAACGGAACTCACGCGATTCGCACGAGTCTTCCGTCTGAGAAGATTAAATCATCGGATTTTGAAAAATACAATAATTTCCCCACCACATTAGAAGAAGAGGTGGTTTCAAAGATGGCTCCGCTAGTAGGAAGCACCAAAGCGGTAAACGTCAATTTTAAGCCGGTTCTGAGCGAGACACACGATGCAACCGTACTTTAATTTATATCATCCATAAATATTTATATCATCCATAAATATTTATATCATCCATAAATATTTATATCATCCATAAATATTTATATCATTGTGTGAAACGTTAGCCTCATGAAT
>Ga0209425_10002513_pt1 | contig 20302 bp, 19 predicted proteins | sample COG_05_FD_184749 | JGI IMG/M metagenome (GOLD analysis project Ga0209425, IMG submission 184749) | Pelagic Microbial community sample from North Sea - COGITO 998_met_05 (SPAdes) (version 2) | ecosystem: Environmental > Aquatic > Marine > Neritic zone/Coastal water | place: Helgoland, sampling...
AAAGACTGATTATTTCGGACTAACATTAGCGTTAATCCATTCAATCATCTCTGAAGTCGTTGTTCCGGGACCGAAAATCTCTTTAACCCCTATTTCCTTTAATCCTGCTATATCTTGGTCGGGTATTATTCCTCCTCCAAAAACAACTAGCTCCTCCAAACCTTTGCTCTTTAAAGTCTTAATAATTTCTGGGAACAAAAAATTGTGCGCCCCAGACAACAAGCTAACGCCTATAGCATCCACATCTTCTTGAAGAGCTGCCTCTACTATTTCTTCAGGAGTCTGATGTAGTCCTGTGTATACAACTTCAAATCCAGCGTCTCTTAAAGCTCTAGTAATAATCTTGGCACCACGATCATGGCCATCTAATCCAGCTTTAGCAATTAAAATTCTAGTCTTTCCTTTGCTTTTACTCATCTGATTCTCCTAACTAAGAAATTATTCACAAATCCTCGCCTGAACTTTTATAGTCTATACTAAACTCTTTACTAAAAATCTTGTTGGGTCTGCTCCTAAGTGTAAATTCAAAATCAACGACCTCATTTTGTAGAATATATTCTCCATTGACACCGTCAACAGCAATAGTAACAGCTTCAATTATACTCCCCTGATCATTTTCTACAATAAACCTAAATAAAACATTCCTAACAACTGCTTCGGATTTATTAACTATTTTCCCAGAATATTGAAGCTTTCCTTCTTCATTAACACTCTCAAGCATCGGACCCAGCAACTGAACATTAAGGCTCTTATTTAAACTATTACATGATACTAAAAAAAGGATTAAAATAAAAAAAAATTTAAATTTTTTCATTTCTTTTTATCAATATTTAAAATATTATTTTTAGGTGCCTTGCTTTCACTTGAATCCTGAGAGTTGTGGTCCTCAATTACATCGCCGAGTAATTTATGCATTATTTTTATTGACCCAAGTGAACTTTCTTTTAAATATCCCTTATCTAAAACTACATCTTTCTTTTTTCTGATCCACAAGTAAAACAGAAAAGCTTGATTATTAAGTATAAGAAACAAAAATAGGTAGAAAATCCCGTTACTCGAAAGAACATCTACCAGTATAGGTATATTGCTTGTTTCAATTCTTACAACACCAAATGGTGAATCTGAATTCTTAAGAAAAAAGGGCTTAATGGCTACATATTTATTATTAAAAAAATACTTTGTTGATTTATTTAAAGATGAATTATCATCTTTCTTTAAATTATCATCAGTTCCTGCATTCACATATCCTTTCTCAATATCAGAACGAAAATAGATTGTAAGAAGCTCTGGGGGATTAAGATTAAAAGCATTAGTTAGCTTATCAACGCCGATCTGCTTATCTAAATAAGAGAAAAACTCTTTTGACGAAAAGTTATTCTTTGATATTTCAAAGTATTTAGTTGCTTGTTCTGCAATTACTGTCGCCAAAGCTTTTGATTGAGTCTTGTTAACCTCTCTTCTTTGATTAAAGTTAAAAATAAAAAGAGTAAAAATAAATGAAAAAATAACTACTTGAAGTAAAACTATAAGCAAAAAACGTTTAAGGAAATACATCACGCAGTTTTAGAGAGCTTCTCAATTGACGAAAGAACCTTCTCGTCTGATATTCTCTTATCAGACTTAAGGAGCATATATATCATGCCAATAAAGTCTTTTCTAACCTCGTCAGATAGATTTCTATATAAATCAATTAGTAACTTTTCTGAATAAGTAACTGGTTCGTCTAGGTTGTTAATAATTTGTTCTTTATTGAGAAATCTAAGTAATTTTTGCTCCTTTGCTTTGTTCCACACTAAATCAGGGTCTATGTTTAAGGTCTCCGCAATCAAAGAACACTTGGACTTATTAGGTGCATCCACTTTAGAGGTCTCTAATTGATGTATATAGACTGAGGATACTTTTAAGGAAGTAGCAAGTTGTTCTTGTGTAACTTTTTTACTTTTTCTGGTCTTCTTTAAGAAAGACCCAAATACATTTAATGAATCCATTAATGAATATATTACAGTTTTTAGAGCCTTTTTTCAACTATATTAACTATGCCCCGAGGCGGAATCGAACCACCGACACGAGGATTTTCAGTCCTCTGCTCTACCGACTGAGCTATCGGGGCATAATTTACGATAGCTTTTAGTTTATATAGAAAAAACGTTAAATCAATGTTTAAAATTTTTCTTAATCCTAAACTCCTTTTTTAACCATTTCTTTTAATAAGTCCTTCGGTAATTCATCGTAATATGGAGAATCTTTCTTATATAATTCTTTAATTTTGTTTTTTGGCATATCAGGCATTTCTTCTGTTAACCCTAAAGATCTACAAATACTTTTTAATTCCTCTTCTCTTTCTTCTATTGGATTCGGGTCTAAAATCATACCTACGTCTTTCAACATAGTCTTTGTCTCCTTGTCTTCTTTAAGAGGCTTCCCATATTCGTTTGAATGAAACAATCTATCAAATCTTTTTCTTGGACGCTGATCTGGGTTCTCTAAGGGATACCCCACAGTCATAGCCCACAAAGGGACTACATTTTCTGGCAAGCCTAGTACTTTTGGCCAAGCTTCTGGGTCTCTACCTGTAGCTATTAAACATGTACCAAGTCCAAGTTCTGTTGCAGCAAGCATGGATTGAGCCATTGCTTGTCCAGCTTCAATTCTAAACAAATCTTCAGTCTTATCTTTAGGAAAACTCATCAACCTGGGGTATGTGGTTTCAGTTAACAGCTTATAAGTCCATCCTTGTGCAGCAGATATAGCTCTTAATGGAAAAAGTACGGCAAAGGACTTTACTAAATCCTTATACCACCCATCTAAATTAGTTAGCCAAACTACTAATTTTGGGGCTGTTTGTAGATGCAACTCGTTGAATGCAGAAACACACCCAACAATTTTGTCCCACTTCTTTTTTGGATATGTAGCTTTATCTATAACTATTGCCTCTGTTGAATTGCAATTACCTTGGCATGATGCATACCTTGCCGCCTGGAGAATAACTTGAATTTTCCAATCCTCGACATTCTTCCAACTTTTATAAAATCTAATACTTCTTCTTTTACCTATTGCCTCTAAAACTTCCATAGCACCACTCCATATTAACAAATTAAGTCACTAACAATGTTAATTAAAAGAAAATTACTTGTCTACTGAATTTAAAAGAGGCAAGAAAAGTATCTTGCCTCAAGTTTTGATTTAGAAAGAAACAATATATTGAAGTGAAACTGTATCTTGTGATTTATTTTGCATTACATCACCATAGATTCCACCTTTTTGTTGAAAGACAGGATGATTTGCCCAATCATGACGATACTCAACTCTTAAAATACCATAGTCCCCAACCAATAATTCTGGAGTGACTGTGATACTTTGAAGTTCTGCATCATCTTGGTATTCATACCAAGTTTCTTTTGAGCTAACTGAACCAAAGCCTAGTCTGCTTCCGCCTGGATCAGAAAGAAATTCATATCTTATAGTTACTGATTTCGTATCATCAACTAAATAAGTTAAATATGAACCTATCCCCTTCCAGTCTCCATCCTTAGGAACTCCACTTGCTGGCGTGTAAGCGCCCTCTTCCTCGCCTTTACCCATAACACCATTGAGTGTTAAAGATAAGGCTTCAGTAATAGGCATTCCCAATACAGCAGTATAGGTCTGTCTGATTAAACCGTCTGTTTCTTCACCATAATTCATGGCAACAAATAATGATGCACTTCCTAATGATGAACCAAAAGCTGCTTCAAATGTTTTTTCCTGATTTTCACCTTCATCATAAATAGTATCCCAACCATTACCAACTCCGATGTAGATTTCGTCAAACAATTCTACGCCAGGCTCGTACATGGCTCTAACACCGGTATTCTGAAAGTTAATTGTATATCCAAACAAAAAACTTCTTGTAATATTTGGATTATCGGCAGGATTAATTACTTCATTTCCAAGCATTGTATCAAAATGCCCAGCCATTATTGTCCATGGACCAGCAGGCAGAATTCCATATGCTTGATGCATCATAAAAGAACTATTATCGCTGCTACCATTCAAATCGTCTGCAATGCTCCCAAATAGCGCATCAATAACAAAATGGTCATTTGTTACTCCTAGTTGAGCTGATGGAGTAAAAGTATAATCATCATCACTAAAAGTATGATAATTATTGGTTTCATCCTCATTCTCACCAAAATTATATGTTGTCGCTGTGTGAACATAGCCTGAGAAAACAATAGGCACTTCAGTCAGCCCTTCTTCTTTAGCAAAAGCATTGGGACTTGTAAAACCAAGTAAAATTGCTAATGCAAAGGATAATAATATACGCATAAAAACCTCCTTTAGATTTATATATGTGAATAGTGGCAATAAACGTACCAAGTAAAGAAAAAAGGATGGAGTCTATTCGTCTAAATCTTTACCTTTTGTCTCGGGCAAAGTCATAAGAACAAAGAAGGCACATATTGCAAACAATGACGCTGTTATTAATGCTCTACCATTTCCAATAACTTCACCATTAAATAAAAATGCGAATGAACTCACTGCTATAAAAGCAAAAAGAGGTGGGGCGATAGCAGAAGCACCTCTACCAACATTATAGCTAAAACCTTGAGCTGTGCCCCTAGCTCGTGTAGGGAAAATTTCAGCAAATATAGCGCCAAAACCAGAATAAAAACCAGTTGCAAAGAATCCTAATAGAGGGGCGAGAATAAGAATTAAGGCTTCAAGAGAAATAAAGCCTAGGAATTCCTGTACTTTTACTATGTTTCCAAATATTGGAACTAAAAGAGCAACAATAATTAAGTAGCTTCCAAAGGTAGTTTTTCTCCCGATCTTATCACTAATCAAGCCGAATGATATACAGCCTATTATTGCACCTATATTTAGGGGAATAGTAAAGCCAAACCCTTTAACAATCCCTAAACCAGCTCCGCCTTCAGAAATTGGACTTGCTAGATAATTCGGAACAAAGTAACTTAACCCCCAGTAAGAAAGCATGCAGAAACTAGTCAGTAAAGTTGCTTTAATAACCATTGGTCTTATTTCATCAGACTTAAATATCTCGAAAAAAGTAAACTCTTGTTTGGTGTGCAATCTCGCTTCAGCAGATTTTTTCCAAACCTCAGGCTCTTCACAGACTCTTCTAACATAGAAAACTAAGAAAGCAGGGATAACACCAAGAAAAAATAAAACTCTCCAGCTCTCAACTGGAAAATCAGTTGAAACAAAAGGAATCATATTTAAATTAAAAGTCTCAATTGGTAGAACAAATGTGGCTAGCAAAGCAGCAAAGATAAAACCAAAACCCCATCCACTTTGAACCATGCCGACAACTTTTCCTCTATGTTCTTTGGGCCAGCTCTCAGCTACTAGGATCTCTCCCGAAGCCCATTCTCCCCCCATACCTAAACCAAGAAGGAATCTACAAACTACAAAGAAAGCTATGTTGGGTGCAAAAGCAGATAACATAGTAAAGAAAGAATATATTAGAATAGAATATGTTAGGGCTTTAACTCTTCCAACATAATCAGATATTACGCCGAATACCATCCCACCCAAAGCAGAAGATGCTAAAGTAATACTAAAAAGCAACGCTGCCTGTGGTCCGCTAATATCAAAAGTTGTAGCGATGAACCTAAAAGCAAAAACATAGAGCAATAAGTCCATTGCATCTAAGGTCCAGCCAAAGAAGGCTGCTATAAAAGTTTTCCATTGTTTGGAATTTATATCTTTAGTCCAATCTAAAATATCACTTCTCCTTTAGGTTAAAAAGCTTACTAAATTAAAATTTATTAGTCAACATTGATCATCCAACTGGCTATTGATAAAGAAAGAAAGATTGTTAAAATTTGTTTGTGGAAAAATTATCTATATTTGTTGAAACACATGGTTGCCAAATGAATGAATATGATTCTGATAGAATTATTAATTCGCTATCTGCACATCCTGTAAAAAACCCTGCTGACGCAGATGTTGTAATAGTAAATACTTGTGCAATCCGAGACAAGGCTGATCATAAAGCTGTTAGCGCTATTGGTAGGTACAAGAAGTATAAAATATCAAACCCAAATCTTATTATAGGTATGGCTGGTTGTGTTGCGCAGCTCTATGGTAAGAAGCTAATAAAACAAATTCCTCATCTTGATTTTGTAATTGGTCCTAGAGAGATAGGAAAGCTTAAAGAATTAATTAAAGATATAAAAGATTCTTCAAAATTTAAGAAAATCAATACCTCAATGGATATTGAAGAAATATTCAAAGTTAGTCCTTACCATGAAGAAGGAAAAATAAATGGATTTGTATCAATACAGCAAGGTTGCAACAAAAAGTGTGCTTATTGCATAGTCCCCACAGTAAGAGGAAGCGAGGTGAACAGGCCTTTAAAACAAATACTTGAGGAATCAAGATTATTAATAGACCAAGGTGCGAAAGAACTTACTTACATAGGTCAGACTGTAAATTCTTGGAGATATGAAGGTGAAAAGTTCTATAACTTGCTTGACCATCTACAAGAACTAGACGGATTAGAAAGAATTCGCTTCACTACATCGTTTCCAAGAGATATAACTTCCAAGATGGTTAAATCAATGGCGAAAAACTCAAAAGTATGCAGGCAACTTCACTTGCCTGTTCAATCTGGCTCAAATAGAGTTTTAAAAATGATGAATCGCTCCTATACCATTGAATGGTACAGAGAAAGTGTCTTAAAATTAAAAGAATCTATGCCAGATTTAAGCTTATCAACAGACATTATAGTAGGATTTTCTGATGAGTCTGAAGAAGATTTTGCTCAAACAATGCAGTTGATTGAAGATATTAGATTTGATACTATCTACTCTTTTATGTATTCAGTTAGACCCGGAACCCCAGGAGAAAAAATGAGCTCTCATGTGAACGAGGAAATAGCACTCGATAGACTTCATAGGCTTCAATTAAGACAAAGAGGAATAACATTAGAAAATAATTTAGAACAATTAAATAAAGATTTTGATGTTCTAATTGAAGGTGCAAGCAAAAATAACCCTAAAGATTTGTTTGGAAGGACCTCTCAAAACAAAGTTGTAAACATAAGGAATCTTGATTCAAGCTATATAGGTAAAATAGTCAAAGTAAGAACAAAAGAAGCTCACCAAAATTCTTTTGTTGGTGAATTAATCTGAATTTATCAAGCTTTGATGGAATTGTAGTTATTGGAGGCGGTCTTGCTGGTTGTGAGGCAGCTTATCAAATTTCTAAAAATAAAATTAAAGTTTTATTGTTTGAGATGAAGCCTAAAAAACATACTGCAGCTCACAAAACAAATAACTTAGGAGAGCTGGTATGCAGTAACTCTTTGAAGACAACCTCAATAGATAAGGCATCTGGGATATTGAAAAATGAAATGGGAAATTTAGATTCCTTCATATTGTCAAATGCATACGCAGCAAGGCTACCAGCTGGTGGCGCCCTAGCAGTAGATAGACAAAAATTTGCTTATAATATTACAAATCAAATTAAAAATAATGAGTATATACAAATAATTAATGAAGAGATTGAAGAGATTCCTGAAGAATCCAAAAATCCAATAATTATTGCAACGGGTCCTTTGACTAGCGAAAAACTTTCTTCAAGTATCAGAGACTTTATTGGGGAAAAATATCTATCTTTTTATGATTCTATATCACCAATTATCTCCAAAGAAAGCTTAGATAATGATTACTATTTTCAAGCATCAAGATATGAAGAGTCTGAAGGAGACTATATTAATTGCCCTCTGAACGAATCTGAGTATAAAGAATTCTATAACGCTTTAATTGCCGCTGAAAAAATTGAATTTCATGAGTTTGAAAAACCTAATTATTTCGAAGGTTGCTTACCAATAGAAGTAATGGCTGAAAGGGGTTACGATACACTAAGGTTTGGGCCAATGAAGCCTGTAGGTCTTACAGACCCAAAAACTAAAAAAAGACCCTTCGCTGTGGTTCAACTAAGGAAGGAAGATTCTTATGAAACAATGTGGAATATAGTTGGATTTCAGACAAAAATGAAAATAGGTGATCAAAAAAAAGTCCTATCGATTATTCCCGCCCTAAGAAGCGCGGAATTTCTTCGCTTTGGAAGCATACACAGAAACACTTATATCAATTCTCCTGGGACAATTTCTCCTACTCTTCAGACGCTGAAAAATCCAAATCTTTTCTTTGCTGGTCAAATTATTGGAGTTGAAGGTTATACAGAATCAGCTGCGATGGGACAAATTGCTGGAATTAATGCCTCTAGGCTATACAAGAATAAGAAACCTATTGTGTTTCCTACCACAAGTGCTCTTGGGTGCTTGACTGAATATGTTACTAATCCTAAATCTAAGAAAATACAGCCTATGAATATTAACCTAGGTTTATTCAATGTAGAGAAGCCAAAGAAGAATATTGAGGCAATAAAAAGTATGTCGAATGATGCAATTAACGACATTATAAAGATAAATCAAATAGAATTAGATTTAGTTTGATGATATTATTATTTTTTCATGAATTTTCAAAATGTAATTCTTAATTTACAAAATTTCTGGGCAAATAAAGGCTGTGTAATCTTGCAACCTTACGATTTAGAAAAAGGTGCAGGAACATTCCACCCAGGTACCTTTCTCAGGTGCTTAGGTAAAACACCATGGTCTGCTGCTTATGTTGAGCCATGTAGAAGACCCACTGACGGACGTTACGGTCAAAACCCAAATAGGCTCCAACATTACTATCAGTTTCAAGTAGTAATTAAGCCATCTGTTGAAGACATTCAAGACCTATATTTAGAAAGTCTTAACAACCTTGGAATTGATACCAAAAAACATGATATAAGGTTTGTTGAAGATGACTGGGAGTCCCCAACTTTAGGTGCTTGGGGGCTTGGCTGGGAAGTCTGGCTAGATGGAATGGAAATAACGCAATTCACATATTTTCAGCAGGCTGGGGGCATAGATCTTAATCCTACAACTGTAGAGATAACTTATGGGACCGAGAGAATTGCAATGTATCTTCAAAAAGTTCAAAGTGTGTATGATTTAAATTGGTCAAATAACGTTAAATATTCTGATATCCACTTAAGAACGGAGTATGAGTTCTCTAAATATAATTTTGAACTAGCTAATATAGAGATGCTAAAAAGATTCTTTGTTGAATCTAAAGGTGAGTGCGAAAATCTATTAAAAAATAATCTCTCACTGCCTGCATATGATTACTGTCTTAAGTGTTCACATTTATTTAACTTGCTGGATGCAAGGGGTAGTATAAGTGTTACTGAAAGAGCAAGGTATATACTTGAAATAAGGGAGCTTGCAAAAAAATCTGCTGAATTATATTTGGAAACTTATGAAAACAAGTAAAAAGTTATCAAGTTTCCTATTAGAAATCTTTGTTGAAGAGATGCCTGCCAGGCTTGTTAACGATATAGAATCTCAACTAAAGAACAATTTTTCTCAGGAACTAGAGAATAATTCTATAATATATGAAAAAGTTTCTTCTTATTCTACTCCACGAAGGCTAATAGTTCACATTGAAGGGCTAGAAAAAAAGCAAAAAGATAGCAATGAATTTATAGTCGGCCCACCAAAAAAAATATCAATCGATGAAGATGGCACACTACTTAAACCTGGAAATGCATTCCTAGATAGGTATTCAATAAAAAGAAAGCAAATTGAAATTATAACTAAAAATAATAGTGAGTTTATTGGAGCAAAAGTTAGAAGCGTTGGTATAAAGACCAAAGATTTCTTGTCTCAGGCAACTATTAGATGTATCTCTTCAATAAAAAATAGAAAGTTTATGAAATGGGGAGATAGTAGTTTTCAGTTCATTAGACCTATAAGGAATATATTTGCGTTATTTGATTCAGAGTTTACTAAAATAAAAATTGAAACGATAAAAAATGAAAATAAAATCTTCGGACATAGATTTTATTCTAATAAGGGTAGAAAGATACCCACCATCAATGCGTACTTTAAATTCCTAAGAGATAGCTATGTTTTAATTAACTTTGAAGATAGAAGAAGAAGCATTCTAAACCAAATAGAAAGTATAGAAAAAAAGAATTCTTTTTATGTTCAGATTGACCATAATCTACTAAATCATGTTGCCAACTTAACAGAATTCCCAAATGTTTTGTGTGGTAATTTTGAAAAAGAATTTTTAAAAATTCCAAAAGAAGTAAATATGTCTGTAATGAAAAATCATCAGAAATATTTTCCTACATTTAAAGATAAGCATTACAGACAATTAGACTCTAGCTTTGTTTTTGTTGGGGGGTCCTCTTTTATAAATAATAAAACTGTCATATTAGGTAACGAGAAGGTTATTAGAGCAAGACTTAATGATGCAAAATTCTTTTACGAGGAAGACTTAAACTCAGGATTAGTAAAACTCGAAGAGAAACTTGCAACAACCACTTTCATTGATGGTGTCGGTAGTTACCGAGAGAAATCAAGTCGAATTCACTCAATTTGCCTGGAGCTAATTAAGAACTTGAGTCTTAAAAAAAGTATTAATACAAAAGATTTAGCGATAGCTTGCAAAATAATTAAGTCTGATTTGAGTTCTCAGATGGTAAATGAGTTTCCGGAGTTACAAGGAATTATGGGTAACTACTATTTCAAAAAAGAAAATAAAATTATAGCAGAAATTATTGAACAGCATTATCTGCCTAAAAGTAGAAACGATCTGCTCCCAAATAACGAATTAGCTATGATAGTTAGTGTTGCTGATAAAATTGATACAATAGCCTCATGTTTTGCTTTAGGGTTAATTCCTACTGGTAGCTCTGACCCTTACGCACTAAGAAGAAACAGCATAGGAATAATTAGAATAATTGAGAAACTTGGACAGAATTTGGACTTATATAAAGTGCTTAACTTTTCCATGAAAGAATTAGGAAAAAACTCGAAAATCAAGATAAGGTCTGAGAACAGACAGAAGGCTTTGTCTTTCCTCAATGAAAGAATAAAAAACTATTTTGTAGATAAAGGGTTTAAGATTAATATTATTAATTCTGTTATGAATATTAGCTTGGAATCAAGAGACATTATTTCTATGTCTAATATAGCAAATCTCGTGAAAGAGAATCAAGATAATAAAGATTTTGTTAATGCTATTGAGGGTTATAAAAGATTAAAGAATATAGTTAAACAAAATACCGCAATGGACATAAATTCCAAACTATTCACTATTAAAGATGAAATTAAACTTTATGAGCAGTTTGAAATAATTAAAAGTCAATTTACAAATGAGAGTATTAGAAAGTCTCCTAAAAAAACCTTGGCTGGGATTTTAAATATAACTCCTTTCTTGTCTAGCTTCTTTGAAAATGTTTTAGTTATGGACAAGAACGAAAAAATTAAAAACAATAGAATTAACCTTTTAACAAACATTAAGGATCTTATTTCTCGATTTGCTAACTTATCGGAAATTTAAAGGAGTTGAATATGTGTGCATCAAACAATTCTAAAAAGAATATCTTTTATTTTGGAAACAAAAAATCAGACGGCAATGGGGCCATGAAAGAAATCCTTGGTGGGAAAGGGGCTGGTCTAGCTGAAATGACTGAGATTGGTATAAATGTCCCTCCTGGCTTCACAATTTCTACTAGGGTATGTGATATGTTTTACAAGAACAAGAAGCAGACCCCTAAAGTTATAAATACGGAAATGAAATCAAATTTAACAAAGCTTGAAAAAATGACGAAAAAGGGTTTTGGTGATCCAAAAAACCCTCTTTTAGTTTCTGTAAGATCAGGAGCAATGTTTTCTATGCCAGGCATGATGGATACAATATTAAATTTGGGATTAAATGATAAAACTGTTGCTGGATTAAGTAAGAAAACCAATAATCCAAGGTTTGCTTGGGATGCCTACAGAAGATTTATTCAGATGTTTTCAGATGTGGTTTTAAATGTTGATAAAAATTTATTTGAAGATTTATTAGAAGACTTAAAGAAGAAGAAGAAAGTTAATCATGATGTTGATCTTAATGAGGCAGCATTAAAAAGTTTAGTACAAGATTATAAAAAGCTAGTTAAAAGCAAAACAAAACGTGAATTTCCTCAAAATCCTCTTGATCAATTAGTGAAGGCAGTAGATGCTGTTTTTTTATCTTGGAACAATAAAAGAGCCATTTTTTATAGAAAAAAATATAATATATCTGCTGATATTGGCACAGCAGTAACTGTTCAGTCAATGGTTTTTGGTAATATGGGAAATGATTGTGGTACAGGTGTAGGTTTCACTAGAGATCCTCTTTCAGGTGAAAAGGAGCTATTCGCTGAGTACCTCCTAAATGCTCAAGGTGAAGACGTTGTTGCCGGCGTAAGAACACCTAAGCATATTAAGGCCATGCAGAGGGAAATGGGGAAAGTCCACCACCAGATTGTAGCAACCGCAAAAATTCTTGAAAAACATTTCAAAGATATGCAAGATTTTGAATTTACTATAGAGAATGAAATTTTATATTTACTACAAACTAGGTCTGGAAAAAGATCAGGGATTGCTGCAGCAAAAATTGCTTGTGACATGGTCAAAGAAAGCCTGATCACTAAAAAAGAGGCAGTAAGAAGAGTAGAACCAGAGCATCTCGAACAATTTCTTTTTCCAATTTTTGATCCCGATGATAAGAAAAAATTTGAGATACTTACTAAAGGTCTTGCAGCATCTCCAGGAGCTGCTTCGGGTACCGTTGCACTCGATGCTCAAACTGCGGTGGAACTAAGCAAGCAAGGCAAGAGAGTTATCCTAGTCACTAAAGAGACAAGTCCTGATGACATTCACGGAATGTCAGCTGCCGCTGGTCTACTTACAGCCAGGGGTGGTAGAACTAGTCATGCTGCTGTTGTTGGAAGACAAATGGGTAAGGTTTGCGTTGTTGGTGCTGAGGAAATTAAAGTAAATATAAAAAATAGAAATTTCTCAGTAAAAGATAAACTTATTCATGAAGGTGACTATATTTCTATCGATGGTTTTGAAGGAAAAGTTTACAAGGGTGATATCCCTGTTGTTGCGTCAGAAGTAATACAAGTTATGCAAGGAGATATGAAGGAAATAGCTTCTGAAAGATATGGAATATTTTCCACTATTTTAAAATGGGCTGATAGTTTCAAGAGATTAAAAATTAGAACAAATGCGGATGTTCCCGTTGATGCTGAGATTGCAATCAAATTTGGAGCTGAGGGAATTGGTCTATGTAGAACTGAGCACATGTTTTTTGCAGAAGATAGAATTAAAATAATGCAAGACATGATCCTATCTACCGACACTAATAGTAGGATTAAAGAACTAAATAAATTACAAGAAATGCAAAAAAAAGATTTTGTTGGTCTTTTTACCGCAATGAAAGGTTTTCCATGCACAATTCGACTACTTGATCCCCCTCTACATGAATTCTTGCCAAAAAGAGAAGATTTAATGCTTGAAGTTAAGGAGCTTGAAATTCTTGATAATAACCCAGATGAGTTAAGGAAGAAAAAAGCATTGCTTGATAGAGTTGAAGAGCTTCATGAATTTAATCCAATGCTTGGATTAAGAGGTTGTAGACTCGGGATAACTATGCCAGAAATTACAAGAATGCAGGTTAGAGCAATTTTTGAAGCAGCAATTGAAGTGCAGAAGAAGAAGATTAAAGTACTGCCTGAGATAATGGTTCCACTTGTAAGCATGGTTACTGAGATAAAATTTCAAAAAGATATTATTAATGATGTTGCTCGAGAGGTCCTTGGTAAAAAGAAAATCAATTATATGGTTGGCACCATGATTGAGGTACCGAGAGCTGCAGCTGTAGCTGACCAGATTGCAAAAGAAGCTGAGTTCTTCTCCTTTGGAACAAATGACTTAACGCAAACCGTCTTTGCTTTCTCTAGAGACGATGCTGGACAGATTATTAATACTTACATGGAAACTAAAGTAGAACTAGATGATAAAAAAGTTGAGATTCTAAGTAAAGACCCGTTCACAAGTATTGATATAAATGGTGTGGGAGAATTTATGAAAATGGGTTATGAGAAAGGAAAAAACACAAGGAAGAGCCTTAAAGTTGGAATTTGTGGAGAACACGGTGGAGACCCACAGTCAATAGAATTCTGCCACAAAATCGGGTTAGATTATGTGAGCTGCTCACCATTTAGGGTTCCAATAGCGAGACTTGCCGCAGCTCGTGTTGCACTTGATGATGATTAATTAACTAGCTAGAGCTGAAGTTCTAACTTCTCTTACAACTGTTATTCTTACCTCTCCGGGGTAAGATACTTCTTCCTCGATTTTCTTTGCTATTTCATGGGATAGTACAATTGCTTCATCATCATTTATCTTATCACTCTCTACCATTACCCTTACCTCTCTTCCTGCTTGAATCGCAAATACCTTATCAACTCCATTAAATGAGGAAGCAATATCCTCTAATTCTTTAACTCTTTTAACATAGGATTCATACGACTCTTTCCTGGCACCTGGTCTCGAAGCTGATATAGCATCAGCGGCCTGAACTAAAAGGCAGTACATACTGGATGGGCTATCTGAATGTGAAAGTTCAACAGCCTCTATAACTTCTACTGGCTCCTTAAATTTCTTTACTAATTCAGCTCCAATATCATCATGGCTTCCTTCCATATCATGGTCCACAGCTTTTCCTATATCATGAAGCAACCCTGCTCTCTTTGCTAATTTTGGATTTAAACCGACCTCTCCAGCAAGCACACCACAAAGTTGTGCAACTTCTAAGGAATGATCAAGAATATTTTGAGAATATGAAGTTCTATATTTCATTCTACCAACCAGTTTTACTAAATCAGGGTGCATATTGCTGAGCCCTAATTCAAGAATTGCATCTTGTCCGAGCTTCTGGAGCTCTTCGTCGAGCTTACTTTCTATTTCGTCTACAATCTCCTCAATCCTTCCTGGATGAACTCTTCCATCGTCAAGAAGTTTCTTAATAGCTCTTCCAGCAATTTCTCTTCTTAGGGGATTATGTGAAGAAACAGTAACGATTCCTGGAGTGTCATCAATTATAATATCTACACCTGTCTTAAGCTCTATCGTTCTAATATTTCTTCCTTCCCTACCGATAATTCTTCCTTTCATGTCATCACTTGGCAGTGCAACTACACTAGAAGTCCTTTCAGAGGTATATGAAGCAGCGTATTTTTGAATAGCTAGGGCAATAATGTTCTTAGATTTCCTTTCAGCATCTTGATTCAAGTTATTCTCTATTTCTTTAATTCTTCTAGCTGCAATTATCTTTGCATCTTCTTCAACAGTACTTACAAGTTGATCTACTGCTTCTTCTCGAGTTAACATTGCTATCGTCTCAATCTTCAACTTTGCATCTTCTAAAATCTCATTTAATTCCTGCTCTTTAGTTCTATACTTTTGTTCTAGCTCCTCGCAGGTCTTTTCTTTTACTTCCAATCTTGCTTCACTTTTTGTTAATTCTGTCTGAATTTTTTTAATATTTGATTCTCTTTCAATTAAATCTTGCTCTCTGTCAGAAGAATCTTTCTTAATTTGCTCGACCTCTTGTTTGACTTTCTTTATTTGACTCTCTTTAAATTGTCTTGCTTTCTTTTCGCCCTCCTTACTAATTCTTGAAACTTTATTCTTAGCAATAGTTAGCATTCTGTCGGATTCTTCTTTTTTCGAGGCAATATCTTTTATTAAACTATTTCTAGTCAAAAACCAAAAAACTAACCCCCCTAAAGCTAAAGAGGCAATACAGCTAATTATCAATGTTGTGTTCATAATATATCTCCTAATTCGTTTTAATCGTTCTAATTTCAGTGAATATCTGGGAAGCATGAATATCATGTTCTTCCCCTTCAAAATTCTCAATAAATTGAAAATCAAATATAATAGAAAAAATCTTTTCTCTTGAAATATTCTCTAGCGTATAATCATAAAACCCTGATCCATAACCTAGTCTTGCACCAGATGAACCTAGTGCGACAGATGGAACAATAAAAAGGTCAATCTTATCTATGTCTTCAGGTAAAAAGTTTTTAGGCTCTCTAAAATTGTGGGAAAGAATTTCTAATTCATCAATATTATTAACTTTTACAAATGACATTTCATTTCCAACTATCTTAGGATAAAAAATACTTTTATTTAAATCCAAAAGTTTTCTATACAGATAATCAGTTTGCACCTCGGAGTTTATTGAACTATACAGCCCTATATTCAATATTGAACTATCCTGAATAATATATGCTAGAAGAGAATCTGAAATAATTCGAGACATTGATTTTAGTGAAACAAACCCTAAAGTTTTTCTTTTATTTATAATATCTTTTCTTAACTTAGACTTGCTAGCCGAGTCTTGATAAGATTTCGTCAATTCTTTCATTATTACTTTCCTTCTCTTTTTTTAAGGAAAGAATATCGTGAACAGCATTAACTAGGAGAATATTAGAAATTTCGAGCTCAGATAAGTTCTTATTAAAGTTGTGTTTTAAATAATTTTCACTAATATATTTTTCAATCAAATCAATAATTTCCTCAGAACATTCTGTTTTTAAACTTAACTTCTTTTTCTGAAAGATAAGATGAATTTGTTTCACTAAATATCTAGATCTTTTATAATCTGCTCCAACTCACTAAGAGCTTTATTTGTCTCTTCTTCACAAGACTTTAATTTTTCTCTTAACATTAAATTTTCTTTATCTAAATTCTCTAAACTTTTTCTTAAATTAACTAAACTTTCCTCTAGTCTTACTTTTTCTTCAACGGTATCCTTAACCTTTCTATCAAGGATATCTAAGATATCCATGTTATAATCTTATCCAAAAGTGAGAGCTTTACAAGCTGTGTTCATCCAATGATAGAAAAAAAAATAAGAAATGAGCTAGAAAAAGCTGAAAATGACATAGAAAGTATTGATTCTCAGCTCAATTCTAATTCTATCTCTCCTGATGAAATTAAAAACTTATCTAAAAAAAGAAGTAAAATTGCTGAAATTGTAGCTCTTTTCAAAGAATTAAAGGATTGTGAAGCTGCTATTTCTGAAAATGAGGAATTAAGAAACGATAAAGAATTAAAGGCGCTTGCCGAAGAAGAGCTTCAAGACTTAATTCCTAGGCTTGAACTCATTGAAGACAAGATTAAATTTGAAGTTAGGCCAAAAGACCCCTTAGATTCAAATGATGTAATAATAGAAATTCGAGCTGGAGCAGGAGGGGATGAAGCCGCACTTTTTGCTAGTGATCTACTTAGAATGTATTTAAGATTCTCGGAGAGAATGAAATGGAACATGGAGATAATAAATAAGAGCGAGATTGGGCTAGGTGGAGTTAAGGAAGCAATTGCTTCGATATCTGGCAAGGAAGTTTATTCATTTATGAAATTCGAAAGTGGCGTACATAGAGTCCAACGCGTTCCCGCGACGGAGACAAGTGGGCGTGTTCACACCTCTACTGCTACAGTTGTAGTATTGCCTGAGGTGGATGATATTGAAATCGAAGTCCTTGAGAAGGATATTAGGGTCGACACTTATAGAGCTTCAGGTGCTGGGGGTCAGCATGTTAATAAAACAGATTCTGCTGTTAGGTTAACTCATATACCTTCAGGAATTGTTGTTCAAAACCAAGACGGCAAGTCTCAACATCAAAATAAGCTTAGAGCAATGCGAGTCTTAAATGCTAAGTTATTCGAAGCAGAACAAATGAAAAAGCAAGAAGATAACTCTAAGACCAGGAAACTTTTAGTAGGTGGTGGAGATAGAAGTGAAAAGATTAGGACTTATAACTTTCCGCAAGGAAGAGTTAGTGATCATAGAATAAACTTAACTCTTCATAAATTAGACTATATACTCGATGGTGATTTGGACGAACTTAACAGAGAATTACTAAAAAATTATATTGATGAAGCAAGCGGGGTATAGAAAATGATTGCTACAGTCCCTGCTTTATTCTTCCTATCATTTCTTTCATGTGCTTACTATATGTTCTCAGGTAAGCTTAAATTTTCGCGTGCTAGTAACTATTTGTTCTTAAGCTCTGTCATAATCCAATTCTTATTGTTCATCACGGGAAAAGTTGAAATTCCACCAAGGAATATTGAAGTAACATTATTTATGACAGCAGCAATCTTATCAGTTTTTATTTATTTCTTTATTAGGCCTAATATAAAAAATCTTTACTCTTTCTTTATTTCTCCAGTTGCATTCATAATAACTCTCCCACTTTTATTAGTTTCCGAACAAACAAATGACTTCACATTAGGCAATAGGATATTAATTTCTCATATAATTCTTAACTTGCTTGCTCATACTATCTTATTTGTATCACTTATTCTAAGTTCTATGTTTCTTTATCAACATAGAAACTTCAAGAAGAAAAGAATTAATAAAATATCTAGACTTCCAAGTCTCTCTTTAATTGAAAAGGTCAACTTTTCTATGATTATAGCTTCGTTCCCTTTTATGACAGCTGGGTTTGCACTAGGATTTATATTATCAAAGAATCAAATAGGAGAATACTGGTTTGGTACCGTTTCTAGTATTTCTATGATCACCTGGTTAGTTTACTTTTTATTAATACAATTAAAATTAATTTACAATTTAAGTGGGCTTAAAATTTCTTATGCCTCTATCTTTGGTTTTTTTGTAATTATCTTAGGATATCTTTTTATGTATTTTCTTGAGTTGCCGTCGCATAGTTTTCTATATTAAATAAGTTTCTACTTTAGGGAGAGCTTGCTCTCCCTAAAATAAAAAAACTACAGCATATTGTGGCCGCCATTTATACTCATATTCGTACCTGTAATCCAAGAAGCTGCAGGTGAACATAGATATAAAACAGCTAAAGCAATTTCGTCTGCATAACCAAATCTACCTAAAGGTATCTCATCTTTAATACCTGCTAAAAGATCTGGTGGAACAGTGTGTAGCATATCTGTCTCAACAAAACCTGGTGAAACAGTATTTACACGAATATTATCTTTTGCTAATTCTCTAGCAAGACTTCTTGTGAATCCATACATACCACTTTTTGTAGCAGCATAATTAGATTGACCAATATTTCCAGTTTCCCCAATAATGGAAGAAATTGAAACGATAACACCTGATCCAGCATCCCTCATATGAGGAACTACTGCTTTTGACATATTAAACAAAGCGCCTAAATTAGTATCAATAACATCCTGCCATTCTTCTTGTGACATTCTACTAAAAGTTATGTCTCTATTGATTCCTGCATTATTAACTAAGAAATCAACTTGGCCATATTGTTTGATGGCTTCTTCGCCTAGAGTCTGACAAGCCTCGAAATCTTTGACATCAGCTTGAACAATGATTGCTTCAGAACCAAGGTCAGCAATTTCTTCTGCAGTTATCTCAGCAGCTTGTTTATTACTAACGTAATTCAGAACCAATTTAGCTCCTGCTTCAGCAAAAGCTAAGGCACACTGCTTACCAATACCTCTAGAGCTACCAGTAACAACAGCGACTTTATCTTTTACATTATATAAATCTTCAATCATCTTATAAAACCTCCCCGTTGAATAATCCATTAATTCTATACAAAAAATAAATATTTATCTACAATTTTCCTCTACTAACCCTGATTATTCGTTTAATATTATTGAGTAATGAACAATTTTGTAAAATCTCATGGCCTGGGTAACGACTATATAGTCTTAGATATAGAAAAAATTAACTTCAAACTAACACCCAAACTCATTAAAAAAATATGTCACAGAAATTATGGAATAGGCTCAGATGGAATATTGTTGCTAATAAAATCTAAAAAGGCAGATTTTGGTCTAAAGATTTTTAATCCTGACGGAACCGAAGCAGAAAAAAGTGGAAATGGTCTTAGAATCTTCTCTAAATTTCTTTTTGACTACAAATATACAAAGAAAAAATCTTTTTCTATTGAGACTAAAGGTGGAGTAGTTAAGTCTGAAGTAAAAACCAAAAATAATAAAGTTGAACTTGTTAAAGTCGAAATGGGCACTGCGATTTTTGAACCAAAAGAAATTCCTGTATCTATTAAAAAAGAAGTTGTACTGAAAGAAAAGTTAAAAATAAAAAATAAAGTTTTAACTTTTTCATCTGTCAGCATAGGCAATCCCCATTGCGTAATATTTACCAATAGTTTATCCGCAAAAACTACCATAGAGCTTGGTGAAATTATCGAGAAACATAAAATATTCCCTAGCAGGACAAATGTTCAATTTGCAAAAATACTATCAAAGAAGGAAGTGATGATTGAGATCTGGGAAAGAGGTGCTGGTTATACTCTGGCTTCCGGAAGTAGTTCTTGTGGAGTAGTTGCGGTAGGATTCAAATTGGGTCTTTTAGGAGAAAAAGTTAGAGTTATAATGCCA
>Ga0209425_10002514_pt1 | contig 20298 bp, 10 predicted proteins | sample COG_05_FD_184749 | JGI IMG/M metagenome (GOLD analysis project Ga0209425, IMG submission 184749) | Pelagic Microbial community sample from North Sea - COGITO 998_met_05 (SPAdes) (version 2) | ecosystem: Environmental > Aquatic > Marine > Neritic zone/Coastal water | place: Helgoland, sampling...
ATGTTGCCGATGTCGCCGATGTCGCCGATGTCGCCGATGTCGCCGATGTCGCCGATGTCGCCGATGACGACGACGACGACGACGAGCCCCTCATGAACATTGCCAAGAAAGTGGAAGAGGATGATGATGAGGATGACGAGGATGACGAGGATGACGATGACGACGAAGAGGAGGAGATGATGGCTCAGCAACAGGCGGAACCCACCGCTTCTTCTTCAACCCCCGCGAGCGACTTCGGTCGAGGCTCGTTCTTCCAGAACATGGTGAAGATGGCCTCCGTGGGTATCGTGACTCCGGCTATGATCGGCGCTGACGATTTCCCCGCCGTCCTCCCCGTCGGCTTCCCGGCTCCCCGCTGGGCGCCCCACCTCACCCACCCGCTCCCTCCCCTCCTCGGCATCACCGAGGACACCGCGTACGAGGTCAAGACGGATCCGCAGAACTCTAAGCTGGCGAAGGCGATCGCCGTCGTCGCCGACTCGGATCCAGTCAAGGACGCGCAGGCCGATAAGCTCAAGGAATATCCCGATCAGTCGTGGTACGCGGTGCGAACCTGCGCGGCGGCGCTCGCCGGTTGGGGCGCCACCGTCGCCGGCGTCGGAGCCTCGGGAGCCTGCGTCTTTCCCACCCGCTTCACCCCGACCAACATGGCCCCCACACCGCGCGTCTACGTCGAACGCGACGTGGACGGTCTCACCCTGTTTGGATACGCGGAGCCGGAGGTGCAGCAGGCGCTGGAGGGTCAGATGGAGAAGTACGAGCAGAAGGCTGAGGTGGAGGGACAGGAGTCCGAGGAGGCTGAACGCAAGGTGGATCTCAACGAGGCTCTCGCCTTGCTGGACTTGCACGTGAAGCGGGCCATGAAAGTGCTGCAAAACGCCGACAATCGCGCGGACAGGGAGGCCAAGTACGAACGGGCCGCGCCCCGAGTCGCGATGGCATCCGAGGCAAAGATCCTGTGCCCGCCCCTGCCCAACGCCGACAAGTCGAAGAACACCAAGGGTAAGGGAGGCGCCGGCGGCTCTGGGGGAGCCGGCGGTAACACCGAACAGACTGGGTTCCTCACGGAGGAGGCCGCGCGAGCTCTCCCGGGCCAGGAAGAGGTGCCGGCGCCGATCCCCGTCGTCTGTGGAACCGCCGACGAGGGCGTGTTGCTCCCGTACTGCCGACCCCGCGAGGAGAAGATCCAGCTCAAGGACAAGGAGGAAACAATCGTCACCCCCGCCGTTTACGAGCGCATGGGTGGGATGGGCGCATCCAAGAAATGGCGCAAGTCTATCCGCCTCGCCAACAACACGGACAAGCACCTGGGCAACCACCTGGCTGAGTTGGGGGCGGTCAAGGGCGAGAGCGTTGTCGGGCGCCGCGTCGCCATCTACTGGGTCGACGACAAATCTTTTTACCTCGGCGTGGTTGACAGTTTCACCTCTCAGACTGGTGAACACGGCATCAAATACGACGACGGGGAGATTGAGGATCTATTCCTGCCGATGCAGCGCGTCAAGTGGCTCTCGCAGGATGTCGGCCAGGCGGGCTTTGGCCAGCTCAAGGGGGATGCCCCGGCGGCTGCGGAGAAGACGCAGGCGCAGCTCGATCACGAGTCTGTCATGGCAGCCGCAAAGGCCAAAGAGGAGGAGGCGGCGGCGGCGGAGGCGCGGCGGGTCGAAGAGGAAGCGAAGGGTATCCTCAGCCCCGAAGGCCGTAATCGCTTGACCCTGGGCGCTTTCGACGTTTGGGTGAACCGCCCGCTCCAGTGGCGCATGAAGAACTCGGAGCGTCGCAAGTGCTTCGAGGTTCTCCAGATTCTCCGCTCTGTCCCAGACCCGGACGACGACCCCGATGACGAAGATGAACCGCCCCGGCTGCTCATCGAAATCTTTGAGACGCTCCCGACCCCGCGCGAGCTGCCGGACTACTTCGAGATCATCAGGTGCCCGATGGACTGCCGCGGTATCGAACGCGTCCTGAGGAGGCCCGCTGAGCGCTCTTTCGCCTCCCCGTGGCTCTTTGCGGTTGCAATTGAGCTCATGCTGACCAACGCGCAGGTGTACAACGACGAGGATTCGCAGATTTACGAGGAGGCTGGCATGATCCGCAGGGCTTTCGTCAAGGCCATGGAGGAACGGTTCCCGAACCAGCCGTTACCGAGGCCGTTCACGGTCTACGAGAATGTCGACGAGCCCGCGTGGATGCGGCCGTGGGGCTGGACGGTGCCGCGTCCCGAGGATGTCGCGGACGAGCCCGATCCGTTCGGACCTCTCGACTGGGAGCAGGAGGCGAAGGCCGAGGACGAGGAACGCGCCCTGGCCCGTGCCATGAAGGCCGGTGCCGCCATGTACGGAGGTGCGCCCGTGATCATCGCCAAGCCCAGGGGCAGACCCCCCGGCCGCCCGAGGAAGGAGGATCCCGGAGCGTACGCGCGCGACGACACCAACTACGATCCCAGGAGCAGGCACGGTGTCAGCGCCCACCCGCGGGGCAGCAAGCGCAAGCAGCAGACGGACCTCAACCTCGGCCCCGCCGCGAACGCCGCCAAGGATGCACTCGACGAGGCTGCCGAGGCACTCACCCTCGACGAGCTCGTGGAGGCGGCGGAGGCGGCCAAGGCTCCCGAGCTGGCCGGCGCGCGCAGACCGGGATCCACCATGCTCTCCATCCTCCGACAGCACCCAGACATCTTCGTCGAGTCTCTCACCGGGAACGGCGCCGTGTTCACCATCAACGAGCGCCTCGTTGAGTACTCTGAAGACGACGACGAGCCCGCGGGGCCGGCCCGCAAGCCAACCACCCGCGCCAAGCCCAAGAAATCCTACGCCGACCCCGACGACGACGATTTCGACGACCACGACGCCGTGTCCCCGGGCGAACGCCACGGCAGCAAGCGTAAGCGCGAGGAGCCTCACTACGACGGGATGTCGCCGCAGCAGACCGATGCGTGCAAGTCCATCCTCAAGAAGGTCAAGGAGATGAAGGATCGCGACGGCCGCCAGGTGGCGGAGCTGTTCATCCTCCTGCCCACGAGGAAGCAGCTCCCGGATTACTACAAGCAGATCGCCCACCCCATCGACTTTGACTCCATCGGCAAGTGCCTCAACAAGCAGGGCGGATACCAGACGGTATGGAAGTTTCTCCTCGCGTGTGAGCTCATGCTGAGCAACGCGCAGGTGTACAACGAGGAGGACAGCGAACTCTGGGAGGACGCGGCTACCCTGCGCAAGGCGTTCATCGCCGAGCTCAACAAGGTGTACCCGGGCCATCCCTTCCCGGAGCCCATGTCCGTGTACGACGAGGAGGAGTGCCAGGAGCCCGAGTGGAACCCTCCCGCGAAGATGTCGGGGGGTATGAAGGTCGTGGTCAAGGCTGGCGGCGGTGGAGCCGAGGGGCTCAAGGTGAAAATGCACAACGCGGGAAAAGGCGACGCGCTCAAGATCACGATGAAGCCCGTCGAGCCCATGCCCGCCTTTGAAGACTGCGGCAAGTGCGCCAACTGCACGACGGGCCGCAAGAGCCGCGCGAACAGGTGCCTGGAGGTACAGATGAAGGAGCAGGTGCACCTCGGGCACGAGGGTGCGAAGATTGCCTCGAAAGGCACGGGCGCGAAGGGCTTGAAGCTCGAGATCTACTGGCCCGGCGACGATTCCTTCTACTCTGGGCTGGTCATGGGCTACGACGCGGTCAAGTTGGAGCACACGATCAAGTACGACGCCGAGGGCGAAGAGGAGCAGATCGCGCTCTGGGGACCGGATGAGGTGGTCAAGGTGAAGGGATCATCCAGACGATAAGTACGAGTTAACGCATCACATGACGTTGACGTTCGATATAATAAAAATAATCGCTTGATATCTCGTTTCCCTGCTGCCAGCGGCGGCACATACTCAGCTCTTTCGTCGCTTTCCGCCAGCGGCGGCGCGCAAATCCGATATCCTATGCACCGTGTTCTCCTCTCCCTCCTCAGCCGCTCGTTTCGCCCCCGGGTTGAAGAACTGAGCGATGGTTGATTTCTTCGCCTGGGTCCCAGTCGCCGGCTGCGACGCGTTCACGCCGCCAGTGCCGCGAAGCTTGTCGAAGGCGCTCGTCGAGGGACCCTTCGCGGCCGCGGCGTACGTCTTGACAGCCTGTTTCATCTCCACCGGGTTCGTCTTCGCCTGCTGCTGCTGCTTCGCGAACAGGCTGGCGAGGGCACCCGCGGGTTTCTTCTTCACCGGCTCCGATCTGGCAAACATGTTTTTGGCGGGTGCACCCGCGCCGGCGAGCGTCGAGCGGCGCTCCGCCACGCTCCGCTGCGTCGCCTCCACCGGCTCGAAACCCCAGGGAGACGCATCCGCGTTCTCATCCGCGACGGGCGCCTCGTGCTCCACCGGGGCCACGGACTGGCCGGTATCCGGCGCGACTGCGTACGGAGTGGGCACCCACGACGCCGCCCCCGCGCTGCCCCCGCCGCCAGCCTGCCGCGCTCCGGGCCGCGGCGTCCAATCCTCGCCGAGCTCGCTCCGACTGATCGCCGCCGCCGCCGCCTGAGAGACAGCCTCGGACCTCGCGTCCATCGTCGCCCCGGCGCTGCCCCGTCCGTGTTCGACGGTGTCCATCATCGCGGCGAGGTCGTCGTCCTCCACCCCGGCGTCAAAGTTCAAACCCCGTCCAACCGTCTTGGCCTTCTTCCCGGCGAATAGGTTGGCGAACGCGATCGGCTTGGGCGGGGGTTTCGCCGGGCCCGTCCCCGCGCCGTTCTTGATGAACCCACCGCCACCGTTCTTGATGAACCCACCGCCACCGCCCTGCGACCGCCCCCGGGGCGTCCACCCTTTCTGCTTCTGCGGGCTGGGCGGCACCACGAAGGGCTTCCGTGTGATTGGATCCATGCGCCCCTCCGCCACCTCAACCGCCACGTCCGCCGCCACGGATGCGCCCAGAAACGCGGTGTCCGTCGCCTCATCCTCCAGCTCCACCGGCATGGGGTTCAGGGGACGTAGCCGGCGCTGGAGTGGGTCGTACACGCGCGCGTGCCTGAAGGTCCAGAACGCGTGTCGGAAGTCGTCGTCGTACCCGGGCGGGACGTGAATCTTTTTGTCACCGTGGAGCACCGCGAGGACGGCGGCGACGGACCTGTGCTTGGCGACCAGCGCGTGTGCCTTTTTGATGCCGATGCCGCGGATGTTGGGGAGGAAGTCGCACCCGGAGAGGACGCACAACTCGAGGAACTGCTCGTGCTTCCACCCGACGAAGTTTAGCGGGCCCTTGGCGCCGGGCTTGGACCTGGCGGCTCCCGCGCCCCCCTTCTTCTTGCCCCTCGCGCCGCCCACGACCGCGATGCCGTCCTCGTCGTCATCGAGCTCGTCTCCATCCACGCCCGCGCCGTTCGCACCGTTCACACCCGCCGCAGCCTCAGCCGGGGGTCCCGCCATGACGTCCTCCAGCAGAAGCTCCTGCGCTTCGCCAAACTTGTCCAGCTTGAACAGCACCAGCGGGCACCCGTACGCCACCAAGTCGGAGTCCTCGGTGAACACGATGTCCACCCCGCCCGGGTCGCCTTTGGCGCCGAGCTGGGCGAGCGCGGCGATCTGCGCGTCCGCCTCGTACGGGGCGACGATGAACTCGAAACCCTCGCGCTTCAGAGCGGCGATGAGCTCGTGCGCCATGGCGGGAGTGATGTCGACCCCTTGCGCAAACATGAAGGTCGCCCCGTCGCGATCTCGAGCGGCGAGCCTCTCGTGGCCCTTGCGCAAGCACTCGGCGCGTCGCTCGCGGCGATCCTTCTCCTCTCCCCCCTTGGCCGGAAGCCGGTCGCCGTCGAACACGATGACGGGCGTGATGCCGTAGTGTCGCAGCATCTGCGCCCTGTGTATGCAGTAGCGCACGTACGGGGCGTCGCGCCTCTGCCGAATCCACCACCGGTTGTTGGTGCCGAGCTCCAGGGCGCAGCTGTACGCACCCTTGTGCAGCCAGCTGTAGGCATCGACGGCCGCGCGCTTGCCGGCGTATTTGCCGACCTGCACGGGCTTGAGCCACGGCCGCAGCACCTCCGGCAGACCCTTGATACCCATATCCCTCGATAGCCGCCTGCGCCGCGCGATCTGGCGGCCCCGGCACCGAAATCGCGTTTGAAATGGCAGAGACAGACGAAAGTTTTCAAAATCGTTGCCTTCAAAAACGACTCGCACCCGAGCACGACACCATGAGCGGTATCGGATCAGGAAAGAGCTCCAAGGGCGGCGGTGCCAAGTCCCGCTCTAAGGGCGGCAAGGGCGATGCGCTCCACAAGAAGGTATCGATTCAGACGTCAAAGGAGCACCTGACGACCCTTCGTTTGGCCCTTCGTGACGAACTCGGCCACGACCGCGACATCATCTCCGGGTTCGGCGCGTTCACCAAGTACGACAGGAACGACCTCGCGCTCGATATCCACTTCCGCACCGGCAGCACCATCACGGACGAGGAGCTGGAGTGGGCGTACGAGCTCGTCAGCTCCAACCTCGGCCCCCTCGGGCACAACTGGAAACCCCAGGCTCTCATGGATGACCTCTGCGATCCTTCCTCCCGATACGCTCTGGTCACCGAGCGTGCCTCCGCCGCGCCCGCGGAGAAGAAACCCGCGTCCAAGGGCAAGGGTAAGAAGAAGTCGTCCGCGCCGCCGATCGGGAAGCCCGTCGCCTTCGCGCACTTCCGATTCACGGTGCAGGGAGAGACCAGGGAGGCGATGGAGGGCGAGCCCGTGCTCATGCTTCGCGACCTGCACGTGGAGTCTGATTACCAGCGCAAGGGGCTGGGCAAGCACCTCTGTCAGCTCCTCGAGCTGTCCGCCCGCAAGCACGCCATGCGCGCGATGATGATGATCGTCCCGTCCGGATCCGCGGGCGTTCCCGGTCGAGCATTCGTGGACCAGAAGCTCAAGGGATTCACCTGCGTGGATGACGACTGGAAACCCGTGGACAAGAACCTGTCCTCCTACAGCAAGTCCCTCGTCAAGGCACCCGTACTCGCGGTGAAGAAGCCCGAGGCGGTGTCCGCGGCCAGCCCGGATAGCATCCTGTCGGGTCCCGAGCGCGTCGAGAAGGAGAACAAGGAACCCGAGGCGTCCGTGGCCAAGCTCGAGACTGCCTTCGAGAGTGCCACCATCGCCCCCGCGGCGGAGAAGAAGGAGGAGCCCGCGGCTCCCGCGCTCTTCGCCGGGTTCGCGCCCGCCGTTCCCGTGGAGGCGGCCGAGAAGGCACCGCTCTCCTTCGCGTCGTTCGGCACCGCCGCGGCCGAGGAAGTCTCCGACGAGGATGAGGAAGAGGATGAGGAGGATGGCGAGTGGGAGGAGGTTGATGACGACGCGGAAGCCTCCGATGACGCCGCCGATGAGGAGGCTGACGACATCATGGCTCAGCTGGTGGAGCTGTTCAAGACGGAGAACGGCAGGGAACCCACGGAGGAGGAGGTGCAGCAGTGGATGCAGACCCTCAAGGAGGCTGCCGAGGACGGGGGACTCGCGCTCTGATTGAATTGAACCGTAACGAAGCTCTTATTTCTCGTAAAAATGGTCGAACGTCTCCTCCGGCTGCGGCTTGATGAGGTCCGACGTCTTCGCGAATGCCTCGGGGCTCAGCGCCTTGAGCTCCTTGGCCGTGACCCACTTGAAGTCCCTGAAGTCGAACCCGGGCGCCACACCCTCTCCGAGCAGCCCGAACTCCGCGCCGGCTTCGAGCCTCACGCTCTTGAGCGTCCCGCCCTTGACCACCAGCTGCGGCTCATCCCCGGCGGCGACGTTGGTGCCCAGCCTGCGCTCGACGAAGGTTCCGTCCGGAAGGACCAGGTTGTAGATGAGGGTCCCGCCCGCGTGGTGGTAGTGCACGTGGTCGGACATGTTGTTCACCCAGTCCTGGTGCGGCCTCTCCGCGGTGAGCATGTAGTAGATGGAGGTCATGACGTTTCTCTCGGGGGTCGGGCCGCGGTTCGTGGTCATCAGCTCGCCGTCCTTGTCCGTCAAACCCCGGGACGTCATCGGTACCGATCCGCTCCTGTACGTCTCCACGAAGAATCCACCCTCGGGGTGCGGGATCATGCCCAGCTGGGAGATGAACTCCTCCTTCGTGGAGCGCGAGTGCCCCACCGAGCCCGCGCTCTTGCCGTCATCGGACGCGCCCCACAGGGCCGGGCACCAGCTCATGCCCTTGAGGTGGGCTCCGATTAGTGCTCCGGCGACGACGCCCCCGGCGACGCACATGACCGCGCGCTGATCTACGTAATCCATGTTCGACCCGCGTGAGTCGCGCAGTTCGTTGTGATCTGAGCCGTCCACGTCTCGGCCTTCCGAAAAGCGTGTTCCTCCTGTCGATCCGAGAAGTCCTATCCATTTCGATACGCGCACTAGCCATGGGTTACGTACCTCGCATCGCCGTGGTCGGCGGAGGGGTCTCCGGTCTCGTCCTCGGCAAGGAACTCGCGTCGAGAGGCCTGCACGCCACCGTATTCGACACGGGGGAGCACGCGTGCGGCGGTCGGGCGTCGAGCAGGGAGGCTTCCGACGGTAAGGGACGACGCTTCTCCTTCGATCACTCCACCCAGTACATGACGTGCACGAAGGGCTCGAGGTTCGAGGCCATGGCTCAATCCTGGGCCAAGGAGGGTCTCCTCGCGGAGTGGCCCGCGGACAAGGTGGGCACCCTGAAGGATGGCTCCTTCACGCCCTTCGACGATGGCGTCATCAGGTACATCGGCGCCGGGGGCCTTCGCCCCCTCGCGGACTTCCTAGCGGAAGGATCCACCGAGGTTGTCCGCCCTCAGTGGGTGGGCGCCATGACCCCCGTGGGTGGCGAGGGACCCAAGCGCAGGTGGGAGCTCGCATCCGGTCCGCGGGGTAAGGCCCTCGGCACGTTCGACTTTGTCGCCATATCGCACAACGGAAAGTGTGCGCTTCGGCTGGCGGAGACGGCCAAGCTCCCGGACGGTTCACCCGCGGCGGCCAAGACCCGCGCGTCGCTACAGTGCGCGTTCGGCGCCAGACCCACCGAGGAGCTCAAGAAGCAGCGCAAACTGATCCTGTCCTCGGTGTGGGCGCTCATGTTCGCGGTGGATACGCCACTCGACGTTCCAAACGACATGGAGGGTGCGCACGTCGTGGGCTCCGAGGTTGTGTCCTGGGCGTCCAACACCACGGCCAAACGTCAACACGGCGGGGTCAGAACCGACGCAGACGGCGGTGAGACGCAGTGCTGGGTCGTGCACAGCACTCCGCAGTTCGCGCGCGATAACAAGTGTCCGCAGGAGGCCATACCGAAGTCAGTCGCCGACTCGGTCGCAGCCGCGATGATGAAGGAGTTTGAGCGCTGCGCCAGCCTTGAACCCGGGTCTGTCAAGCCCGTGTTCACCAAGGTTCAGCTGTGGGGCGCCGCGAACCCGCTCACCGCGGCGGGGGTACCGGCGGTGTTCGACTCCGAGACCAGGTCGGGCGCGTGCGGCGATTGGTGCTCCCTCGGGGGGGCTCCCTCGGTTGAGGCCGCGTCGGAGAGTGCGATTGCACTGGCGGATGCCATCGAGGCGACTTTCTCTCCCACCACCGCGAGGGACCCCGAGGCTGCGGGCAGGCTGGACGCCGCGAAGGTGAGGTGGACGCCGTGCTCGGGAGATGCCGCGGCGCTGGGCGCGTTCCCGGGTACAAAGGTGCCCTCCATGGGTGAGATCGCCGCGGCTCCTCGCCGCGAGGGAGGCGGCGGAAGGGGCGGCCGAGGCGGTCGCGGCAGGGGCGGCGGGCGTGGCGCGGGGAGGGGCGGCAGGGGTCAGCGTCAGCGGGGTGGCGGTCGAGGGAGGAGCGGAGCCGGCGTGAGCGTCGCCGCCGTGGCTGCTGTTGCGTTCTAGTCTATTCCATTTTATTCCATGTCGTCGAAAAATTCGTCATCGTCATCCGCGGGCTTTGGAGCCTCGAGCTGCGTCGGGACCGCCATGTTCGCCGGCTCCTCCTCTTCCGGGATCACCTGCGTCGGCGCGTCCATGACAACCTGCTGGGTCACCGGTTCCTCCTTGATGACCACCGTCCAAGCGTCCTCGTCTCCGCGGGGCGGCTCGGTCCGCTGCGGCGGGGCGGACGCGGTTTCCGCCGGCGCCGCGCCTCCGTCCTCACGCCGAGGTTGCCGAGCCGCGGCTTCAGGCACGGCCGCCGCGTCGTCGTCCCCTCCCGCGGGAACATCCACCTCCGGATCCTCATCGCGCGCGGGTAACGCCTCCGTGCCGCCGCGCTTCCTCTTCCATCCCGTCTTTGGCTCCGTCAGCTTCAGGCCGCCGCACGCGGACTTGAACGCGGCAGCCGCCTCGCTCGCCCCCGGCCCCGCGCGTGACCTGCCCGCGGGCAGGGCCATCGCGGGCACCCCCGTGAACGGCGACGCGAGGAGCGCGGCGGCGGCGTCGGGTCCGGAGCCCGCGGCGGGCGCGAGTGGTGCGGCGAGCTCGTTCGCAGCTCGAGCCGCGAGGAGGGCGTGCGTGCGGGTCAGGGACGGGTTGAGGCACTCCCACGGATCCGGGCCCGAACCGTCGAGCGCATCGACGAGTGCCGCGGCAGCCGCGCGCTGCTCGTCGGTCGGCACGAGCTTAGCCTTGGCGTTGGCGTTGAGCTGCTCGGCAGCCTTGGACCCCGGCACGGGCAGGGGTTTGAAATCGTTCGAGTACATGTCCTCCGCGAACGGCAGCGGGACGAAGAGCAGAAAATCACCCTCCTTCGTGATGTGCGGCGTGAGCGCGCCGAAGGAAACCTTGTCCGAGTTTTGCGTCCACACCGCCCGGACCAACGCAGCCTGACCCTTGCGCTGCATCGCGCGCGCCATGGCGGACATGGCCTCGGTCGCCTTGCGATGTTCCCTGTCCGTCGCTCCCGCCGAGGCTGCCATCCCCGCGGCGAGGCTCCCGTCCTTGGTGGGCCACGGCACCAGCACCCTCGGCTCGTCCATGCCCATCCAGTGCGGCACCTGGTCCAGTGACGTGAACCCGAATATCTTCATCCCCTTATCGTTCCTGGCGGCGATGAGCTCCTTGACCTCGTCCTGGATGGGTATGTTGGCGGGTCCGTACGGGTAGGCGGATATCATCATCTCCGGCGCCACGTCCACCGGCGCGTCGGGATCCGCGTAGCTCCTGAACACCCTCTCGCGTCCCACCGTGGGATCGTCCCCCGCGGTCTCGTCCGCGGCGTCGCTGTACATCTTCATGGACGGCGGCTTGGCCTCGGATACCTTCTTGTACACCCAAACCTTCAGAGACATCCAGGGCGTAAACTCCAAGTCGCCTCTGAACGTCGTCGTCGGCTTGGTCGTCTTGACCTGCGCCGCCTGAAGGGCCACGGCGTGGTCCTCGATGCACGAGCGGTTGGCGACCGTGACGGCTCCCTCGTTGAGCAGGTCGCACAGCCTACGCAGGGTCTCCTTGTTCGCCATCACGGTCTCCTCCTCCTGCGCCCGCGTCGTGGCGTCCTCGCTCTCCTCGCACCGCACCACCGCCACCGTGAGCTGCATGTCCACCGCCCTCATCCCCCTCGCTATGTCCCCGATGAAGTCGTCGTCCGTCTCGCACGGCGTGCGCAGGTCGGTGACGAGCATGATCCTGCGGAGGAACGCGCCGCCGCGCTGGTGGTTGACCAGCATGTCCGAAGCGACCACCAGCGCCTCGAGGTAATCGCACGGCGCGCTCCCGGCCATCCCCCGCAACGACGCGACAACCTCCGCGCTCTCCGACGAGCTGCACCCCATCGGGACCTTGACGGCGATGTTGCGATACTCCTCCTCGTAGTCACGCTCGCCACTCGCCGCCGCAGCCTCCAGGCCCTCGGTGTGCACGTCGTTGTTGGTGTCGTCGGATCCGCAGGCAATCAGGGCGAACTCGTCGATCTTCGCGTTCAGGATGCGGTTCTGAACCACCCGCGACAAGTGGTCTCCGACGTGGCCAAGGTGCGCGTGCATCGACGGACTCACATCGACCACGAGCGCCGTGCAAATCTTCTTTTTCGTCGCCATCGTGCGCGCGAACGCCTTCGCGCAGTCCAGATCTGTGCTAGCTTTTTCAAAAGTTTCACCTCGAAAACAATTCTACGACGCTAATAAGAGTTAAAGTAGGTGCGCTGTGTCGTTGGAGTAGCTCCTCGGCCTGTCCGTCACGTCCACGGGGATGATGGGCGGTCTGGGTTTCTCCGGCGGGTACCCCGGCACGCTCTGCAGGCACAGGTCCGCCAGCATGGCGGCCTGGTTCATCATCGCCGATCGCCCCGGCCCCGGCGCGACCTCCTCCGGCTCCTCCAGCGCCCTCTTCGCCTCCTCCGCCATCCTCGTCAGGCCGGTCCGTCCGTCCGATCCAACCGCGGGGTAGCTCAACCTGCGCTGTAGCCGCATCCTCAGCGCCCACAGACCCTTCGCCCGAAGCGCGCCGCACTTGGGATGGCGCCACATCAGTTTCAGACAGAGCGCGTCGCCGGTTCCCAGGCCCGCGTCGCCGTCGCCTATGCCCGCGCGCGCCAGCCAGCCCAAGGCGTGGCACGTCGCGTCCGCCAGTTGCACGGACAGCGGGAACCGTTCCGTCCATCGTTCCATGTCCCTCTGCAAGTGCGCGGACCCGTTCTCGGCGCGTGTGGGGGAGTTCCCCGTCAGAATCTCCCTGTCGTTGCTTTTGTGCATCAGCGCAGCCTGCGCGGTGGCGCCGACCGGTTCGTTGCCAACCGCGAGGAGCGCCTCGGTGGCGGCGCGACACCTCATACCCCTGGACCCGGACCCCGGGTACATCCCCGCCGCATCGCGCATGAGCTCCTCCACCACGGGTCGCATCCTCAGTGCCTTCACTGATGCCCGAACGATCCGTTGCGCCTCGTGCTCGGCGACGTCGCGAAGTATATCCGCGATCATCACCCCCGCGCCCTCCTCCCCGTCCTGCGCCCTCAACCTCTGCAGCGCGAGCATGCGCAACCCGGCCCAGTACTCACCCGGCCCCGCGCACGGCTCGGACCCGTTCCACCCCGGTGACGCGGACATCACCAGCGCGCCGGCTTCGCTGGGCACCCGCGTCGCGTTGTGCCGGACGACGACGTGCTCCGCGGCGGTGAGCGCGTTCCTCGACGTGGTCCACCCGGGCCTCCACATCACCTCCGCGTACGCCGCCGCACCCCCGCGGCTGCTGATGCACGCGGCGGCGGATGCGGACGTGAGCTGGTACTTCTGCGCGCGTCGGGCGCGTGCATCGGCGTCGTTTGGTGTATTGAGCTCGTGCCACTCGGCGGGTGCGGCGAAGAGCGTCACGCGGGTTCGCGGCGCGACCACCTCGGCGGCATCTTCCAGCCTCCTGAGCCTCTCCTTCGGGTACGGGTACCTGACGGCGACGGCGACGTAGTCCAGGTGGTCGTGGTCCAGGGAACGACCCGCGGACGGCGGCGGGCTGTGAAAGAGGAGCGTCTCCGGGTGCATCTTGAGCTCCACGTGCACCCCCGCGGATGCGGTATCCTTCGAGACGGTCTCGTTTCCGAAGGCGTCGACGGGGTGGATTGGAACGCGTGCCACCGCCTTGACCGTGGGGAGGTCATCGATGGACCCGACGATGTGGAGCGGCACGACGAGGGTCGGGATCTCGCGCAGCAGGCACACCAACCCACATGCGGTACCCCTCGGGGACGTCACCGTCGCCAGGATGGGGGGGTGAAAACTCGCATCCGCCCATCGACGTCCCCCGGGAACCTGCGACTCGATGTTGGTGAGGATGCTCAGGGGTGCCGGCTTGTGCACCATGGCTGGCTCACTGGACCGATCCTGAGATGTGCGGAGTGGCGCGACCGCCGCCAGTCGACCCGCTCGCCCTCCGGTTGTGCTCATCAGCGCGACGGTCCCGAACTTTTTTTGCCAAACGGAACGATCTGCGAAATCCCAACGTTCTTGTCGCGGCCGTTTCTTGGACTTGCCGTTTCCAAGAGCCCCTTCGGTTGACCTAAAAGGAGCGGGTGTCGTCACATAATAGCCGGCACCTTCCGCCGACCATGTCCAACTCACCCACCCCCGAGGGCGAGGACCCCGCGGATCTCCTCGATCGCACCAACCTCGCGGCGTACCTCTCCGCGCGCAAGCAGCTCGCGGCTGAGAACTCAACTCTTGGGCTACCAACCAGACCCGTGCTCCCCGGGGTCTTGCGCACCGACGAGACCGTCAGCAAGGCGATGGAGCTGCTCAGCAGCCTGCGCGTCCAGGCGGCGCCTCTCGTCGCCATGCACGCCGATAACCAACACTACGACGCGCAGGCGTTCATCTCGTGCGGCGACCTCGTCCTCGGTTTTCTCGAGCGGGTCAACAGCACAGCCACCGCGACTCGCGACGCGAACGTCCTCGACCGCATGGCCGCGCTCACCGCCGTCGGCCAGGCGTACTCGAAGACCCCGCTCGTCGAGGTTCGCTCGCGATGGGACGGAACCGGCGTCTGGTCCACCGCCACCGAGGACATGTCCCTGGCCGACGCCCTCCGTCGTTGCATGCACATAGGTGAGATTTCCCCAACATTTCTCCCATCCCCAGCCCGCCCCTGACCGTCCCCACCCCGACGCAGGAGAGGAACACCGCGACGAACCCGGCTCTCCCATGCTCCGCCAGTGCCCGCACAGGTTCGCAGTCATCGACGCGTCGGGCATGGTGGTCGATATCGTCGCGCAGTCCGACCTCGCCATGTACCTCCGCCGCAACGCGGACCTATTGGACCAGACGGTCATGAACGCCACCGTCCAGTCCATGCAACTCGGCGCCCAAGGCGGCCGCCGCGTGGTGTCCGTCAACGCGTCGACACCCGTCGTTGACTGCTTCTACGAGATGGAACGGGCGAACGTGCAGGCGGTGGCGATCATCGACGAGAACACCGACGCGCTCGTGGGTAACCTGTCCGAGACCGATATCATGACGTTGAAGAGTGACGCGTACGGTGCCCTCGCGCTGCCCGTGGGCGAGTACCTGCTCCACGCGCACGGCATCACCAACCCCAAGGTTCCCGACATCGTCGACCGATCCCTGTACAACCCCGATTCGACCGTGTTCAGCGCCGCGCTCGCGAACGAGGGATCGAGGCTCGTGGTGACCTGCGAACCCACCGCCACGATCGCCGAGGTCATGGACGCGATGCACGTCAAGGCTGTGCACCGCGTCTGGGTCGTGGACGACGCCAGGAGACCCATAGGGGTCGTCGCTCTGTCGGACATACTCGCCGCCATCGCCGTCAAGAAACCGAGTGGAGGGCAGGGTACGAGCGAGGGGACGATGGGCAAGTCGACGATGCACGCGAACGTCCCGACGCCCACGTCGCAGAGCAGCGCGTGATTTGAATCATGACCCTCGACGCGGGACTTTCGTCGGCGACGCAGCGCTTTGTACCTTGCATATCGAGGTACTTGCATATCCATCTAACTTCAGATGGTGGGATGTGCGCTTCAACTACACCGTTCATAAATTCGGGCGACGTGCAGTTGAAGACATTCGCTATCGCACCATCTGAATTTAGCCATGCACAAAGCGCTGCGTCCCCGTCGAAGAAGGCGTCTTGGCGGGTGAAACTGAATCTGAGAATCAAAACGTTTGTAACGACGAGGTATGTTTGATCATCAACCATACTCTGGAACTTCGCACGCAAAGACACCCGCGCGTCGCACCCATCGTATGCGACTACTCTACCTCGCCCTTCTACTCCTCCTTCGCGCCGACTTCGCGAGCTGCCGGGTCGTTTCCACGCGTTCAAATGTCACCGAGGCTACGCCGCCGAGCCAGCCGCCCGCTCCGCAACTGTCCTTGGAAGAGCACCTCTTTGACTGCAGGGTAAAGTGCCGTGACGAGCCTTGGAACCCCATGTGCCACGCTAACACCACCTATGCGAACGTCTGCTGGGTCAACTGCACCGCCGTTCTTCGCGACGTGGATGCGGACGCGATCACGTCGGAAGGGAGCTGCGAAAGGCGCCGAGAGGACCCGGAGTGCATCTTTCGGTGCCTCGGCTCCTTCGGTTCAGAGTCGGGTTCAGGAAACGGCACTCAGTTCGCCAGGTGGAGACCCGCGTGCGGCGAAGACGGCGTGACGTACACCACCGCGTGCTTCGCTTCTTGCTCGGGGGTTAGATCCGCGGAGGGAGAGTGCCAAGATACCTCGCAGAGGTCAAATTAGTTACAACTCGCCCCCAAAAAGGAGGGAACGTGAAAGAATTATAGCACGGGCGCGCCACTATTACTCCGGCTTTCTGAACGACAGAACCTTGGTGCTGGAGCAAAGATCCTTGGTCCACGGCTCTAGGCCCGCACCCTCCGGCCCGAAAACCTCCACCAGCGCCTGCTCGATGTACGACCTGTAGTACGGCTCGTTGAAGTCGCCGAACCTGCCCAGGTTTTTGTCCATCCGCGGCCTGTCTCCCAGCTGTATGGAGTCCGCCAGCACGAGCACACCGCCGGGCTTGAGCACCCGCGCCGCCTCCTTCGCCACCTCACGCCTCGCATCGACGGGCAGTTCGTGCAGCAGGTACACACAGGTGATGGCGTCGAAAGAGGCGTCGGGGAACGGCATCTGCTCAGCCTGGGCCTGCACGTACTCGCAGCCACCCAGGGTCTCCCTCTCAGCCTCGTCCCGCGCGTCGTCTCGAGGCGCGGACGGCATCGGGGGAACGGGAATACCCGCCGCCTTGGCTAACCCACCGACCCTCGCGAGGGTCTCCGTCACCAGCCCGGCGGGTGAGCTTTGTTTCCGCCGCCGAAGCTTCTCCCAATACGCGCCGTTCTTGCGAGCCTCCGCCAGATAAAACGGCGACAGGTCCAGCCCGGTGACGTCCATCTCGGGGTAGTTATCCCGCACGAACGTCAGGAACCGACCGGTGCCGCACGCGAGCTCCAGGAACTTGGCACCCGCCCCGTCCACCGTGCCCTTCTCCCGCATCCACTCGGACAGCGGCACCAGCGCGGTTCTCTGCATGGCGTCCTGCCTCCCGAGGAACAACGTCTCCGTGGACGTCTCGTAAACCTCCGCGGACCTGGACGACAGCCACCCGTCCGTCTGCCAGTGGAAGGTCTTCAGGTAGTAGTCCGGGTACAAAGGCGAGTCCATCCACACCTTCGTCTCTGGCGCGTCAGCCGGCTCCCCTGTATTCTCTGAACGCTTCGCCGCCCGGTTCTTCTCCAGCGTGGAGGCCGCCTCGGACAGAAACTTGGCCGTCTTGCTCGCCACGAACGCGGGGTTGAACTGCCTGTGGTTGGGGTCCATGTCGTACGGCGCCTTGTACGTCCCGGCGTTGATGTGCGCGAGATCCTGCCTGTACGTCTGGAGCGCCTCGGCCATCAGCCTGGAGCCCGCCGCGACGCCGGAGCGGAGGCTGCCGTCGCCCGCCAGGGGCGCGCCGCCGCCCGAGGGACCGCCCAAGCCGCCGAGGGAGGACGCGATGATACCCGCGGCGCCCTGTCCGAGGAACCACGAGCTCCTCGCCACGTGATAGGCCCAGTACGCCGCGTCTCGCGGGGTGCGGGCGGACGAAACGCACTCCGTGAACAACGCCCGAGCACCCTCTGGGGTCCCGTCGAACCCCCACTCGCTCCACAGGGCGACGCTCGGGTTCTCGCGGAAGTGCTCCCGATCCGAGTCCGCGGGCGTGCGCACGTCGCCGCGCTCGGCGTCCTCGCCGGTGAAGGCCCGAGAGTCGCTCTCCGGCCGCCCCATCCAGCCCGAGGATGGTGACGTCGCCTGGGCGGTGGTGCCCATCGGTGCGGTGAACCGGTGGGCACGATGGGCGCCGCACGACACACGCGCCACCCTCCTCGTGACTGCGGCAAACATCGTGGGATGCGACGTACCGGTGCGCTTGGGTGTATGCGCGTGGGTGGTGTGCGCCTCCAGAGGGGGTGCGGCGAGAAGGCGACTGAATATTTTGTCACCCACGTGCTCCAGTTGTCCAGATAACGAGCGACGTCTAACGAGATGTCGAACGAGAGGTCCACGGCCGGTAGAACAGAGGCGCGCAGGCGACGCACGACTGGATCTGATGAAAGGTGTCTACCTGGCCGTGGTTGCGGCTGTACTGGTGGCTGGGACGGTGCCGTGCGTCGCGGATGGTGGGCCCGTACCGTCCCCACCGCCTTCGCCCCCCGGCCTAACGAACTGCTCGGAGGTGAATAACGCTACTCTGGCGGATCTGGCCCACTGCATGCCCAAACTGGCGAAGGGCGATGGCCACGCGACGGATAGAGGTCGCAGTGTCTTCATGACCATTGTGGGCATATGCTTGGCCCTCGGCATCGCTCTGCTAGCTTACAACAGGTACTTCGTAGGGTTCCTCACAGCCGAAGATCTCGAAGGTGGAAATTACAGCAGAGCGAGAGGGGACAACTTCGACGAAGACGACGTGGAGCAGAGAAGACGATCCGGCAGGAGTAGGCGCGATGACGGGATAGCGATGAGCCGAATGACAGTGGACGATGCGATATGAACCTAGCTAGCGCGATTGTAGCACACGTCGATCGAACCATCACTCGGCAAACAGAAACGCGGCGACTATGTACCGCGTCCCTCGAGTCACGGGCGACCCGCCGTGCTGAAGCCCACCCTTGAACGCGACGACGTGCCCACGCCCGGGCCTCACCGTCTCGCCCACGGGTGCCGCGAACATCGTCCCACCCCCGTCGTACTCGCCCGCATCGTTGAGCGCCAACGTGACCGACATCGCGGACTGGTCCACGTGCATCGGCAGGTGGTGCTGAGCGCCGGACTCGTACCGAACCACAAACGCGTCGTGCACCCTGACGCTCGACGGCGTCGGCATCTCGCTCGGGCACATCGACGCGAGCAAGGGCGCGAGTTTGTCCCGCATTAAATCGTTCCACAGCGGGAGAAGGTGTGGGATGGCGTGAACCGGTATGTCGGTGGTGGGCACGGCGTAGTGCCTGCTCGTGGTCCAACCGCCCCGAGCCGCCCCCGCCTTCTCCGCGACGCGAACCCACTCCGCGCACTCAGCCTCGGTCAACAACGGGGCGGACTGAGTGGTGGCCCATATACCCGCATCGTGTACCGACTCGAACCCTAAACCCGAGGGGATCTCGACGGAAGCCGGCACACCCGGGGCGTACGCGCGGTCCTTGTCGAGTTGCGACGAGAGCGCCGGGTGGTCCGGGTGCGCCGCCGCTCCCTCGCGCCACGCCGCGTGCGCATCCGCCCATCGCCCTTGTCCCAGCATCGCGGTACCGATCTTGTGATGCGCGTCCCCGTCGTTCGGCGTGGACTCCAAGACGACACGCGCGGCGGCTTCGGCGTCCTCGTACCTGGCCTCCTCCTGCGCCTGGTCCGCGAGTCGTTTCATATCCACCAAAGACGGGTTCGCGCCGGACCCCGCGCCGGACTCGAGCCCGCACCTGGCGCAGGTGCAAACGAACCCGTGCCTGGCCGCGAGGTCCGCGCGCCTCGACGCCAGATCCTGCGTGCATGGCACGTATCCCACCGTGAGTTCCTCTCCCGGGGCGATGTCGCGCAGCGCGAGCAGCGACACGCGCAAGCCGCCGCAGTCCGCGCCCCTCTCCGGCTTCTTCGTCTTCTCGTCGTCCTTCTCGTCCTTCTCGTCCTCGTCGTCGACGACACCCCGCGTGAGTTCCAGCTGGCAGTTCGGCAGGCAGCTGTGGTTGACGAGGGCGAGTCCGGGTGCGAGTGCCAGCGCCGCGAGGCGGGGAAGTTTCGCGCCCGCTCGCTCCACGATGTCGAGCATCCCGGCTCCCTTCGAGCATCCCGGCGCCTGACCCGCGGCGATGGGTCCACGTTCGGTCCAATCGGCTCGACGGGTCGCGGTAGGCTCTTGAGTCTCTTCCTCTTCGTCTTCCTCTTCGTCTTCCTCGTCTTCGTCTGACCTGCCTGGGGTGCTCGGACCGGACTCGTCAGAATCCGACTCGTCCGAAGAGTCATCCTCCGAGCTGTCATCCTCATCCTCCTCGGACCCATCGTCGGATCCGTCACCCGCGCTCGGCCCGCCGTCCTCCACCGCGGCGAGCCACTTGTCCAACGCACCACACGCCTTCTCCGCGAGCTCCGCCTCGGCCGCGGCGGCCCTCCTGGCGTACGCGGCTCCCGGGTGTTCGTCACCAACCGGCAACACGGTGTTGTCCACCGCGGCCACCAACCGGTGAAACGCGTCGAACGTGAGCAGCGGCGCCACCGCCGTGGGCTCACCCGTCTCCGCGTCCTTACCCAGTCCCCTCATCCGAACCCAGGACATCTCCAGGAGCTGCCACGCGTCCTCGATCTGTTCCCTCAGCGTCTCGGCCCGGCGCTCCAGCCTTCGCTCGCGCTTGGCTTTACGCTTGGGATCCTCAGAGCCGGC
>Ga0209425_10002518_pt1 | contig 20293 bp, 25 predicted proteins | sample COG_05_FD_184749 | JGI IMG/M metagenome (GOLD analysis project Ga0209425, IMG submission 184749) | Pelagic Microbial community sample from North Sea - COGITO 998_met_05 (SPAdes) (version 2) | ecosystem: Environmental > Aquatic > Marine > Neritic zone/Coastal water | place: Helgoland, sampling...
GGACCAAATAATCCTGGTGCTAAATATTTTCTTCCTTTTTCAAATGTAGGGTAGGCATTTCCTATTGCACAATTATTTCCAATATCACTTGAAATAATTACATCATCAGGCATACCTGCTTGAATTGCTCTCCAAGCTTGTCGAGGAGACATTCTGTCTGCGTCCCTTTTTCTAGCTTCTTCATTCCAAACAGTTCCCTTATCATCATCTTCATGATCTAGGCTTGATAATTTTTGTAACCAAGCTGATTTAGTTTGGTGGATAATCTCTTTTCTTTTTTGTCTGTCAGCATCACCTGCTGTTGGTGCGAGTTGAGTTAATAATTGCTGTGCAACTAATTTTGCATCACCACAAATTCCAACACTGACTTTTTTTGTTAATCCAATCCTGTCAGAGTTCATATCAACTTGAATGATACTTGCATCTTTAGGCCAATAATCCATACCATACCCTGGTAATGTTGAAAAAGGATTTAACCTTGTACCTAAAGCTAAAACAACATCAGCTTTTTGAATTAATTCCATTCCAGCTTTTGATCCATTATATCCTAATGGTCCGGCAGCCAATGGATGGCTTCCGGGAAAGCTATCATTATGTTGGTAGCCAGAGCAAACTGGTGCATCTAATTTTTCTGCTAATTTTTTACAATCTTCTATAGCACCACCAATAACAACACCTGCACCAGATAGTATTACTGGGAATTTTGCTTTTGATAAAAGATCTGCAGCTTTTTTAATTGCATCAACACCACCTGCTTGTCTTTCTAATCTTACAATAGGAGGCAAGTCTATATCAATAACTTGGGTCCAATAATCTCTTGGAACATTTATTTGTGCTGGAGCGGATCCTCTAATTGCTTTTTCAATCACTCTATTTAAAACTTCTGCCATTCTAGATGGGTCTCTAACTTCCTCTTGATAACAAACCATGTCTTTAAATAAATTCATCTGCTCAACTTCCTGAAAACCACCTTGCCCCATAGTTTTGTTCGCAGCTTGAGGTGTTACTAGTAATAGCGGTGTATGATTCCAATAAGCAGTTTTGATAGGTGTAACTAATCCAGTTATTCCAGGTCCGTTCTGTGCAATAACCATAGACATTTTTCCTGTGGCTCTTGTATAACCATCAGCAATTAAACCACCATTAGTTTCATGAGCAACATCCCAAAAAGTGATTCCAGCATCTGGAAAAATGTCAGAGATTGGCATGAAGGCTGATCCAATAATTCCAAAAGCGTGTTCAATACCATGCATTTGTAAAACCTTTACAAAAGCTTCCTCTGTTGTCATTTTTGTCATTTGTAGAACCTTTCTAAATAAGTATATGAAATAATTTATAAAAACTATTTGTTAATTTTAGCGATTAATATATAAGATTTTAAAAATTTCAAACAATCAAATTGACACTATAAAAATGGCTACAGATATCATAATTCACGATCAAAAAGACAATGTTGGAGTCGTTGTTATTGAAAAAATTACTCCAAAACAAGATTGTGCATGCTGGATAATGGAAAATGACAGTTCCACAAAAATACAATCACTGGATGAAATACCCCTAGGTCATAAAATTGCAATGGTTGATCTAAAAGAAGGTGATACAATTCTTAAATACGGTCATGACATCGGAAAAGTAGTTAAATCTATCAAAAAAGGTGAGCATGTTCATGTTCATAATGTAAAAACTAAAAAGTGGTAAAAAATATGGAAATTCCAAAAAGTTTTTTAGGTTATAAGAGAGAAAACGGCAGAGCTGGCACTAGAAATCATGTTATTATTTTACCCGTTGATGATATTTCGAACGCATGTGCTGAAGCTGTAGCAAACAATATTAAAGGTACGATTGCACTTCCACATTCTTATGGAAGACTTCAGTTTGGTGCCGATTTAGAATTACACTTTAGAACAATGATTGGTACTGGAAGTAACCCAAATGTTGCGGCTGTTATTGTTATAGGTATTGAACCTAAATGGACAAAAAAAATTGTTGATGGAATTGCAAAAACAGGAAAACCTGTTGAGGGTTTCCACATTGAACGTACTGGAGATATTGGTACCGTTATGAAAGCTTCAAAGAAAGCTCAAGAATTCGTTATGTGGGCATCTGAAAAGCAAAGAGAAGAATGTCCAATGAGTGATTTATGGATATCGGTTAAATGTGGAGAATCTGATACTACTTCTGGATTAGCTGCGAACCCTACTGTTGGAAATTTGATGGATAAATTAGAACCAATGGGTGTTCATTTATGTTTTGGTGAAACGTCAGAGTTAACAGGAGCTGAAAAAGTTTGTGCTACAAGAGGTGCAACTAAAGAAGCTTCAGATAAATTTATGAAAACTTGGAGCTCTTATAACGATTTCATATTAAAAGAAGCAACAGATGACCTCTCTGAAAGTCAACCAACTGCAGGAAACATTGCTGGTGGTTTAACTACAATTGAAGAAAAAGCATTTGGAAACTTTCAAAAAATAGGCAATTGTAAATTTGTTGATGTTTTAGAACCAGCGGAAGAACCTAAAAAAGGTAAGGGTTTGTATTTTATGGATACGTCTTCAGCTGCAGCTGAGTGTGTAACTCTTCAAGCAGCAGCAGGTTTTAATATTCATTTATTTCCGACTGGACAAGGTAATATAGTTGGGAACCCGATTGAACCAGTGATCAAATTAACTGCCAACCCATTAACTGTAAAAGGAATGGGTGAGCATATTGATTGTGATGTTTCTAAAATTCTTTCAAGAGAAATGAATATGTCTCAAGCTGGGGATGAGCTAATTAAAACAACCATGCGAGTTGCAAACGGTAGACTAACTTGTGCAGAAGCTCTAGGTCATAAGGAATTTGTTATGACAAAACTTTACAGAAGCGCTTAATCAGTAAGAATATCTAATGTCAAAAAATAAATACTTGGTAATTTTACCAGGTATTGTTCTTGCTTTCGTTCTTTACTCTCTGTCTCAAGGTTTCAATAATATTATTGGTATTGAACTTTTAGGATATGAAAAAAGTCCAATATCAACAGCTATGATCGCCATTTTAATTGGAATTTTTTTTGGAAACATTTTTAAAGCAAGGGAATCTTTTCAGAAAGGTTTAGATTTTACAAGAGAGTATATTTTAAAACTTGGAATTATCTGTCTTGGAATTCAATTAAAACCATTTGAATTTTTAGAATTTGGTAAAATTGCAATTCCTTTAATTGTTATCTGTATTATTAGTGTTTTGATTATAATTAAATTATTAATCAAAAAATTAAAAATACCTACAAGAATGGCTTATTTAATTTCAATTGGTTGTACCGTTTGTGGAACAACTGCTATTATGGCTACTGCTCCTGTTATAAAAGCAAGTAAGAATGAAGTTTCATATGCAATCGCAAATATTACTCTTTTCGGAATATTATCTATGCTTTTATATCCTTATTTCGCTCACTTTTACTTTGATAATCAGCCACTACTAGCAGGGCTTTTTTTAGGAACATCCATTCATGAAACTTCACAAGTTGCTGCTGCTGGATTAATTTATGAGCAACAATTTAATAGTCAAGAAACACTTAATATAGCAACAGTAACTAAACTTATTAGAAATACTTTTTTAATAATAATGATACCTCTTTTCGCTTTTCTTTATAATAGAGGAAAAACAAAAGAAAAAAGTTATTCAATTTTAAATATTTTCCCATATTTTGTTTTGGGATTTGTTGGGATGATTTTTATAAGGAATATTGGGGATCAATTATTTGTTTCAAGTACTAGCTTTAATTGGAGTGAAACAATTGAAATTATAAAATTTTTATCCAAAATTTTCTTAACTATGGCGATGGCTGCTATTGGTTTATCTACAAATTTAAAAGATATTAAAAATATGGGATATAAACCTTTCATCGTTGGATTTGTAGCTATGCTAACTGTGGGAATAGTTTGTATAATTACAATTGAGAGCTATTTAAAATTTTTTATTTAACAGATTTAATAAAATATTTTTTTCTTAAATTAGATAAAAACCTTCTAATAAATGCAGCTGCAATTCCTAAAGAAACAGCAAACAAAATAGAAAATAACCCATAAAAAAATGGCATATCTTTCGAAAATTCTAAAATAAATTTCGAGAAAAAATTTAAATCAGCTGTTGCAACTTTGGAGATTTCTTTTTGAATTTCTTCAGCAAAAAAAGTGTCATATGCAATAGCTATACCCACAACTAATAATAAAATAGCTAACAACGCTTTAAGACCCGAGCTATCAATTCTTTCTCCAAGTTTTTGACCAACTTGAACTCCAATTATAGATCCAATTACTAACATGACAACTAACATTAAATCTATTGAACCATAATTGAATGAATGTAAAAAAGTAACTATGACACTTACAAAAATAGTTACAAATAAAGAGGTTCCAGGTACTAATCGGGTTGGCATTTTAATAATGTAAATCATTGCTGGTACTAAAATAAAAGCACCACCTATGCCCATTATTGCAGCTATAAAGCCAACTGCTAATCCTATTATTATTGGTGTAAAAACACTTTCATATAATTTTGACTTTGGGAATCTCATTCTTAAAGGAAGACCATGTATCCAATAATGAACATGTAATTTTTTTCTTTCAATTACATTTTTTTTTGCTTTATCAATTTCACCAAGGCTTTCTACCAACATTAGCGTACCAATAATTGCAAGTATATACATATAAGCCAAAGAGATTACCGTATCAATTTTTCCAATACCTTTAAAATAGCTAAAAGTATAAATGCCTAAGGCAGTTCCTATCGATCCACCAATTACAATCATTAAACCCATTTTATAATCCAAAGTATTTTTTAACCAATGAGTAGTAGATCCAGACACAGAGGTTGCTAAGATATTATTAGCTTCATTTGCAACAGCGTAAGCAGGAGGTACACCTAAAAAAATTAAAAATGGTGTCATTAAAAATCCACCACCAACACCAAATAATCCTGATAAAACTCCAACGATCGCACTTAATAAAAGTATTTCAACAGGATTAACAAATACTTGCGCGATTGGTAAAAATACTTCCATAATTAATTTTAAAAGTTTTTTAAAATAACTTAGTTAAATGTAATAAAGGTTCCAACTAAAATAATACCCCAATAAGCAGCAAGACTTAAAAAAAGTCCTGTTTTAATAAATATAGTTTTAAGATTTGAGAGTTTTTTTATAAATTTTATATTTGAATTGATCACTACAACCGTCAATACACCCACATGACAATTTGTCAAATAAATATTTGATTATAAAATATTTTTTTTAGCTAGTAGATTGTGGCTCCAAAAACTTTAAGTACACCATCTTCAACCCCAAGAACGAGTCTGCCTAGAAACTCTCCTGAAATTTCTTTATTTGTTTGTTTAATTAAAACTGTAATGTGAACACCTCTTCTTAGACAGCCAAATGGTTCAAAAGTTTCCTTTAAATTGGTGATTATTTTATTGTTGGCCCATTGTTTGCCTAGCTCTACCTCATTTGCACCAAATAACATTTGTGTTGAAAAATCTCTTGTAAATCCACCATAATCTTTTAGATTTGAAGACTTGACTAAGTTATCCCAAATAGGTTTGGCTAGTTGATATACTTCATCATCAGTTTTTGACAAAATATCCATATTATTAATCTTAAGAATTATTAAGAAGCTTTTTTCTTCTCGTTTTCGTCCACAATATGATAAACAGGTACTTTTTCCATTGTAAACTTACCAGTTTTTGGGTCTCTTCTTGAAACAGTTAGACAATGCCAATTATCATCATCTAATTTCATGTGATCCCCTCTATAATAGTATCCTGGCCAACGAGTCTCTTCTCTGAATAAAGTGTGTTCGGTTACACATTGGGATGTTAATGCTCTATGTTTGAGTTCCCAAGCTCTCATTAACTGATGATAGTCTTCCGCACCAACTTTTTCTAAATCCTCTTCTAACCAAGCCAATAGTTCCAAGCCTCTTTTGAGCATATTTTCGTTAGTCATATAGTTTGTTGCTATTCCACCGACATACTCATCCATTATTCTTTGAAGTCTTTGTAATCCTTGAATTGGCGATATATAACTAGGTGAAACAGTTCCTCCTGTTATTTCATTTTGAGCTACAGTGTAAGTATCTAATGGTTTGTAAACTTTTGCTTTAAAATCTTCACATTGTTTATCAGTTACATTGATTCCATCAGCTTTTAAATCTTCAATATATTTGACTGCTGCTTTAGCAGCTAAACGACCCTCAGTAAATGATCCAGAAGAAAACTTATGAGCACTTCCACCAACTGTGTCACCGGCACCAAATAATCCATCTATTGTTAACATTCTGTTATATCCCCAAAAGTATTCTGGTGGAGATAAATCTTCAGGTCCACTAACCCATGCTCCTGAACATGTTGCGTGTGAACCCATTACATATGGTTCTGATGTAGTTAACTCTGGATTTGTATATTTTGGATCAATATTTTGAGAGGCCCAAACAACTGCTTGTCCAACAGTCATTCCTAAAAAGTTTTCCCAACCCACTGTTTCTAAATGAGGGTCTTGAAAAGCTTCTGTTGTTACCATTTGGATTGGACCACCACCAGCCATTGTCTCTTGAATAAAAGCATGGTTTCTTAAACAAGTTGGTGTTGGATGATGATCAATATACTCACCAACTAGTTCTTTTGTTTGATCATACCATTTCTTTTCATAATTTTCACCATTTGCATTTTGTGTGTAAGTTTTTAAATGCAGGAAATAAGCTCCAACTGGCCCATAACCATCTTTAAATCTACACAAGACAATTCTATTTTCCATTTGAGTCATTTTGGCACCAGCAGCAATTGGTAGAGCATAAGCTGAACCATTACTCCAAGGAGCATACCATGTTCTTCCCATTCCTTCTCCAACAGCTCTAGGTTTAAAAATGTGAGATGCGCCACCAGCTGCAACAATAACAGTCTTTGCTCTAAATACATGAAAATCACCTGTTCTCATATTAAATCCAACAGCACCACCTACTCTATTTTCTTTTGCTTCATCCATTAAAAGATGGGTAATCATTATTCTATTATAAATTTTATCAGCAGATTTTTTTGCAGCTTCTGCAACGATTGGTTTGTAGCTTTCACCATGAATCATTATCTGCCATTTACCTTCTCTTAAATATCTTCCAGTTTTTTCATTTTTCATCATTGGCAATCCCCAATCATCAAACATATGCACTGTTGAGTCTACATGACGGGCCATGTCGTAACCTAAATCTTCTCTAACCATTCCCATTAAATCATTTCGAGCATATCTCACATGGTCTTCTGGTTGATTTTCGTCCCATTGCATTCCCATGTAACAATTAATTGCATATAAACCTTGCGCTACTGCACCACTTCTATCTATATTTGCTTTTTCAACACAAATTATTTTTAAATCCCTACCCCAGTGTCTAGCTTCAAAAGTAGCACCAGTACCAGCCATACCTCCGCCAACAACTAATACATCGCAATCTTCAAAATGTGTTTTATGTTTAGCCATTAATAATAAACTCCTTTTTTAAATGAATCTTTTGGCACAGATGGCAATTCTCCATTTGTGTTTAAACCTTCTGGTTCTGTATAAAGTCTTTGAGAATTAATTTCCCCTTGATTGGGCTTGTCTCCATCCGCAAGTTTTGGAATAAATTTACCCCAAGGTTTTGTAGTTATTGGTGAAACAAAGTTTTTCTCTGTTCCATTTCTAAATTTAATTTTCCAAGAGATTGTTCCTTTTTCTTCTTCTCTTCTTACTCTTACACTGTGACCCATTGGTGCAAAATCTGCATAACCTCTAACATCAATTGCGTGATTTGGGCAAGCCTTTACACATGAATAACATTCCCAACAAAAATTTGGTTCTATATTTTTTGCTCGTCTAATGTTTTCATCTATGTGCATTATATCTGATGGACAAATATCTACACAGTGGCCACAGCCATCACATCTAGTCATGTATACAAAAGTTGACATAATATTTATTTTTCTCCTTTTTAAATTAACATATTAATAATGTTTTGGCTCTTCTCTTTTAATACCAAGACCAAATTGTTCAGGCGCGTCAGCAGGTGGTGGAAGATTATCCCTTGACCCGTCTGCTTCAGCTAAATTCTTTTGAATTGCTGCCCCAGGCTTGTAAAACATGTGAGCAAATTTAGACCAATATACTCCACCGAATAAAACTATATTAGATGTAACAAACAAAATGAAAAATAAATAACCCAGACCAGTTTGACTATTGAATTGAGTATAAGACCATGCTAATCCAAAGGTTGCACAAGCAAGTAAAGCTAAAACAAATAAATCTGCTTTAATAATCCTATACCAGGGATGAGCCTCAGCTGACACATCTACCCTTAAAAAAAACCAGAACCAATACCCTCCTAAACAAGTTAATATTGCTCCAACATGCCAAAGCATAGACCATGTTTCAGAACTTGATTTATCTTCACCTGTATAACAAAAAACCAAAACTGCTGTTGATACCCAAAATAAAATTGTTCCATACATTCCAAGAACATGAGCCAATCTTCTTTTTCCAAAGCCTAATTCAGATGTTGTTCCGATATCAACAACTGTTGTTTTTGCAATAATTGAAGTCTTCTCTCCTATCCCTAATTCTTTTGTGGCAGCTAATTTTGCTTTTTTAGCATTGTTTAAAAAATAAGTTAAATTTTTATGATTAATCATTTGTATAATTGTACCTACGGCTATTAATATTATCATGGCAATAATAAAGTATTGCATTGCAAGTGGAGACACTAGTTCAGCCAATGTAGAAAAAGGGTTTGTATTTAACATTTCCGCCTTAAGTTAAAATTTTGAATTAAATTTTTTATGTTTTATATATAGTTGATTTTATAGTTCAACCTCAAACTATGGTCAATTTGTCTTTAATAACAGGCTATTTTTTTCTTTTGTAATGCTGATTTTTTGGAATAACAGACCGTACTCCTCCTTGTGGATTTTCAACATCTCCTTCTCTACGGGGAATCAAATGAAAATGACAATGAAGAATTGACTGACCAGATACTTTTCCAATATTCGTTCCTAAGTTAAAACCTTTCACACTTTTATCTTTAAGGTAAATTTCATCTTTCATCAATTTAATAAGATCATTACAAGCTACTAGCTCTTCATTTGTTAAATCTAAAAAGTCTTTCATATGTCTTTTGGGAATAATTAAGCAGTGATATTTTGATACGGGATAAGAGTCATAACTAGCATAAGCTAAATTATTTTCATGATCTAATCCACTTTCTTTGATATTACAAAATAGGCATGGGTTGTTAGGATCTTTCATGTTTAAAATTTGTGTGAATTACACTTATTAATTTGTGAATGATAATATTTTAAAAATTTTTTAAATTGGCTTAAATTTTTTCTTTTCCAACCTATTTGTTTAATTGTTTTTACAGATGCTACCCCTTTGCCAGAGCCTATTAATATTATTTCATCATATTTTTTTAATTCATTAACAAATATATCTTTTTTGGTTATTTTTTTAACTTTAGTTTTAAAAAATTTATATGTATTTCCTTCATAATAATTATTTTTTGGTGCAAAAAATTTTTTATTTTTTATGAATATAAGATTTGAAGTTCCGGTCTCAAAGATCTTTTTTTTTGAAACGAGCCCAATATCTGATTTAGAATTATCCATTTTAGACAAATAGGATAAAATTTTTTTATATTTTAAATTTTTATATTGTGGTCTTTCACGTTTTAAATTTACAAGTTTTAAACTAAAGTCTAACTTTGGTGACAGCTTTTTTCTTAATGATATTGAAATAAGTTTTTTGTTTAAGGCAATTCTAAGTAAATGATTATAATTATTTCTTTTAGTTAAATTTTTATTGATTATCTCAAGTATATCTTTTTTAAGTGATTTTTTTTTTATTCCAAACGTCTGAAGTGATTTAATTAAATTTCTTATATGATTATCAAAAAATAAAATTTTTGGTGGTTTTCCAAAAATCCACATGGTAGTAAAAATACCATGGTCTCCCCATAAATCTTTAAAAGCTACTTCTTGAAGGTCTTTAAGTTGATAAGATTTTTTTAATGAGTAAATTGCCATTGTTTGTTAAAAATGACTCAGGGTGAAATTGAAATCCATAGATTTTATCTTTATTATTTTCAAAAGCCATCGCCACATTTGTTTCTAAACATCTCATAGTTATCTCAAAATCTTTAATTTTAAAAGGTTCTTTTAATTTTAAAGAATGATACCGACCAACTTGAAATTTTTTACCTTTATTAAATAAAGATTTGTTATTAATAACCTCTATATTTGATTGAAATCCATGATAAATTTTTTTTTGTTCAATTATTTTAGCTCCTTCACAAAATAATATTTGCTGGAAACCTAGGCAAATACCGACAATCTTCTTATAGCCTTTATATTTTTTATAAATCTTTGATGTTAATGGATATTTTTTTGGATTACCTGGTCCAGGTGAAAAAACAATGACTGCAGCCTTATCTAGTTTAGTTTTACTTATTCTTCCATAATTATCACACTCAACTTTATCGAATAACGAAAGTTGATGAACAATGTTATGAGTAAATGAGTCGTTATGGTCAATTACGTAGATCATTTAAATAAATCAATTAATGCTTTAGCTTTAATATAATTCTCATTAAATTCATGTTGAGCATTGCTGTCTATGACCACACCTGAAGCCACTGAAATTTCTGAAACATTCTTAAAGTTTAAAATTGATCTAATAATAATATTAAATCTCATATCTCCATTAAACTTTATGTAACCAAAACTACCAGTATAAATATTTCTATTTTCTTTTTCTTGTTTGTTTAAAAGATTTAAAGTGTTAATTTTAGGACAGCCAATAACCGATCCTCCTGGCATCATTGACTTAATAATATCAATGTTCTTAACACTTTTTTTTAATTTACCTTTTATTAAACTAACATAATGAAAAAGGTCTTTATACTCTTCAACAACTTTTGTCCTTGATAACTTGACAGACCCTACCTCACATATACGAGACAAATCATTTCTTTCCATATCAACAATCATATTGTGTTCTTTGGTTTCTTTAATATTTTTTCTAAAATAATTTAGCGCACTAGTTTTATCCATACTTTTGTTTTTTTTAACCGTTCCAGCTATAGGCTTGGTTGTTATCAAAGATCCTTTTTTAGTAATCAAATTCTCAGGAGAGCAGCTTATTATGGAATAATCATTATCTTTAATCATAAAGGCTTCTGGAGCTAAGTTTGACTTTGATAATCTGTTAAAAAAATCTAAGGGGTTTATTTTAAACCTTTTTTTATATTTTGTGCAGATTTTAATTTGATAAGTTTCACCACTTTTAATTTTTCTTTTAAATTTATTAAAAATTCTTTTATAAGAATCCCTATTCATATTAATCTTAAAATTATTATTTTTTAAAGAATTTTCACTTTTATAATTAAGTTTATTGCTTAGTTTTATTTTTTTTTCAGGTTTGTAGAAAATACCTTTAGGAAAATTTATCTTTTTTTGTTTGGGTATTTTAATATTAATTAAATTATTCAGTAACTCATAACCAAAAAAACCTATATATAAATCTGTATTTTTAGATTTATTTTTATATCTCTGGTTTAAGAAACTACTTACATTTTTATTATTTAAGATAATTTTTTTTGAAAAATTTGTATATAAATCAAAACCTTTTTTAGATTTATAGATTATATACGCCTTTCCTGAATTATGTATTTCTGCTAATTGATTTTGTTTATTCAATTTATTCTGTTTTTAATCTTAAAACTGGTTCTTCTTTAATTGGTAAATGAATTATTGCTGCAAAAACAGATAATGCAATTGCTAAATACCACGCATAATCATATGAACCATATAAATCATGAAATAAACCTCCCAAATATGCACCAAAAAAAGAACCAATTTGATGACTTAAAAATACAATTCCGTATAGAAGGCCAAGGTATTTTGTACCAAACATATGAGCAACAATTCCGCTTGTAGCAGGGACTGTTGAGAGCCATAAAAAACCAAAACTAGCACCAAATAAAAATGCACTGAAATTGCTTGCTGGTGTAAATATAAAAAGAATAATAGAAATACCTCTCAAGAAATAGATTCCACTCAGGATAATTTTTTTACTCATTTTCACTGAAAGATAACCACTCAATAAAGATCCAAAAATATTAAATAAGCCAATTAGAGATAAAATAGCAGCAGCTGTCCAGTCTTCTAATCCTCTATCGATAACATATTTAGGTACATGTGTTCCAACTAAAGTAATGTGAAAACCACAGACAAAAAAACCTGAAACAAGCAAAATATAACTTTTAGTTTTGAAAGCCTCTGTAAGCGCTTCCTTGAATGATTGATCTGAAGATTTCTCTACATTTTCAAACCCAGATGGAGATCTTACAAAATATGCGGCTACTAAACCAGTTAATAAAAATAGAGAAAAAATAAATAAAGTATAATTCCAACCAAATTCAGCTATAGAATAATTTGTAAAAATTGGAGAAAGAAAATAACCGAAAGATCCAATGGCAGTTACAAAACTCATTGCAATTGTTCTAGTTGATAATGGAAAATGTTTACCAACAACTGACATTGGAATGCTTATTGCCGTGCCACCAAGTCCAATTCCAATTAATAAACCCATATGGATTTGAAAAAATATCCCAGTATTAGGTCCGGAATAAAGATAATAAACACCCATAGTATAAAATATAAACGCAGAAATTATAGCAATATGACCACCATATCGATCAGCAATAGCGCCGAAGATTGGTCCAGTTAAACCCCACATTAACATTTGGATCCCAATAGCTAAACCAAATGCGGTATTGCTTATATTTAAACTTTCATTAAAATTAATAAAGAATAAACCAAAAGTTTGTCTCACACCGAGTGAAATCAATACAACAAAACATGCAGCTAACAATGTTATGATTGATGTTTTAGACCGAAAAAATTTTTCTGACGTCATTTTAGATGTCTTAATGCTTTTTTAATGTCTGCTATTAAGTCATTTGGATCCTCAAGACCTATATGAAATCTTACAAGATGCTCATCTTTTGCTAAATTTAAATATTTTCTGTTACCAGTTTCTCTAAACTCTTGGTGTAATGCTAAACTTTCAAAACCTCCCCAGCTATAACCATACCCAAATAATTTTAAAGAATTTACAAATTTTCTAACAGAGTTGATGTTTTTAGATTTTATTTTTAAACCCATTAGACCTGATGCACCAGAATAATATTTTTTCCACATTCTAAAATTATAAGAATCTTTTTTGTAAGGATATAGTAATTTAAATTTTTTATTCTTAGATAAAAATGCAGCAACTTTTTTTGCATTTTCTCTGTGCCTATCAAGTCTTACATCTAGTGTTCTGAGACCCCTAGTGATTAAATATGCGTCATCAGGTCCTAATCTTAATCCTGTAATTCTCTCGGCTGCTTTAACTTTATTAAAAACTTTTTTATTTACTGCTAAACTACCACCCATTACGTCAGAATGCCCTGAGTAGTATTTGGTGGCAGATACAATCGACATGTCAAAACCAAATTTAATTGGTTTAAAATAATATGGAGTAGCCCAAGTATTATCAATTGCTGTTAAAACTTTATTTTTTTTTGCAATTGAAATAATTTTTCCTAGATCTTGAAATTCAAATGAGTTACTGCCTGGGTTTTCAACAAATATTAACTTTGTTTTTTTTGTTATTTTTTTTTCTAATGATTTTAAATCATGTGGGTCATAAAAAACTGTATTTATATTAAAATCTTTTAGATAATCTTGAGTCAATAGTCTTGTTGGATGGTAAACTGGATCTGCTGCGATTATTTCATCTCCCGGTCTAACAACACTAAATATTGATAAAAAAACAGCACCAAAACCTGTTGGTGTAGTAAACACATGGTAACTTTCTTCAAGTTTAGTTAAAATCTTTTGTAGTATATGCGTTGTAGATGTTCCTTGTCTGCCATAATCATAATGACCACCTGTAGGATTTTTTTTAGCCTTAGCTTGAGTATTTCTTATATGACTCATTGACTTAAATATTATAGTTGAAGCCCTTACTACTGGCGGATTTACCGATTGATTATGAAAGTCTTTTGCGGTGTGTTTTAGAAAAGTTTTAAATGAATTTGTCATAAAAAAATTTGATAACTCTATCGGACAATGCTATATCCGAGCCATAATTTCAATTAAATTATAATTAAAGGAAATATGGGTTATCCAAAGAAACATAGAGGCCGTAGAAAACAAGGGTCGAAAAAGAGAAGAGCGAAAAGAAAAAATAAGAAAAAGTAATTTATAATGGATCAGATCAATAAGGTTAAATCCATTAGTATATGGATCTTTATTGTACCGTTTGTTGCGGTGAACACATGCCTTGTTCTAATTACTCAATTTCATCAATTTTTTGAAGTCGGGGTTTATCTACACCAAACATTTCCATATTTTGATGGAGGTACTTCAATCAGTAGAGCCGCAAGACCCTTCCCATCATGGTTGATTTTTAAACCTTCAATGATTTTTACATCCTTTCTTTTGATAAAATATTGGCTTTATAATAAAGAGATAATAGAATTTTTTGACCAAAACCACAAACACACACAAAAAATTATTTTTTTTGGTATTGCTTCAGCAGTAGCTTTAACAATTCATTCTATATTTCTTGGGATTAAATTTGATAATGATTTTTATAAATTATTTAGAAGAGTAATAATGCTGTTATTCATTATATTTGAAGTTGTTGCACAAGCATATCTAGTAGCAACTCTTTATTCGTTTAAAGATAAATTGAGAAACTACATAAATATAAGATTTCTCAAATTAAAAATGATTTTAGTATCTACTTTAATTGTTGTAGCCATAATTAGTATTCCTATAATTAGTTTACCAGGTGATAATTTTTTTGGTTTAAATTTAAAATTTTTTAAACATGCATTAGAATGGGATTATTTTTTAGGAGTGATAACTTTTTATATGTTAACTTTTTTTATGTGGAAGAAAAATTAACTTCCAATCCATCCTCCTCCAAGAACCTTAAAACCAAATTTATCTTTTTTATAAAAAACACACGCTTGCCCAGGTGAAATACCATCTTCAGAAATTTTAAGATTTACCTCGGCAGTTTCTTTTGTTTTAAAATTAATTTGGGCTTGCAGAAGTTTTCCTGTAGATCTTACTTTTACATAAACATCACTATCAAATTCTTTTTTTTCAACTAATAAATTCAAATTATTTAGATAAATTTTTTTCTTTCCTAATTTATCTTTTGGTCCAACTACTATTTCATTTTTTTTTGAGTCAATACTAAGAACATACAAAGGATCTTTATCAGAAACTTTAATTCCTTTTCTTTGCCCAATAGTAAAATTAATTATACCATCGTGAACACCGATTACTTTTCCATTAAGGTCTTTGATATTTCCTTTTTTTAATGAGTCAGGTCTAAATTTTTGTATAACAGATACATAATCTCCATTTGGAACGAAACAAATATCTTGACTATCAGGTTTGTCAGCAACATTTAATTCTAATTCTTTCGCGATTTCCCTAGTTTTATTTTTCAACATCCCACCTAATGGAAATCTTAGATAATTTAGCTGATCTTTAGTCGTATTAAATAAAAAGTAACTCTGATCTCTATTTTCATCAATTGCTTGATACATACTTGTGTCGTCTCCGGAAGTTATGCTTTTTACATAATGACCTGTGATCATTGCATCTGCTTGCAATTCTTTTGATACTTCAAATAAATCTTTAAATTTAACTGTTTGATTACATTGAACACAAGGAATAGGTGTTTCACCTTTTAAATAACTTTCAACAAAATTATCTATTACCCCTTCTTTAAACTTATTTTGATAATATAAAATTTTATGTTCAATGTTCAGTTTCTGAGCCACTCGTTTTGCATCCATAATATCTTGACCAGAGCAACATTGTTTAGAAGCAGCTACCTCTTTACTATCATCATAAAGCTTTAAAGTAATACCTATTACATTATAACCCTCTTTTTTCATGATCCCTGCTACCGTTGAAGAGTCTACACCACCTGACATTGCAACAACAACAGTTGTGTCTGAAGGCTTTTTGTTCAGTCCGATAGAATTTAATTCATTATTCATTTTATGGTATTTATACTGATTTCTAATATAAATTAAATTAAATGATTTTAGATTATGAACCAGGTGACAAAGTTTTCAATCCAAACAATAAAAATTGGGGAATTGGACAGGTACAATCAATAATTAATCAAAAAGTCACTGTTAATTTTCAAAATGTTGGAAAAAAAGTAATTAACACTAATAATATTGAATTAAAAAAAATAAATGAACAAAATTAATCTTAAAGGAATTGTTGAAAATTTAATTGATACTTTTTTATATGCAGGTAAAGTTTCTTTGGAGCTAAGAGAGAGAGGTCTTATCAAAAAAATAAAATCTGATAACACTCCTGTTAGCAATGGTGATCTGGAGGTTAATAAAATTATTACAGAAAAAATTAAAAAATTAACACCAAATATTTCAATCGTTTCTGAAGAAACCTCAGATAACAAATCAAAAACAGATCTAAAGGATTTTTGGTTAATTGACCCAATAGATGGAACATATGATTACATTAACAATCTAGAAGAATTTACAATTAACGCTGGTTTAATTATAAATAAAAAGCCAGCTGCTGGTTTAATTTATGCTCCAGCCAAAAAAAGAATGTTTTATTCTTACGGTAAAGGATTAGCTTTTGAACTGATAAATGGAAAAGCAGATAAGCTTAATGGTTTAAAAAAATTTAATAAAAGTGAAATTACATTTGTTTCTTATTCAAAGAAGATAAAACCAGAAATCGAGAAAATTCATAAAAGATTCAATGTAAAAAATTTTGTACGAATGAAAAGCTCGTTAAAGTTTTGTGTAATTGCCACTGGAGAATATGATGGATACGTTGCAGAACCGAGGGCTTGTGAATGGGATATAGCTGCAGGTCACTCAATTCTTGAACATTCTGGTGGGACAGTTTTAGATTTTGATGGAAATGAAATTCTATATGGAAAAAAAGATTTTAAAAATCCTAGTTTAGTATTAAAAAGTAAGAGAATTTTGTAATGGATGAGCAAACAAGAACCATATTAATTATCATTGTTTCTGTTTCAATTTTTGGCTTACTTGTATTTGTTTTTGTTAAAAACTATCTTAGAAACAGAATTAATCAAATGATTCAAGAAGATAAAAAAAATAAATCAAAGTAGTCTAATAATTTTAGTATATTCATCTTTATCTATATCCATTATTCTTTTGGATGTTTCAAAATCAAAACCATTTCTTGCAAGAAGTGAAATATCTTTTTTATAAAATAAAGGTCTATTGTCCTCTGTTCTTGCTGGTCCAATCCTTTTTTTTTTACAAATCTTAATTCCTGAAAAAAAATCCTGATCAGAATTATCTTCTTTGATTTTATCTAATGTCTCCTTAATGTAAGTGTCGTTTATACCTTTTCCTATTAAGTAATTTCTTATTTTATTAATAGAACTTCCTCTTTGTATTAAGCTTCTAGATTTACTTTCTGAATAAAATTTATCACTTAAAAATTTAGCTTTTTCAAGATCTGCTAAAACAACATCTATTAAATTTGTAATATCCTGTTTTTTTATATTTGGTACAGCAGCTTTAAGATATTTTTTCAAAAGATAAGTTCTTAATTGCTGCTTAGAAGGGGCGTATTTCTCTATATAAGTAAAAGAAAAGTTTCTCATTTCTTCAATTGTAACCTCTAGTGTTTTTTTTCTATTTCTCATAGGAATCATGATATCTTGTAATATAATACACTTTAAAATGTTTGAGCAAATTTACACATACTTTACAATAGAAATGATTTATCTGTGGTTGAATCTTGGAATTTTACCTTTTTGGTTAACTTTAATTTTTTTTCCACGATCACAAATTTCAAAAGTTTTTATCACCTCTATTTTTCCAATATTAGTCCTTAGCTTAACATATGTGTATTTGCTTTATATGTCTTTCGTTAGTGGATATGATTTTTTACAAAATTTTAAACTCTATTTGGGATTAAATGAAGTTTTAAATCTATTTGAAAATCAATCATTCTTCATTTTATTTTGGGTTCATTTTTTAAGTATCAATTTGTTTTGTGGAGGATGGATTGTTAAAGATTCACAGTTGTTTACTATGAATAAAATTCTTACATCAATATCACTTATTATTACTTACTTGATTGGACCTATTGGGTTGGTGTTTTATTGGATTATTAGAATTTTCTATGCTAAAAGAATTAGTCTTTATGACTAAATCAATAGATTTTTATTTTGATTTTATTAGTCCTTACTCTTACTTGGCACACAAAAAAATTAAAACTTTTAAAGAAAAAGGAATTAACTTAAACTATAAACCAATACTTGTCGGTGGACTTCATAACTTACAGGGAATAACAGCTCCAGCTTTTATTAAACCAAAATTAAATCACATGATCAATGACTGTCTCCTCTTTGCTAAAAAAGATAACTTTAAGTTTGTTTGGAATTCTAACTTTCCAATTAATTCTTTATCTTTGATGCGTGGATATTTTTTTTTAGAAAAGAATAAAAAAGAATTATACTTGGACATAATGTTTGATGCTTATTGGAAAGATAATTTGGATATTTCCAAAGAAGAGATTTTAATAAAACTTCTTAAAAGATGTAATATTGATGAAAATATTTTTTTTGAAGGTATTAAAGATCCCAAAATTAAAGATGAATTAAAATTTGCTACTCAAGAAGCTCACGATAAAGATATATTTGGCGCACCCACATTTGTTGTTAACAATAAAATATTTTGGGGACAGGACAGATTAGAGTTTGCTTTAGAAGAATACAATAAATAGTCTAAACTATTTTAAAATCACTTTGGCTTATCGCTGCAAAACCACCATCAATATGTGAAACTTTTTCAAATCCCATTTCTTTTAAAGATTTGGCTGCTAAGGCTGACCTTAAACCACCAGCACAAAATAAAACCATTTCTTTACTCATGTCAATTTTTCCACTTTTAAAGTATGGTCCCTCAGGATCTAACCAAAATTCTAACATTCCACGAGGTATATGGTTTGAATTTTCAATTCTGCCAGTTTTGTCTAATTCACCTTTTTCTCTAATATCTATTAATGTACATTTATCCTCATTAGATAGATTTAATGCTTCATCTGCTGTAATAGTTTTAACTTCACTTAGGGCTTCAGAGACTAGAGTTTGTGATGATTTAATTGCCATAATATTGTAAAAATTTAATTATAAACACTTATATGAAAAAAAGCATCATAAAAAAACTATTTATAAAACTCTCAAAAGTTTTAGGTTACGAGTTAATTGACCAGAGTGATTTTAAATCACCTACTCTTCAGAAAGAATTAAATGAAGATCTTTCAATCATAAATGAAAAATCAATTATTTTACCACTAGGTGAAGTAAAAATTACTAAAAGAGTTAATTCCGTACTTATTATATTTAGAACTAATACTGATGTTGAGATATGGGATCAAAATAAAAAAAGATTGTTTGAGGAACCAAAAATTGAGTATTCTTTAAGAGCTTTAAACTCATTAATAAAATCGGTTAATTTTTCTAAATCTAAATACCCAAAAATTAAATTTAACATCTTAGTTGTTGATGATAATTCTAAAGAAGAAAATTTGAATAAACTAAATAAACTTATAAATGGAAGTGGCTTAGATATAAATGTTGTCCCTTTAAAACATGATGAATATAAAGATATAATCAAACAACAAAAAAATGAGCAGACCTTTTCAAATCTAGCAAGCTTACTTCAATCATTTGAATTAGGGAAAGAGCATAGTGAGGATTTGGTTTTCTTTGTAGAGGATGATTATTTGCATTTTGAGCCTATGATGGAAGAAATGATTGCGTCATATGAGAGAATAGCTTCACAAATTAATAGAGATATTTTTATGTGTCCTGCGGACTATCCATATCTTTATATGAATAATGAAAAAACAAATATCCTAATTGGAAATAAAAGACACTGGAGAACGATTAATCAAACTTTATGCACCTTCATGACTACAAAATCATTACTAAATAAGTATTGGGATAATTTTAAAAATACATGTTTAGATAGAAATGATCCTTTTGAAAAATATCTTAATGAAATTTACAAAAATGAGTTTTGTGTCTCTCCTTTAAAAAGTTTGTCTTTACATTTAACTAATGTGAACTCTAGTTATGGATTATCACCTTTTATAGATTACAAAAAACTGTGGGATGAAAATAAATAAGAAAGCC
>Ga0209425_10002521_pt1 | contig 20274 bp, 17 predicted proteins | sample COG_05_FD_184749 | JGI IMG/M metagenome (GOLD analysis project Ga0209425, IMG submission 184749) | Pelagic Microbial community sample from North Sea - COGITO 998_met_05 (SPAdes) (version 2) | ecosystem: Environmental > Aquatic > Marine > Neritic zone/Coastal water | place: Helgoland, sampling...
CAATCTGTCTTAAAATAAAAGCCTTGGACTTCATTATTTAATAGAGAAGGTTTTTCTATTGTGAGAACTTATACACGCGTAAAATTGGGGATTCTTAATGACATTATCTATGATCAACTTCCATCGTTTACGTCCGTTGAATTCTTCGAGTGTATCATAGCTCATGAAGTCATTTTCATCATGGGTTTTACGAATAGGTTGATTGTTCATTTTTTTGATTTGTGTTTTGTGTTTTTCTTCGTAAAACTTACGAATTTGTGTTTGTTGCTCTGATCGATTGTAATTGACGAAGAATATGAATACGTTATATTCTAGGTCTACTGTTGGGCTTTCTTTATGTATAAATTTGAATTCTGTATATTCACCATTTTTTAGTGACACGACACCACGTGTCTCTTCTTCTAATTCTCGTAGGGCACACCTCAAGGGGTTGTAAATTTCTCGTCTTCTACACCCACCCGTTACGAAAATCCAATCTTTAAATCTCCAGTCTCTTACTGTGAGAAATCTCGGTTTCCCATCGGTAAAAGTAACCGGTACTGCAATCGCTTTGTACTTCTTCATTGCGCATTCGCAAGTTATAATAAGTGGATATGATTATTCTTCGGATTTTTCATCCACCTCATCGATATCTTCAAGCTTCTTTTCAGGTACAGGAACTGGAGCAGAAACTGGCTCTGGGGGTGGAGCTAAGTGTCGAACGACCTGGGCTGAGAAACCTTTAAAATTGTCAATATCCTGTTTAGCCTTGTTTAACTCTTTAAACATGTAAATCATACCAATTGCAAAAACAATCGCTGCAACGATGAGTAGTGTGTCTTTATTGACTGGAACCATTTATAAATGAAAATGTCATTTTCTTTTTAAGCTTTCTACATCACGGCACCCATTCTAGTCTTACCAGCGGTGGGGCATTCGTATGGGCTCTGGGCAAATTGAACGGCTTCGTAATGCGCATTTTCACACGATTTGCTTGTTGGTTGTGTGGGTTGACCAACAAACTTTTCGAGTGTCCTGGAGTTAGGATCGTACGTCAATACAAAAACGATGGCAAGGAGAAATACTACTGTCCAAAACATCTTTTATTATTTACACATATAATTAGTTACTATAGAGAAGACCGGCCATACCGTTTTCGATGCGGAGCACGTTGTAGTTTACGGCATAAATATCTTTACCAACATCCTGGTTATCATTGATAATACGAGCACTGTCTAAACGACTGAAGTTCAAAGTACCAGTGGGCTGAAGCTTTCCAGTGTCGAGACAGAAGGGCATCAAGAAAAAGTACTTGGGGTAATTCATCTGGTAACCACCACCATAGGAGGTGTGGTAGAAAAGAGGTACAGTGCTGAAGTTGGGGTGAGCAAACTTGTAGTCAGAAACATCTGTACCATTGATTTGGAGCTTAAGTTTGTTATTAGCGTTAAGGATCGCAAGATCGGCTGCGTCTCCAGAAGCCAAATATTTCACGGGGTGGTTGAAGTTGAGCTCCTGGATCTTGGCACCAGAGGCAACCGCCTTCTGAACCTGGGTGATGAGCATGTTTTGGGGCTGGGAAGCGAAGACCTCACGCTCCTGGGTATCAAGGTACGCGTAATTGGCGTAGACGTCCCACTTCTTGCTGGAATCAGCAGCGGCGGCACCCCAAGTGATTCGAAGCTCCACATCATGATACTGGAGAGAAATGAGTGGGAGAGCAGTCTGCCAGTTCTCACAGAAAGCGAAGCGAAGCGGGTAGAAGTTCTCATTGTTACCACCACCGTAGAGATCAGCAGCAGAACACTTGGCGTAGTTGGTCGCGGCAGTTCGGGGAGCGATGAATGTAGAGTAGGTAGAATCTTGTTCATCAATAACTTGACCTCCAATTAATAATTCGACCTTGGAAATTACAGTCCTCCAGTCAGCAACAGCAACCGTCGCAGAACCTGTGTTGGCGACTAGGTAAACATAGTTGAGCATGTCACCCTTGCGCTCGAAGCGAATGGTGGACATACCATTGTTGGAGACGTTGCCTTGAATGACCTGACGCTCGACAGTTTGGGAAAAATTTGTATGACGTTTGTAGGTGGAGCGGAAGAAGCTCACCTCGGGCTGACCAACGAGGTGTACATCCTGAGCACCGACGGCTACGAGTTGGGCAATACCACCAGACATTTTATAATATAGTGAGAGTTTATTTTTAAGCTTGAACGAATCTGTAATATTCCTGGAAGGTTAGATACGAGGGAATCGAGACCTTATAAAATGGGTGTTTCATAGGGTCTTTTTTTTATGTACGACTTCGTAAAAGTTGGGACTAGGCACTTTCTAAAACTGTGATTCGAGCTTCCAAATTGACAATCTTCTCCTTTTCAGTTTGGAGCTGGCGGTCTATCTCCTGTATAGCAGCCGTTGATATTGTCCATATAGAACTTTTGTTAAGGGTAAGAACGTCGTCTAATTCCTGTCCGTACACGAATAGTTGATTACCACTGATGACGTTATCATATTCATCTAATGCACCTGTGAACATTGAAACATCATGGTCAACCTCGATGGTATGTTCGTCGATAACTCTTGTGATTTTTACTTGCTTATCCGATCCATCAGTGTCTATTATTTTGATGCTTGTAACATTACTCACAAGGTTGCTAGTATTAAATGATGAAAATGTTATGACATTACCATCTGTGACGTTCCCCACATTGTAAATATTTGGGATGTATTTAGTCGTGGTATTCGTTGAATAGGGTAATACATTAGATACATCTTGAGCTATGAAACCCCACACATAGTCATCACCTCTAATTTTATCTATATATTTGTATTTTTTTGGTTTGAGAAGTCTTAGAATGTCTAAGGCCTCATTATCTTCAACATCACTGATGTCCGTTTTGATGCGTGCATCTGAATATGACGCGAGAAATCCTCCCGTTACTATACTACCCGAAGCGTAAATACCCGTATTAGTTATAGTCCCCTGGTTGCGGATAAACCACTTTTGGTAATTATCACCATAGCCCGTGTTCGTAGAAACATAAATCCTCCAACCACCACCTATGCTTGCATTAGTTGGATGCACAGTTAAACCTGCATTTGCGTAATAACCCCCGATAGAGACCCTATTGTATCCCGGCGCGTTCTTCTGATACAATCCATATAACATCTCGGCTCTACCAGAGGTACTAGGGTCCGATGGTTTATTATAAATGTGTGATTTAATTCTATAAGTTATCACTCCAGACGACGCCCCCGCATTCTCTATGTAATGCCATACATGATAATTCTCGTTGCCATCCGCCTTCCAAAACCACCGATGGGTGAGATAATTGTCAGAGTTTATACCCGAAGCGTGGGGTGTACCAGAAAACTGCCTTTGAAATTCAAATCTGTTACTATTATATTGACTGTTACCTTGCGATGTTACTTCGACATATCCATTCGCTTGTGTACTGAAACGACCTATATACTTATAGTTATTATAGTTACCCGAGTATGTAAAAGTTTCTCGATATACAGATTTTATTACAGCGTTACCAGGAATTGTGATTTGACCCGCACTATCGACAGTCAAACGATCCTCGTCGTCGGTGATGATTTTGAATGTATCTGTACCCGAAAACCCGAATTTCGCATCAGCGTCCCCGACGTGATGGATGTAGTCAGGTATGAACATGTTGGTATCTAATGTTACACTACCTTGAGCGTTGATAATCAAACGATCCGACCCAGCTGTGGCGATTTTGAATGTATCTGTACCCGAAAATCCAAAAAGGTTGTTGTCATCCCCGGTGTGTTTGATATATTCATGAATGAATACGTCACCCTGGAATGTGTTGATATTAGTCATCTATTATAACTCCACAATTTTTTTAGCAGTCTGTGACGCTCCTAAAAAAATGGTTTTAGAAAGTTTTGGATGTATAGTTTAATAGCCGAATGTAGCTAGTGCGTCACCATTATGGGCAATTGCGTGTACTCCACCACCTGAGGTTGGTGACATATATTCAACAAAAACGTGAACATTACCAGAAACCGCCATAGCTCCTGAAGTGTATAGCGCAACTGTATTAGCTGTAGTGCTTACATTTGACGCCCATGGTGTAGCGTTGTCAGTTGTACCAAAAATAGTTTGATTGCCCACTGAAATTACATTACTACCAGAGTTGATGCTCCCCGCTTGGGAACCACCATTTACATCGAGTAATATTGTACTCACATGCTCATTTCTATCAACAAGGGTAGCTGTAATTTTTGCGTGGAATATATTGGAAGTAAAGTGGATGTTTGTTGTGGGAGATACACTCGCAGGCATACTATTCGATAAACTGTACGTCTTTCGCCCCAGACCCCCCGTATTGGTGATGAGACCCCCTGTGACGTAGGCGCGCTCCCCGACGAACACATCCTTCGCTATACCGACACCACCAGCTGCCTTGAGAGCACCTGTAGTTGATGATGTCGCCTCCGTTGCATCTGTTAGGGTCACCACACCCGAGGCTGACAAGGTAGTAACAGCTGCTGTATTAGCTCCGGCTAGGGTACCGTATACATTGGTCCCTGAGATGGTAGCACCCTTTACCATACCAGAGGCAGTTAGGGTAGTCACAGCTGCTGTATTAGCCCCAGCCAGAGTACCATATACGTTAGTCCCCGAGATGGTAGCACCCTTTACCATACCAGAGGCTGTTAGGGTAGTCACGGCTGCTGTATTAGCCCCAGCTAGGGTACCATATACATTGGTCCCTGAAATAGTAGCACCCTTTACCATACCTGAAGCTGTTAGGGTAGTAACAGCTGCTGTGTTAGCTCCAGCTAGGGTACCATATACATTGGTCCCTGAAATAGTAGCACCCTTTACCATACCGGAGGCGGTTAGAGTAGTCACAGCTGCTGTATTAGCCCCAGCTAGGGTACCATATACATTGGTCCCCGAAATAGTAGCACCCTTTACCATACCGGAGGCGGTTAGGGTAGTCACTGCTGCTGTATTAGCCCCAGCTAGGGTACCATATACATTGGTCCCCGAAATAGTAGCACCCTTTACCATAGCAGAGGCAGTAACACTAGTCGCCGTGACATCTTCGAAACTGGCATGTTGACCAACAATCTTTTTCGCGATACCCAAACCACCAGCAACAATGAGTGCACCTGTTGTTGTTGTAGTGGCATCGGTTGTAGAACTTACATATGCATTACCCACCACATGAAGCTTCGCTTCCGGTGATGCAGTATTAACACCAATACTTGTTTCTGAAACGTCTACGTATAAAACATTAGATCCAACCTTGAGATCACCAGCACCTGTAAGTCTAGCCTTTTCACTGTTATTTACATTTAAACGAATATGCTGACCAGCCTTCGCATTAACATGTGTAGTACCACCCTCAGTTTGTTTAAGTGCATAATTTCCTGAGGTGTTATTGTCAACATGTGCAAAAGAAGCATGATTAGTTTCACCTGCAAAACCTACCGCGGCTCTTCCCATATAGGATGTTAAATCTAGATCATAACCCGCAAAAATATTACTACTGTGTACATTTCCAGCTACACCCAAACCACCAGAAACCTTGAGAGCACCAGTGGTTTTAGAAGAGGCATCTGTTGTATCTAGAATGACTACACTATTCGATACGACGTCCTCTACAAAGACATTTTTACCATGAATATTTTTAGCAACACCTAGACCACCAGTGACAATTAGGGCACCTGTAGTTTTTGAAGTAGCATCAGTCCCGGATATCACCTTAGCAACAGCTCCAACATTTAGGTTTTCTTGAGTACTTATACCACCAACAACCTTTAGGGCACCCGTTGTTGCTGAGTCTGAAGTGGTATTATCTAGAATGACTACACTATTGGATACAACGTCTTCCACAAAGACATTTTTACCATGAATATTTTTAGCAACACCTAGACCACCAGTGACAATTAGAGCACCTGTGGTTTTAGAAGTGGCATCGGTTGTATCGGTAATTCCTAGGCTACCATTTATATTTACTGCGAGTGTGTTTGCTGTATTCATTGTTATAACGGAATCGGCAGAACTATTGAGGGTATGACCAATTTCAAGTTTTGATGTCGAAAAGTCATAAATGATTGCGACGTTACCCTTATTCCCACCTGTTAGGGGGTTATTCATAATGATACCAAGATCGGCACCATTAGCATTACCGATACCAAGTTCGATTGTAGGATCTGAAACTGTCAGACTGTTCTGCCCTTGACTGGTTGTATTACCTGAAACAATCAAATCACCAGCTACTGTAATATTACCATCAAAATTGCCTGTATTACCGAATATGGCACCAGATACACCCAAACCACCAACAACTTGAACTGCACCAGTGGTTCTAGAAGTAGCTACTGTATCGTCCCAAACTTTCGTAATACCCCCGACATTAAGCTTTTCTTGAGTACTTATACCACCAGCGACTTTGAGGGCACCAGTGGTCACTGACGTTGAAGTAGTTGTATCTAAAATGACCACACTATTGGAGACGACGTCCTCAACAAAAACATTCTTACCATGAATATTTTTAGCAACGCCTAGACCACCAGTGACAATTAGGGCGCCAGTGGTTTTAGAAGTAGCGTCAGTTCCGGATATTACCTTGGCAACAGCCCCAACATTCAAGTTTTCTTGAGTACTTATACCACCAACAACCTTTAAGGCGCCGGTTGTTGCTGAGTCTGAAGTAGTTGTATCTAAAATAACTACACTATTCGAGACAACGTCTTCCACGAAGACATTTTTACCGTGAATATTTTTAGCAACGCCTAGACCACCAGTGACAATTAGGGCACCAGTGGTTTTAGAAGTAGCATCTGTGGCAGATATGACCTTAGCAACAGCTCCAACATTTAGGTTTTCTTGAGTACTTATACCACCAGCAACCTTTAGGGCACCTGATGTAGCTGTGGTTGAAGTTGTTGTATCTAGAATGACTACACTATTGGAGACAACGTCCTCAACAAAAACATCCTTACCATGAATATTTTTAGCAACGCCTAGACCACCCGAAACAATGAGGGCACCAGTGGTTTTAGACGAGGCATCTGTGGCTGAGATTACCTTAGCAACCGCACCAACGTTCAAGTTTTCTTGGGTACTGATACCACCCACAACCTTGAGGGCACCAGTAGTTGCTGAGGACGAAGTAGTGTTATCAGTTATAGTGACACTATCAGCCTCAACATCCTCAAAGTTGACATGTGTGGCGTGAATATCACCCACAACGCCCAAACCACCACCTATGGTCACCGCACCTGTGGTTTTAGATGAAGATGTGGTTGAACCCGTGACTCCTAAAGTACCGTTTATATTTACTGGGAGTGTGTTTGATGTATTCATGACAATAATGGAATCGGTAGCACCCTTGAGGGTATGACCAATTTCAAGGTTTGATGTGGAGAAATCATAAATCATTGCAACATTACCCTTGTTTCCACCCGTCAAAGGATTATTCATAATGATACCAGTGTCCAAACCAGATGCATTACCCTTACCAAGTTCTATGATAGGATCTTGAACTATAAGATTGTTTGCATTGATAACCGTTGTATTTCCTGTAACGACTAAATTACCTGTTAATGTGAGGTTACCACAATGAACATTTCCAGCTACACCTAAACCACCAGCAACCTTGAGAGCACCAGTTGTTTGGTTATAAGATAATGTAGTGTCTGTAATGTCTACACTATCAGCTTCGACATCTTCAAAATTAGCATTTAAAGCGTGAATATTTTTAGAAATACCCACACCACCAGTGACAATTAGGGCACCAGTGGTTTTAGATGAAGCATCTGTGGCGCCACCAACGTTCAAGTTTTCTTCGGTACTGATACCACCTGCAACCTTAAGGGCGCCAGTTGTAGCAGAGGTTGAAGTCGTAGTGTCAGTGATACCAACCCCACCAGAAACGACTAAAACATTTGTACCATAATCATCAACGTAAAGATTCGAACCGACACTCAAAGTGTGAGAAGCTAAAGCATTAGATATACCTACATTACCAGAAGTAACAAATGCAACAGTATTATTATAAAAAATCATAGAATTAGCTGTAACATTACCTTGTAGTGTAGCACCTTGAAGACTCACATCAGAAATCAGTGTTGATGCAGGTTCTCCAGATTCTACCATTTCTTTTGTGTTGGTATTATACATCATGAGAACGATGGCATCATTTTCATCGTAATTTGGTTCAAAACGAACTGGTGTAATGTATACAGCCCCTCCCTCGGTAGCATCAACCGCGGTATTACTCGCATTTAGAACTATCGAGTTTTCACCCTGGTCTTCTTGGGCATGGCGACCAAACCTAATTTTGGTTGACCTTTCAACGGTCGGTAAGGTCTTGACCATTTATTATAGTATTGTATTTTAATTTGCGTAAAGTAAACCAGCCATACCATTTTCGACTCTCAATATGTTGTAATTTACTGCATAAATTGGGTCATTAATGTTCATAGACTCACTCATGATAGTAGCTGACGATACACGACTGAAGTTGAGTGTGCCTGTGGGTTGTAAGCTGGATGTTGAGAGGCAGAAACAATAAAGAAAGAAATCTGGAGAAGTTACGAAGTTTGTGTGATAATAACTCGTGACGTCTATAAAATGTGGTTTACCCCACTTATAGTTACTTACATCGAGACCATTTATGTTTAATTTAACTTTGTTTGTGGGAGATGTGAGGGCACCATCGGTTGTTGTATCCGAGGATGCTAAATATTTTACTGGATGATTAAACGTAAGTTCTTGAACTAAAGTACCCGAAGCAATATTTTTTTGGACTTGTGTTATGAGGAGATCATGTTTTCTAGATGCAACCTGACCACGCTCCTCATTGTCAAGGTAATAATAATTCGCGAAACATTCGACGTTATAATTTGAAGCTGCTGTAGCCCAATGGATCCTAATTTCAACATTATGATAGTTTAGGGCTACGAGGGGTAGAGCGCATTGTGGCCCCTCACAGAAAAAGAACCTGAGAGGGTAAAAAAACGAGCGCGCAGAAATACCCGGGTGTGTACCGTTCGCACTCCTAGATACATTTTGTGCAAATGTATCAATAGCAATCTTCTCTGTGAAAATTGCATCTTGGGTGTCAATAACGGAACCACCTATTAAAAGCTCAACTTTATCAATAATGGTGTCCCATCGTTGAATATCGAGGGCTTGGGTTTTGTCATCGAGTGTAAAATACACATAACTGAGAAGATCACCAGATCTCTCAAATTGGATGCTAGACATAGAATTGTTTTTCACCGCTCCGTGGATGGTTTGTTTTTCAACGGATTGTGAAAAATTAGCATGGCGTTTGAATGTTGAACTGAAGAAAGATATTTCAGGATTACCCATGATATATTTATCCTGGGCACCTATAGCAATCAATTGAACAACACCGGCAGACATGGTAATACTAATTTAAGGGGAGAAAAATTACAGGTTGGGTTTTCTACAGACGAAACGAAGTACTAAAAAATTATTTTCAGCTGGGTTTGGTGGTGTTATAAGAACACCACTTTGATTACGAATACTGATAGTGAGACGATCAATTCTTCGAATAGGGTTTACGTATTGCACAGCAATTGGGTAATCATCTTTGAAACTTATTATACCAGTATCATCTGTAGTCACAATACTGGCAAAAGATTTTCGAAGCATACCTAGCGATGCCTGACCTTCATAAACATTGGTAGCGCGATCATTAAATGTAGAATTCAACTCATCAATGGAAATGTAGCAATGTTCACTTCCATTAGCTGGTGTGACTGTATTAATTCGAGCGGCTAGAAGTCGAGCCTGTACGACATTTTTTAGAGGCTGACTCAAAAAACATGTCCATGTATTCGCGCTAGTCTGATTAAGAGTATCAACAGTGATGGTATGATATTCATAGTTTAGATCGGGAATCATATCAGTTGGCGATGTAATCAGGGCCATTTATTATTAGCTTAGATTAAAGATCCGCCAATTCCATCCGCGATCTCATATCCGGCGTGATCACCTACAAGTTTTTGGGCACCACAAAGACCACCTGGGGTAAGACCAACCGAGTAAGGGCTGTCCTCCTTGCCTGAACCAGCGGTACACTCAAGGTCGGGCTTGAGGTCGAAGAGAGATTCTTCACTGACAGGTGTAATGGTAATTGGCCTGGGCTGATAATTCGCGGTCTTCACAGTCATAAGAGACAGAACGAAGATGAGGGTCATCAAAACCGCGATGGCCATGAGAGCATTGCGATCACTCTTGTTGAGGTTAAGATTAAACATTTATAATAGACATAGATTTTTTTAAAGTGCGTTAAAGAGATTTTCTTAGTTTCTAAATAGACAGTAGATGGACGAAGAAATCGTACTCGATAGGGGTCAAACGACTGTGATGAAATTAGATGCTGATGAACAGGCCCTGATGGATGAGATTCAAATTTCTGCACCACGACCAAAACCTGTACCTCGACCCACAAGGCCTATGCAAAGACCTCAACAATCTTTTCAGGGTCAGGAGGCTATGGATGCTTTTGTGAATCCCAACAAACAAAGTGCCCCAGCTCAGCCTCAACAGGACGAGGAAATTGATTATGGTGAGGATGAACCAATGATGTTCGATGATGATGAACCCATGGGCCCAGGTCCTAGTGACCAGGGTGAGCAACCCTCGAAGGGGTACACTTCAATTGATGAAGAGAAGTCGGATCTTATTAATAAATTAGCTCGACTCGAGAAGAAGGGGTTTGCAGTTAACAAGAGGTTGAACGCTTACTCGAATGTTGATGAACTCAGATCAGAGGTCAAGAGGATTACATACAGTATAGATGTTGAACAATCAGTTCGCTTCTCTCGCCGTATGTTGGTCGCCTGTGTAACTGGACTTGAATTTTTGAATAAGAGGTATAACCCATTTGAGATTCAACTTGAGGGTTGGTCTGAGTCTGTTATGGAGAATGTTGATGATTATGATGGTGTATTTGAGGAACTATATGTGAAATACAGATCTAAGGTCAGTGTTGCACCAGAGGTCAAGCTGATTATGATGTTGGGTGGCTCTGCTATGATGTTCCATCTTACCAATTCTATGTTCAAATCGGTGATGCCCAACATGAACGATGTCATGAAGCAAAACCCAGACCTGGTGAAGAATATGATGGCGGCGGTTCAGAACACTACCCGTGACACTAGTGGCCCCGCAGTTGATGCACCCGTGGGTGGATCAGGGCAGTACGAGATGCAGGGACCCGGGCTTGATATTTCAAGCCTGATGGGTGGCATTTCTATGCCTCCCCCACCCCCAATGAATACCTCAATGGGACAAGGACCCTCGGCGCCTCAGCCTGTTGAAGAGGATGATGATCTCTCTGATATCATGTCCATCTCGGGTGATTCCACTGGAGGTGAGGTCAAGGAGGTCAATGTTGGTGCAGGATCTAAACCCAAGAGAACTCGTCGAAAGAAGAAGACCGAAATAAATCTCTAAACTTATATAAATGATAGCGTATTGTCCGCTTGAGGAGCTCGAGCCTCCCGTTCGACAGCAAGAAGTTGTCGCTGAGGCCAAGGCCGAACCTGTAAAGCCCCAGGTCGGTCGCGAAGAAACCGAATTAAATTACGTCATCATGGCTTTCATTGTTGGCGTAGTTGCACTAGCCGTCTCTGATTCCATCAGGGCGTAAATGTTTAATCTACCGCGGGGTACCACCCTCCCTCGTAGTAAATTTAATATGAGAATCCAACCAATAAATCTTGACCACCAGTGTCAGTATTAAGCTTGCTCGCGTCACCCAAAGCTCGTTTTGTTATTCTAGAAAGTCCACCGTTAAGTCCAGTGGTGAGTTCAACTGTTAAATCGTATGCAAAGTTACGTCCATCATCCTTAAGTGTTGGTTGTATATTGACTCCTCTTGTACCAACCGATACAGTGGGACTCCACGGATATGAGTTTGTAGCACCCATTATGGTTTGAGGACCTAGGGCTATATCATACATAGAACCCGTGGATCCATCGTGTGTACCACCAGACACCTCGAGAATCATAGTACTTGTGTTGCGTACATCACTTGTTTCACGTAACACCGCTATGATTTTAGCATAAAATGTATTTGGTTTAAACACAAATTGTATATCCTGACCATTACCATTCGCGACTACATTAGAATGACTGTACTTCTTTGTCGCCACCTGGTCAGAGTTTGTGATGATACCACCATTCACGTGGAGTGTTGTATTCGCGCTAGCACCATCAAGACCAATCGCAACCTGATTACCCAAATCTAGGGCACCATCGACAGAGAAATCACCTATGACCTCTACATTACTGTTGAGGAAGGTTGTGTTTCTCAAACCAGTTCTCAATGGGTTTATATATACATTACCCGTGGTGTCCGCATAAATGTTTGCAGACCCAGCCGATGTGGTGAGTTCGATAGTCGCGTTACTTGAGGGACTTTCTACACGAACCATACCATCATAGACATGAAGCTGTTTCTGTGGATTTAGGGTACCCACCCCCACGTTACCCGCGTGTGTAATATGGACACCATCCGTTTCTGTACCGCTATTGGTACCACCAATTACGATACCGGAAAGTGAAGTAGCTGAATCCCTGAAAGCCTTCACATAACCACCGAAATTCTCGGTGGTATGAAGAAGTATTCCAGACTTTTTAGTGAATGTACCCGAACCTGGGTGAGGACTCTCAAGTTTTAGGAGTGTTTGGTCTGTTGTGTTTCCATTGAAAATGTGTACATTCGAGTCTACAGTTGATGTACCTATACCAAGTCTACCAAATTTGTCGAAACGGGCGAATTCTGAATCACTACTAGAAGTAACCTCATGGACAAACGTAAGTACGCGGCGGTCACTCCCGTCTAGAATACTTCTAATTTTGTTCACAGAGTCTCCCGTTTCGGGGTCAGTAGTCACGAATGCCATACCAGTCAATTTGAACGAACCACCACCACCGAACTCGATATCACCATTTACCACAAGTTTTGTGTTATCACCGGCAGTGTCCGCGGTTGAACGTTGTCCACCAATCACAACAACACCAGAACCAGGGATACACAATGGTACATTACCCGTAGCGTCTCCGGCATTAGCTAAAATAGTACTGAAAGACTGACCGGCGGATGTATAGGTTTGAAAAATGTGCTCCGCGGCAATGTGTCGAATTCTATCAGGACCCGACGTATTACCTGACCCGTCATTACCCTTGAATATTACAAGTTCATTTCTGCTCTGATCCGTATTATAACGTCTTTCTACAAGCCTCGTGTTGCCAAATAGGTCACCACTGAGACCCCCGAATGACACCTCATTACCCACGACTACATTACCCAATACATCTAGGGCACCTCGGGGTGAATCAGTGCCTAAACCTACATTCCCATTTGCACCATCTATGTATAGACCCACAGTTGCAGAATCTTTGTTGTTACTTACATTTTGTGTAATTCTAAAATCGGAGTTTGTCCCAGATACACCTGTTGACCAACCCCTAGGATTAGAGCCCGCATTTGTTTGGATGTAAGAGGTAAATATATTACCTGTAAGTTGACGTGTTTGTGCCGCTAAGATAGCATCACCTGAAGCTCCATCAAAGTTATGTACTAATAAACCATTTGTTGTGGGATTGGCTGCACCCGTAGCATGTATTTCTAAATGAGCGGTTGGGATAGTCGTACCAATACCCACTAGACCATCACTTCTAAGTGTTAATACGTCAACCTCAGTTTCATAATTTGTACTTGCCAAAAATATATCAAGTTGAGAATTGGCTGTACCACTCGAAACCTCTGTGTGTTTACCCATCTTGAACGTTGCTCTCACACCATCACTACTTGTGGTACCACCCTCTCTACAAAGCTCTAAAACATTCTTAAAATCTGTTGTGTTTGCGATAGTTAACGCATTAGAAACGACGAGTGGAGTTCCAAGATGCTTGTACGTGCCATTATTGGTGATTTCATCGTTGATAAACACTGTACCCCCAGATGTGTGTAACCGTCCCTTGGGTGTAGCTGTGCCTATACCAACGTTTGAACTTTCAAGGATGGTTAATTTTGGTGTTCCCATTGTAGCAGTTTTACTCGCATAAATGTTGAGACCCTTACCCTCAGCTACAATATTCTCAATCTTGTTCTCACCTACCAAATGGGATGAATACATACGAGAACTTGTGTTGGACGCCGACCCCCAGGTATTACCATAAATAAAACCGTCACCCAGAGTCGCGTGAACATTACCCGCGACGGTTAGTTTTTCAGTGGGGTGGGTATTCGATATACCAACCCTCCCCACAGTATCAATACGCACTCTCTCAGTGTTCCGCGTTTTCATTTTGATGATTTGGTGTGTGTTTGAAGTACTAGCTCCAATTATTTCGATTGAACTCACATTGGAGGCTGCCGAGCCGGATTTAAGAACAAGTGCATTTGATGTACCTGTTAAACCACCGTACCTATCAGCGTGTATCACAATGTTTGAGAACGAATGTATAGAGTTTGTGACAAGTTCAGTTGTAGCCGTATTACCTAAAACTGTCAAGGCATTTGCTGCTACCATATTTCCGAATATTTTCGCACCCACAGACAATGTATTTGTTGGCGCAAGATTGGCAATACCCGAATGAGATGTGCCTGAACCCACTGTTCGAATTGAATTTGATTTAATATTTTCATTGAAAAGAATCGGTGCAGTAGCACTTGGATCGAAAGTTACTAAAGTTCCAATTCTCATACCACCCGAAACTACATTACCTGTCACCGCAACATTCCCGTCAGATACAAACACATTTGGTCCTGTATCATCAAAGTACACATTCGAGCCCACTGACAATGTAAATTTGGTTGATGTATTTGCCACACCCACATTACCATCAGCAAACATCTGTCCGTATACATGAAGATTGACCGTGTTAGATTGATCCATATGAATTACAGTATCACCCGGCGCCATTTGGGTTCGACCAAGAACGTATTCATTATTTGAAAATTGATATCCAAATACAAGATTCGATCTACTTCCATCACCACCTTCAGTCATGATTAAAGCATTATCGAATGGTGCATTTTTATTATTCGTACTCCCTTGTTGGATTACATTATTTGCAACAACTAAGTTGATAAGTGTTTGGTAAGTAGCAGACTCAGAAATGAATACGTTACCATTCACATGGAGATTACCATTTACTGTTAAATGTCCTTGGTCAATACACACATTACTATCATAAAAAACAGCTACATTTGAACCCGGATCAAAATTTTCAGTTGTACCAACACTTAAATAATTATCAACCGATATATTTGTAGTATGTGTATTTCCCACAACCTTCAATACATTTGATCCCATTCTATCAATGATGAGTGTATCATCCACATTAATAATGTTTGAAACTAGAACGTTTGTAGCTGAAACGTTACCTTTTAGAGTTAATAAGTGTTCATTTGAGCGGTCAATAACAAGTTCGTTATTTGGTCCAATCTGAAACTCGTTTGTAGCACTCGGTGCCGCAATACCAATCTTATCATTCACATACAAACGCTCGGCACGAATACCCTTGGTCACATCAAGAACGATATTCGTTGATATGTCATCTACAAAAATATTTGAACCTATAGAAATATTCTTTGTAGGATTTGTATTAGAAATAGCAAATTTTTCTGCTGTAATAACTTCAACGTCGATCTCTTTTGTAATAATACTTTTTACGTCAGTAAGTACATCTTGCTCGACTGGGTCTGCGTCTAGACTGGTTACGAAAACCTGATCGAAACGAGCTGTCCTACCCATCTATACCTTAATTACCGAATAAAATTCCAGCTAAACCATCCTTGATTCTTAGAACATTATAGTTTACTGCGTATATACTTAACTCCTGATTACTTGGTCTAAGATTACCCTTCTCCACACCCCGTAATACAAGTTTGGCATTATCGAGACGGCTGAAATTACAAGTACCTGATGGATTATAGTCAGATGCATTTAGACAGAAGTGATACACGAAGTACCTTGTGTTGAAAAGTACGTTGGTTTCACTGACAAAATCACTCGCACCGTACGATGATTTGTAATAATTTTGTACTGTGTGAAAATAATTTGGAGACATATGTTCAAGGATTGGGGTCCCATTGATTTGAATATCACCACTTAAAAATGTGAAACGATCGTTCGCAAAATCATCACTTAATGCACCAAAACCAAAAAAGATGGATTTGACTGGATGATTAAACGATGAAATATCAAATGTATTATCACCACCACCTAAAGCGTTATCAGCCACAGTCTCCAATGGAAGATTTATTTGTTGTGTTTGTGTGATGACAAAGTCGAGACTTCGACCCACGAGAGATTCTCGTTCTTCTTTATCTAGGTAAATATAGTTGCCGTATACATTAATTCGTTTTTGTGCAGCTGTAAGATTTAGAACTGAATCATTATAATACGTGTCATCGAAATTGATTTTGATTTCGACTTGATGATGTTGTAAGGCTACAAGGGGTAAGAATGCCTTATGATCACAAAAGAAGAAGTGAAGTGGGAGAAATGCTGGATTGGATTTAGAAACTTTGTTATTCAATTCTTGTGTCTTACTCCATGTGTCGGACATATAATTGTGCCATATATCAGAGTAATAATCAAAATGTTGGGAGTCTATTTTTTGACCCCCTATGTAAAGATCGATAGTGGAATTGTAAAAAAGATTAGAAGACATGTTTACAGCATCTACACCGACTTTTTCAAACCAAATACCATTAATGATATCACCTAAAACTGGTATAGTAATTGAGTTGTCAGTTTGGGTGACCGATTTAATCAATTTTGGAGCCTGAGAAAAATTTGTATGTCTCGTAAACTTCATACGAAAAAAAGAATGACCTTCTTCACTGGTAAGATACACATCTTGAACTCCTTTAGAGACCAATTGTATTAATGCACCCGACATTTAATAGATGTTTAGATTATAAAAACAGACACTTTCCCTGAGGGAAGGCACTCTTAGGTTCTTCTACATTTTTACCGTGTATTTTAAAACCACCTTGACGGTATACTTTCATTCGTTTATAATACATCGCTGTAAAGACAGACCATGGGTCGTGAACATCGTAGATGTGGGGTTCATTCTTCTTTCCTTTTGTTTCTCTCATAATTCTACCAATACTTTGTGTAATATCAGATTTAGGAGAAGCTAAAATAACCGTATCTAATGTTGGAATATCTAAACCTTCGTGTGCTTGACTAAACGTAGCAAAAATAATCTTTTTCTTAGAAGACTCTTGGAGTTGAGCTTCTTTCATACCACCCATGTATAGACCAGACGTTTTAGGAAAACATTGGTGAAGAAATTCACAATGAAAACGACGATCACTGAGTACTAGAAGCTGACGGGTACCTGCTGATGCCTTTTTTACTAATTCGACTAACATTTTGTTTCTAGCCCTATCTTCAACGAGTTCTGTAATCATATTTGGCATTGAAATTTTACCATTTCGCATAGAGGGTGGTGGATTCTTATAGTTTGGGGAATCAAATATGACAGGAAATACCTCAACCTGTCCTTGATTTTTTCGTTCAACTGCAAAAAAGGTGGGTCCCATAAACCAATGAAGAACTTTGGTGAGACCATCTTTCCGTTCTGGAGTTGCGGAGAGTCCAAAGATGTGTCGTGGACAAAGTTTAAACAGACTCTGACTAAATACTTTAGCACAAATGTGATGTGCTTCATCAACAATCACTGTACCTATACTTTCAAAATCTGAGAAACTGTATTCTTTTAGGGAAAGAGATTGAAGCATAGCGATGACAAAATCACAATTAACCTCCTTTTTGTTTTGTTGAACAACCCCTATAGTGGCTCCCGGACAAAACTGTTGAATGCGTTCTCTCCATTGATCAGCGAGAAACTGTTTATGTACGATAATCATTGTGCGATACCCAAGTTTAGAAGCTATGGCCAGGGATACCGTCGTTTTGCCATAGCCGCATGGTAAAGAAAGGACGCCATGCCCTGCTTTAATAGCTGCCCCGAATGCTTCATTTTGGTGTGTAGCATCCCGGAGTTGTCCTGCAAATCGTGTGTTAATTTTAGTTGGTTCTGGTCGCTTATCATGTTTAGGTTCTCCAAGTTTAGAAGTTCCATAGAATCTGGGAACGCAGACTCCATTCTTAGCTGGTTTGAAAACTTTGAAAGGCGGTGGAGGAAATCCAAAGTCTCCATTTACGATGGGTCTTACCGTTAATTCTTTTTTAATTTCTTGAATTGGACCCACATCCACTAGATATCCAGTTCTAGTGAGAGTTGTCATTTAGGTATTTAAAGATTATAAACTTTATATAGATATAATATGCCGACAATTAATATAGAATCGAACATTAAACAGATTCGTGAAAGCATCGAAAGAGCGACACAAGAAATATGTCGCTTACAAGGTGTACTTCAAACATTTGAGGGTTTTCGAAACAGTGGATTGGAAAACATAGAACTTCCAAACCCCCCTAGTCAGACTTCTATGGATGATATCGAAGAGCTTGAGAGTGTCCAAGAAAAGCCTGAGTAATTACCAACATTCCAAACACCCTTGAAGTCTATTTCGACTTCAACATCATCACCCTTTATTAGAGACTGAATGGGGCGTCCTTTGACGTTGCACATCACTCTCCTATAACGAAATGGTACCTTCACAGTAAGAATATTCCCATCGAGAGGATTATCAATATTTGTATTTGCAAGTAAGTGCCATTTATTTGTATGCATTCGTTCTATAATTTCCGAGACTTTAGCAGGAATTATATAACGGATATACTTTTTAGAATTGAAATCATACATGGGTTCGTGAATTTTAGCCACAAACTTCATTGATCTCTATTACGATATACTAAAATTAAAACTATAAGCAACACGAGAATGAAAAGTAGGACTTGTGTGAGAAGTAGAGGTTTGAGTGGTTTTCTTGTTCCAAAACATTCATGACTTAGGGCTCTAGATACCTCGGTACCGGCTTCAATACTCGAGTATGGAGTTTCACGAGGAGACATCATACCACACATCGCAACTTTAGGGCATTTACCAAAGAATGGGAGTTGACCATGAAGGCTGAGAACCCCAGAGGACTGAGAAAAGGACCACCTCTCCTTTTCTACTTCCCACTCTGCACCCCAACCAATTCGCATTTCAACCGGTTCGGGTAAACCAAGTTGTTTTACAACTTCTTCTTTTATGATTTCAGGATTAGAAGTTAATATTTCTTCACTGAGGTCACATATGACACATGATATGGTATTGGTACCGAACAGAACTTTAGGTTGTAAGTTCCATTTAGTTTGAGTTGCTATTTCGAGATCGGTTTTCATGACTGGTGTTTCGTCATAGTCGATAAGAACATTTATAGCACCATATGTACTTCCTTGTAATTGTTTGGTAGCGTCAGGACCCCAATTATCACCTAAAAACTTCATAGCTGGACTGTTATCGAGACACAAAAAGAGCATTCCGTCATCAATAGTTCTTTCATCTGAAAATGTAGCCACAAAGTCATCCTCCCCATATTCAACATTCATCAATTCTGTACCAAAAATAAAATTGGCACCAGCGTTGATGAGTGCTTCTTCCATTGCATCACACATTACTTTACCTGACACCTTCTGTGTGCACATTTGTGAAAGTATGGTATGATCTAAATTTTTTACAAACTCGTACGCTGTCATGACATCCCATGTAACTCCATCCATGATAAGTGGTAAATGTTCGATATATTTTTCACCTTTCTCACTTAAAGGTCCTACTGCGTCTTTTACAGATATACCCTTAAACTTTTGAGGTTGTGCAAGTACTCGAGAGAAAAGAGAAATAAGAGTTCCGTAATCTTTTACACCTAAAGATTTGAAAGCAAAATCAAAATGACCCATACGTTCAACTGGTTGGAATATTTCATTCCAATCAATGTTCATTTCAGAAAATAGTGACTGTGTATTAACAAATGCCTTATCAAACACAATTCTATGTGCGTGAAGATCTCGAGTTTCTGTGTCAGGTTCCCACCAAGAACCACCAGCTGATACCTTCCTATCATATATAGTGACATCATGGTCTCCTGATCTAAGTATTTCCCATGCGAGAGACATTCCTGTTGGACCTGCTCCAATAATATGAATCTTCATTCTATCTTTAGCTTATAGAAAAAATCCTAAGGGTAATGTAGGATATGTTGAGTATACTCAGTCAAGCCAATATGAAGGTGCCACCTGTCAAGTTGGCGCCAAATCAAAAGGTAAAAACATGGAAATTCGCAG
>Ga0209425_10002522_pt1 | contig 20265 bp, 21 predicted proteins | sample COG_05_FD_184749 | JGI IMG/M metagenome (GOLD analysis project Ga0209425, IMG submission 184749) | Pelagic Microbial community sample from North Sea - COGITO 998_met_05 (SPAdes) (version 2) | ecosystem: Environmental > Aquatic > Marine > Neritic zone/Coastal water | place: Helgoland, sampling...
CGACTCTTACGGGCTGTTTTGGAAAACACCAACAATTGAGAAGAATCATCAATGTTCAGAAGCGTTAATAAGGACTCGAGATAACCTCGTTCGCCGCGAAATTCAAGTTGTATTCGTCCAGCATCAATATCATCAAATAATAAACTGGCCGCATCATAAGTTGCAGAATCCGCATAATTAATCGCAGGATAATCCCGATCATAAGGCAACTGAGCACTTGCAAGCGCTGGTAAAATAAATAAAATTAAAAATAGAGCCTTTCTAAACTTAAGCATTATTCGCGCCTTTTCATCAGATAAAAAGATTATACAAAATTAAAAGCTTATTAACTGAACTGATGATCTTTTTTTGACTTAAATTAAACTCTTAAAACTGCTAGAATCGCCGCCTTTACCAGCTCCAAGCTACAATAATCATCATAGCAGAGCCATCTATGGTCCAAACTTCTGACATTAAAATTGCACAAGCTGCAGCAATGCAGTCAATTGTTGATATTGCAGCCAAATTGGATATCCCTGGAACCGCTCTGCATCAATATGGCCCGCATAAGGCAAAACTTGACTACGACTTTATTAAGTCTGCTCAAAAAAACCAAGATGGCAAACTGATTCTGGTTACTGCTATTTCCCCAACACCTGCTGGGGAGGGGAAAACCACTACCACTGTTGGTCTAGGTGATGCCTTGACCCAAATCGGCAAGAAAACAGCAATCTGTTTGCGTGAACCCAGTCTTGGCCCCTGTTTCGGCATGAAAGGCGGTGCCGCAGGTGGAGGATATGCTCAGGTTGTTCCGATGGAAGAAATAAACCTGCATTTCACCGGTGATTTCCATGCAATTGCAGCGGCTCATAATTTACTCGCAGCCATGATCGATAACCATATTCACTGGTCAAATGAATTAGACATCGATAGCCGTCGCATAACCTGGCGTCGGGTGGTTGACATGAATGACCGTGCTTTACGTGACATCACCTTAGGCCTTGGCGGTCCAGCTAATGGTTTTACCCGGCAATCTGGTTTCGATATTACTGTTGCTTCAGAAGTAATGGCCATACTCTGTCTGGCTAATGATTTGGAAGATTTACAGCAACGACTAGCTAATATTGTTATTGGTACGACCCGCGATTTACAGGCAATCACCGCCAGAGACCTGAAAGCTGACGGAGCAATGACTGCCTTATTAAAAGACGCCTTGCGTCCTAACCTGGTTCAAACACTAGAAGGTACTCCAGCATTTATTCACGGCGGCCCGTTTGGCAATATTGCTCATGGCTGCAATTCGGTCATATCAACCCAGTCAGCCTTAAATCTTGCTGATTATGTGGTTACTGAAGCAGGCTTTGGAGCAGACCTTGGGGCAGAAAAATTCTTTAATATAAAGTGCCGCAAAGCAAAGTTAAAACCCGATGCCGTTGTTATTGTCGCGACAGTACGTGCTCTTAAAATGCATGGTGGCGCAGCTAAAGATCAACTCAGAACTGAAAATCTAGAGGCTCTGGAGAAAGGCCTATGCAACTTGGAACGCCATGTAGAGAATATTCAACAATTTGAAGTCCCTCTAACTGTTGCTATAAACGTGTTCGATGATGATACGGATACTGAAATAGAATTAATTACTAAACATTGTGCAAAGCTAGGTGTCAGTGTTTTCAAATGTCAGCATTGGTCACAAGGTGGGGCTGGCGCAAAAGCCTTGGCACAAGAAGTTGTGAACATAGCTGAAAACACTATTGGTAATTTCAATTACTTGTACAATGATGAAATGACTCTGTGGAAGAAAGCACAATGTATTGCCCAGAAAATTTATGGAGCTTCTGACATTGTGGCCGACATGAAAGTACGTAAACAATTTGATGCTTACCAACAACAATATCCGGGTTTCCCAGTTTGCATGGCGAAAACTCAATATAGTTTTTCTACAGATCCTTTATTGATGGGAGCGCCAAATAATCATGTAGTCCCCATAAAAGAATTGAGACTTTCTGCAGGTGCGGAATTTATTGTTGCGGTATGTGGCGATATCATGATCATGCCAGGCTTGCCCAAAATACCTTCTGCTGAGAGGATTTCGGTCAATGCAAAAGGTCAAATAGAAGGCTTATTTTAAATTATTAAATTTGACTGGCCTTAAACGAAGCCTAAAATCACTTAAGTTAAACATTAACTAACGTATATTGAGAATCAACATTGAGCAAGCGAAACATATTAGTCACTAACGCCCTGCCCTATGCCAATGGCCCCATTCATCTAGGCCATCTGCTCGGTTACATTCAGGCTGATATCTGGGTGCGTTTCCAGCGTATGCAGGGGAATAACTGCATCTATGTCTGTGCTGACGATGCCCACGGCACAGGTATTATGTTGAGTGCAGAAAAAGCCGGCGTTTCTCCTGAAGAGTTTATTGACGCTGTAAATTTAGAGCACCAACGTGACTTCACTGATTTTCTCGTGGACTTCGATATTTATCACAGCACTCATTCAGAAGAGAATAAAACATTCTCTTCTCTCATCTACGAGCGTTGCAAAGCAAATGGGCACATCAGCCAACGTAGCATTACCCAGCTGTATGACCCAGAGAAAGGCTTGTTTTTATCTGACCGTTTTATTAAAGGGCAATGCCCAAAATGCAAAGCTGAAGACCAGTTCGGTGACAACTGCGAAGTATGTAGCTCTACCTATAATGCTACTGATTTAATCAATCCTCGTTCGACAATTTCAGGCGCTAAGCCAATTGAAAAAGAATCCACTCATTTCTTTTTTACTCTGCCAGACTTTAGCGATTTCTTAAAAGCTTGGACTCGTAGCGGCACTCTTCCAAATCAAGTCGCCAACAAGCTCGCTGAATGGTTAGATAGCGGCTTGCAAGAATGGGATATTAGTCGTGATGCGCCTTATTTTGGCTTTGAAATACCCGGTGAGCCTGGCAAGTATTTCTATGTTTGGTTAGATGCCCCTATTGGTTATATGGCCAGCTTTCAAAAACTTTGTGAAAGTCGCACTGATCTGAAGTTTGAAGACTACTGGGATGCCGAATCAAACAATGAACTTTGGCATTTTATTGGAAAAGACATTATTAATTTCCATGCCTTGTTTTGGCCTGCAATGCTAAAGACTTCTGGATTCAGAACCCCAACGGGTATTTCCGTAAACGGATTCCTTACTGTTAACGGCCAAAAAATGTCCAAATCACGCGGTACATTTATTATGGCTGCAACCTACAAACAATTTCTTAATCCTGAGTATCTGCGTTATTACTTTGCTGGCAAACTTGGTAGTAATCCTGACGATCTTGATCTTAATTTGGAAGATTTCGTACAACGTGTCAATTCAGATGTTGTTGGCAAAGTGGTGAACATTGCCAGTCGTTGTGCTGGATTTATCAATAAAGGTTTCGCAGGCAAACTTTCTGCAGAAATCTCTGAACCAGAATTGACAACTGAATGTCAGCAAGCCGCAGCAGAAATCGCTGACCTTTATGAGAAACGCGAATTTGCAAAGGCGATTCGTGTAATCATGTCATTAGCCGATAAAGCCAATCAATATATTGCGGAAAAAACACCCTGGGTAATTGCCAAGGAAAATCCTCAATCCATTGAGGTACAAAATATTTGTTCTACAGGCCTGAATTTATTTCGTTTGTTAGTTATTTATCTTAAACCTGTGCTGCCTGATCTAAGCAAGCAAGTGGAAGAATTCTTAAATGTACCAGCCCTACAATGGCAGGATGTCGAATCTTTGTTAATAAATCACCAAATTAATCCTTTCAAACCCTTAATGACACGAGTTGAAATCTCGAAGGTTGATGCAATGGTAGAAGCTAGTAAAGATAGCTTAAATTCAGAAGATAGCACTAGCGAGAATGAATCAGATAAAGTAAACAGCCCCCTAGCTAAGGACCCTATCTCTGAAGAAATTGAATTCCCTGACTTTGCCAAAGTCGATTTGCGTATCGCTCAAATTGTTAAAGCTGAATATGTTGAAGGCGCGGACAAATTACTCAAAATAGTCCTTGATCTTGGTTTGAATGCTGAAGGTGAGCAACAAATCCGCACCGTATTTTCTGGGATAAAATCTGCCTATGAGCCAGAGCGATTAAATGGCATGTTCACTGTGTTAGTGGCTAACCTAAAGCCCCGTAAAATGAAATTTGGTGTTTCTGAAGGCATGATACTTGCCGCAGGTGAAGGTAAAGATATTTATTTACTAGAACCCCACAAAGGAGCCCAAGCCGGATCAAGAATAACTTAAGTATTTCTTGATCATTTACGTTTATATATTAGCCAAACTTCGAGTAATATAACTCGTAAATGTCTAATCACACTTTAAGTGAAAAAATTCAGAGTTTTTATAATCAAAACACTGAGCTTTTTCTCAAGCTGGGCCACTCCTCAGAAGGCAGCATCCATCGCTCAATCTGGGCTTATGGCGTGTCTGATCGCCATGAAGCCCTACATTACGTCGATAACCAGATTTGTAAGCTTTTATTGAAGCTACACAGCGATTCAGTTCCGCATATTGTCGATTTAGGTTGTGGAGTTGCATCTAGTCTTTGTTATATCGAATCTGAAATTTCAGTAACTGGTCTTGGTATCACCATCAGTGAAGAGCAATGCAAGCTTGCTAAGCATAGAATTAATAAAAACGGCTTTTCAGAAAAACTTCAGTGCCTGCAGGGTGACTTTTGCAAACTCCCAAAAAATCTGGAAAAAGCTGACTTAGCATTTTCCATTGAGGCTTTTGTCCATGCGCAAAGTGCAGGTGCATTCTTTCATCAAGTTTCATCTTTAGTTAAGCCCGGCGGATATTTAATCATTTGTGATGATTTTTTAGCTGACGAGAGCCTTCTAGAAAATAAGAAAGCACAGCGTTGGTTAAATCGTTTCAAAGATGGCTGGTTAGTTAGCTCTCTTTTGTCCCATCAACAAATAATGAAATATGCATCTCAAGCTGGGTTTAAAAAAATTGAAAGCCAAAACCTCACCCCTTATCTAAAGTTAAACAGACCTCGTGACTATTTCATAAGTCTGTTAATTAAAATTCTGGGCAAACATTCTCTTAAAAGTCGATATTTCCAAATGCTTTATGGCGGCCACGCTCTACAAAAATGTTTATCTAAGCAGTGGATCAATCATGAACTTATTATTTGGCAAAGAGTAAATGACTAAGCAACTCTATTTACTCAGGCATGCTAAATCCAATTGGGACGTGCCCGTTTCAGATCATGATCGACCACTAAATAATAGAGGTCAGCGAGATAGTTTGTTAGTAGGAGAATGGATGCAACTTAATAATTTAATTCCCGACTGCGTAATTAGTTCTCATTCTGCTCGAACCAGAGAAACTATTATGAATGTATGCCTAAGCTTAGATTTTGACTCCATGGATATATACTGGGAAGAGGAGTTATATCATGCCAACCACCAGGTATTACTGGCTGAATGTATAAAGTTTATGACTAAATATGATACGGTCATGCTGGTTGCGCACAACCCCGGTCTTGATGAGCTTTTGGAATATCTTTGTCTGGAAAACGAACTGATATATACCAAAGATAATAAACTTATGACCACTGCATGTTTTGCTCAGATTGACTTGCCGGCAGAAATTAATGAAATTACTTTTCAATCTGGCAAGCTAAATCAATTAATAAGACCAAGTGATATCAAACATAAATAGCGATTACTATTTTGAATAAGAGATAAATCCTATGGCTTTTTTTTCGCTTTTAGACACAGATAAAAATACTGACAATTCAATCTCCAGAGAAATTGATACCGCTAACTTTAGAATTATTCAACTAGAGAAAAAGGTGAATGAGCTTGCCTTCACCGCTGATACTTTGTGGGAGTTATTAGCGGAGCATAATGATTTTGATGTTAATGCGCTGCAACAGAAAATTTCTGCAAAGAAAAATGAGATAGAAACTCGCACTGGCGAGACGACCACTTGTAGTGCATGCAACAGAACAGTACCCGCTAACAAGGGTGCTTGTTATTACTGCGGCTCTAAACTCGCTTAGCTCTCTTAACATTTTTAACTTACAAGCACTTAACATCCATCAACTAGAACTTATTATTATGAATATATGCGCCTAACCTATAAACACGAAAACCGAGGATTGGTTTATTCAGTAAAGAATATACTGGCTATGAATCATATCGATTGCCATATTAAAAACGATTTTGGCAATACCATGGGGGCAGAATTTGGTATCGGCAATACTTTACTTGAACTCTGGGTTAAGGAGGATGGTGATTATGAACGCGCCAGAGAAATTATTGAGCAGCAGTTGCATCAAAAAGAACAAAAACCCTGGATCTGCCCAAGCTGTAGTGAAGAAAATGCAGGTCAGTTTGCTGTTTGCTGGAATTGCCAAACTGAAGACAAAGAAATGTGACCCGCCTAAATCACACTATTACTTCTCTAGCCGTTTTAAGCGCTGTGCTTGAGCATTTTTATGTCAAATTTCGAGAATTTACCCAGCGGCTTGCCTTGTTTGCTTACAATTTTTTTTAGCGCTTGTTTCTGATTCAGTTTCAGAGCTGCAGCTACTTCAAATTTTGATTTATACACAAATTGCCAAAATTGCCAGAGTTCAGGGTTATCTTCTCGCGCTTCATCAAAGCTGATATCAAGCCCTTTACCACTGAAGTTAAAACTGAAATCTTTTAGAGGAATCGCCAGCCCCATACCACACGCTTTGATATAGGCTTCTTTCAAAGTCCATAAATTAAAAAAACGTTGATTAAACTCTTTGACATTCAGTGCTGATAAATCATGAAATTCCTGCTTTGAAAAATATCGCTTTGCCAGCTTAAGAATATCAACCTTACGAGTAAGGTATTCAGCATCCACTCCAATATCATCTTCTAGAGTCACCGCTAGAACACTTAAACCATTAGTGTGCGAGAGATTAAAACTAATAGGCAATGATTTTTTAAAACTAGCGATTCTGGGTTTACCATAAGCATTTTTTGCAAAAACCAAATCTTCTGGCGCTTGTTGTAGGTAATCTCCAAGCACTGATCTTAATAAAGCCCGACTTACCAAAAACTGCTTTTTATGCCTAGCGAAAATCTTACGCTCAAATCGCTTTTGCTCTTCAGCGTTAAGCAAGGCCTGATATTTATCAAGTAAACCTTGATCGCTTATGAGCTGGTCTTCTACCAACCAGAGATGTATTTCGTTACTTTGTAATTCCAGCATGGTGAAAGTCTCTCATTGTTGGCATAATTCCACTAGGAACTCATTCACAACTTATTTAACTAGAGGTTCAAATGCGCATTTTACACACTATGCTTAGAGTCACGAATCTGGACGAATCCATTAATTTTTATAGCCATATTTTTGGTATGGAGATATTACGTAAAAAAGATTTTCCTGATGGAAAGTTTACTCTTGCATTTCTAGGCTACGGCGATGAAAGTTCTAATACAGTTCTTGAGCTTACTCATAACTGGGAAACTGATTCCTATGAAATGGGAAATGCCTATGGCCATATCGCTATCGCAGTTGATGATGCTTATAAGGCTTGTGATGAAATTTCAGCTAAAGGCGGAGAAGTTGTTCGGCCAGCCGGGCCAATGATGCATGGCAGCACCGTGATTGCATTTGTGAAAGACCCTGATGGCTATATGATTGAACTTATCCAAGGCAAATAAGACTATATGCTGCTATGAGTGAAATAATCATCCTCCTCATCAGCGCGATTTTGGTAAACAATTTTGTGCTAGTCCAATTTTTAGGGCTATGCCCTTTTATGGGCTCTTCCAACAAGATTGAAACTGCCATTGGTATGTCTGCGGCTACAACCTTTGTATTGACCCTTGCTTCTATGGTGTCTTATCTGGTGTATCAATACCTCTTGATCCCTCTGGATATTACCTGGCTACGGACTATTGCCTTTATCGTTGTCATAGCAGCCTTGGTAAACTTCACTGAAATCTTGATGCTTAAAACATCTCCTCTGCTACATAAAGTGCTGGGTATTTTCCTGCCCTTAATTACCACAAACTGTGCAGTATTGGGCGTAGCTTTATTGAATATCAATGCCGGAAATAGTTTTGTTGAATCTGCTTTTTATGGTTTTGGTGCGGCCCTGGGTTTTTCATTAGTCTTGGTTTTATTTGCTGCGTTGAGAGAAAAACTCAGCCTCGCTGATGTCCCCGCTCCTTTTCAAGGGCCTTCCATTGCAATGATTACAGCCGCTTTAATGTCCCTCGCCTTTATGGGCTTCACCGGATTGGTGTAACAATGAACACCATCATAGTCCCTCTCTTAGGGCCTAACTTAGGATCTATATTGGCTCCCCTAATAGCGCTCCTGCTCATAGCTATATTTTTTGGTGCATTACTAGGTTTTGCGGCACAAAAGTTCAAAGTCTCGTCCAGTCCACTTATAGAACAAATTAACGCCCTACTCCCACAAACGCAGTGTGCACAATGCGGTTATCCTGGCTGCAAACCATACGCAGAAGCAATTAGTACTGGCGAAGCTATAAACCTTTGTCCACCAGGTGGTGAAGACACCATTATAGAGCTCGCGACCCTGTTAGACATGGAGCCTCTAAAGTTAAACCATCAAAATAGCCAAGAAGATTATGAAGACTATAAAGAGCTCCCTAAAGTGGCACTTATCAGAGAAGAAGAATGTATTGGCTGCACCTTCTGTATTCAAGCTTGCCCAGTAGATGCCATCCTTGGTGGCCCTCAACAAATGCATAGTGTTATCACCTCTGAGTGCACTGGCTGTGAACTCTGTGTGGCACCCTGTCCTGTGGATTGCATAGATATAATACCCCTCTCTCAGATATCACCTAAAAGCCTGCCTGAAAAAAGTTTAAGCGAGCAAGCTTGTATTCGTTGTGGCTTATGCGTAGATGTCTGCCCGGTTGACCTCTTACCACAGCAGCTATTTTGGTATTCACAAGGCAAAGCCTATGAAAAAGCCAAGCAACATCGTCTTTTAGATTGTATAGAGTGTGGCCTTTGTCACGCAGTTTGTCCGAGTCACATTCCTCTGGTGCAATATTATCAAGCGGCAAAATCTGCTATCCATGAGCAGGAGCTCAAACATCAACAAGCCCAATTGCTTAGACAACGCTTTGAATTTCGCGAGCAGCGCCTAGCCAAGGAAGAAGCACTTGTAGAAGAGCGCCGGCAGGCTCGGGCAGAATTAGTCCAAACCAAATCAAAACAGAACGACCTCATTCAGGCTGCACTCGAACGCGCAAAAAATAAACAAACAAACACTCAGGATGCTCAAAATGGCAGTTAAAAAAATTAAGCTACCCAATAGACTTAAGGCCTTATCAACATCGTTGATTATGCTTTGGGTCCTACTCGCATGCATCCCTGGACTGATAGCGCTGACGGTCTTTTTTGGCTGGGGCACATTGATTAATATTATCTGGCTGTGTATTTGGGCACTGCTATTTGAAGCCTTGGTATTAGTTTTTCGCAAACGTAATTTGGGTTTTTATCTTAAAGATTACAGTGCATTGGTCACAGCTGTCTTACTTGGATTATGTATTCCTCCAAGCTCACCCTGGTGGTTGAGTCTCACCGGCATCTTTTTTGCCATTGTAATTGCAAAGCACTTATATGGAGGGCTTGGACAAAATTTATTTAATCCTGCCATGGTTGCTTATGCCGTACTCTTAATAGCTTTCCCAATAGAAATGACTAACTGGATAATTCCCTTAGGGCTTGAGCAAGATTTAGATGCTTATACTGGAGCTACTGCCTTAGATTTATTTCGTAATGAGCGAGCTGGCATGCTGATCAGTGAATTCTGGTCACAAAACTCTGCTTTTGGAACACTTTCTGGCATTGGCTGGGAATGGGTTAATGGCGGATTCTTATTGGGTGGTTTGCTACTTTTATATAAACGTATCATTGGCTGGCAAATTCCAGTTGCCATGCTGACTAGTCTGTTACTCATGTCGGCCTTATTTTATGACGGCGGCAGCTCAGTTAGTGGCGGCTCTCCTTTCATGCATTTATTTGGTGGCGGCACCATGCTCGGTGCCTTTTTTATTGCAACAGACCCCGTCACTGCTTCAACCACACCCAAAGGCCGCTTAATTTATGGCACACTTATAGGCATAGTGACTTACATCATCCGAGTCTGGGGCGCATACCCTGATGGCATTGCCTTTGCCGTTCTATTGGGAAATTTTGCAGCACCATTTATTGATTACTACACTCAGCCAAAACCTTCACGTAATGCTTAGCGAACTCCAACATTCCATTGTACAAAATACTACTAGGCTTGCCGGCTTTGCCGTAATTGCTGCAATAATATTAACTGCGGTGTTTGCAATCACTGAAGCTCGTATAACAAATCAAATACTAGTAGCAGAACGCGAAGCACTCAATCTTATTTTCCCGGCAAGTCAGCATGACAATGATTTAACCTCAGACAGCTTCATACTAGACATAGAAAGTAACGAATATAGTAATCTGGAATTATTAGGTCTACGTGAAAATAGTAGCGCTTATGTCGCACGAAATAATATGCAGGTGAGTGGTTTAATCTTGCCTCTCATAGCTCGTGACGGATACAGCGGTGATATTAGTTTATTAGTGGGTATTAAGGTTGATGGGGCAATTACAGGCCTTAGGGTTACAGCTCATCGTGAAACTCCGGGTCTTGGCGACCTTGTTGATTTACGTATATCAGACTGGATACTGTCGTTTAACAATCGTTCTTTAAATAATCCTGAGCTAGCAGGCTGGACTGTTAGAAAAAATGGTGGAGATTTCGATCAGTTCACTGGTGCCACTATTACGCCACGAGCTGTTACTCTAGCAACTGCTAAAGCTCTGGAGTTTTTTGAAGACAATAAATCATTATTGTTATCTTTATGATGACCTCTATGAATAAGAAGCTAAAAAACATCAGTGCTCAGGCGCTTTGGCAGAACAATCCTGCACTAGTGCAGCTCTTGGGCTTATGCCCCTTGCTTGCCGTGAGCTCTTCAGTAGTTAATGCCTTAGGCCTTGCTCTAGTGACAACCCTGGTTCTAATATTTTCCAATCTGATGGTTTCACTTATTCGGCATCAAATTACCGCTGCCATTCGATTACCTGTGTTCGTTTTAATCATAGCCAGCTTTGTCACTTGCGCTGAATTATTGATGCAAGCCTATGCCTATTCCTTATATTTAAGCATTGGGATTTTCATCCCTTTAATCGTTACTAACTGCGCAATACTTGGACGTGCAGTTACTTTTGCGGCAAATAATTCTCCGCTAATTTCTGCTTTCGATGGCCTGATGATGGGTCTTGGGTTCAGCTCAGTACTTATTCTCTTAGGTGCCCTGCGAGAGATTTTTGGGACCGGCAAGTTATTTGCTAATTTAGATATCCTGCTGCCGATGGCTACAAATTTAGAAATTACGATATTGCCAAACTATCCGGGCTTCTTATTTGCCCTGCTACCCCCCGGGGCATTTTTGTTTATGGGCTTGCTATTGGCGCTGAAGAATTTTATTGATCAGCAAATAGTTGAAAAAAATATAAAAAACCTTAGTCCCAATCCGTCGTCATCAAGTTTAGCTGAAGACATCAGTTAAACTGAAAATATATATTATTAAAAGAATCGTAAAATGAACAAACAAAAACGTACAGAAATTTTTACCCGCTTGCGTTCAGAAAATCCGAACCCCACAACAGAATTAAAATTTTCTTCTGCTTTTGAGCTGTTGGTTGCAGTGACGCTATCGGCGCAATCAACTGATGTAGGAGTAAACAAAGCAACCGACAAATTATTTCCAGTGGCCAATACGCCAGAACTTATATATGCACTCGGCGTCGAGGGTTTAAAAAAATATATTAAAACCATTGGGCTTTTTAATAATAAGGCCAAGAATATTATTGCTGCTTGCAAAATCTTAATAGAAAAACATAACTCCATAGTGCCGGAAGACCGTGAAGCACTTGAAGCACTACCCGGAGTTGGTAGAAAAACCGCCAATGTAATTCTAAATACTGCTTTCCGCCAACCAACCATGGCAGTGGATACACATATATTTAGGGTGTCTAACCGAACCGGTATTGCGCCTGGAAAAAACGTGCTGGAAGTTGAAAAAAGATTAGTTAAATTTATCCCTGATGAATTTCTCTTGGATGCCCATCATTGGCTAATCCTACAAGGCAGATACACCTGTATCGCTAGAAAACCCCGTTGCGGCTCTTGTATTATTGAAGATCTTTGCGAGTACAAGCAGAAAGTCTATGAATGAAACGACAGACATAATCCTCTCTCTCGGCAGTATTTTACTACTCGGAATGGCTGCAGATTTTTTAGGGAAAAGAACTTTTCTTCCACGAATTACAATCTTATTGATTTTGGGGATATTAATTGGCCAAGAAGTTTTCAACCTAATCCCTACTTCCATCTCTACTCTGTTTGAACTGGTCTCAAACATTACCTTGATCATGGTTGGTTTTCTGATTGGTGGGAAATTGAGTAAATCACTTATTTTACGATCAGCCAAATCAATTATGTGGATATCCATGACTGCGGCGTTGGGGGCTATTATTATCGTCGGTGGAGGCTTGTTAATGATTGGCATACCAAAAGAAATTGCCATTCTACTTGCATGCATTAGTGCCGCAACTGCTCCTGGAGCGACTGTTGACCTTGTCATTGAATCCGGTAGTGAAAGTAGTTTTTCAAAAAAATTACTAGCGATTGTCGCCCTAGATGATGTCTGGGGTCTGGTTATTTTCAGTATCGGTTTGAGCGTAGTGGCTTTTTTTGTTCAATCAAATGGGACAGAAAGCCGTATATTAGCAGCCCTTTGGGACATCATTGGAGCAGTATTATTGGGGGCTTTCCTGGGCTACCCTGCCGCTCACCTTAGCGGCAGATTGCGTCCTGGACGCCCCATGTTTGCTGAAGCCCTGGGCTTAGTCCTTTTTTGCGGAGGTTTAGCCTTATGGCTTGATGTATCTTTCATAATAGCGTCCATGGTGATGGGGGCAATGATCAGAAACTTTGCCGAACATCATGAATATGGTTTCCATGAGATTGAAGATATTGAATGGCCATTTATGATCGTGTTTTTTATCCTCGCTGGAGCGAGCCTCCAATTTGACGCAGTGCAGCTAGTTTTATTTTCTGGAGGTTTTTATATTGCCCTCAGAGCAGCCGGAAAAATCATTGGTTCCTATTTAGGCGCCTTAATCAGCGATTCAAATAAGATTACTAAAAACTGGATGGGTTTAGCCTTGTTGCCTCAGGCTGGCGTCGCCATTGGTATGGCTTTGGTCGCTACTAATCAATTCCCACAATACCGCGATAACATTCTTCCCATTGTTATATTTTCAACCATATTTTTTGAAATCATTGGCCCAGTCTTTACAAGGCTGGCTTTAAGTAAGGCCGATAAGTTGATCGAAAAAAACATAGATGAGTTTTCAGAATAACTACCGAAGGCAGTGATTGAGTATCATAAAATTCCAGCAATGATCTAGTGCTGTTTTTATACTTATTAAGTGCTTTATTTATTTATACTGTAGCGTTTAAACAATTCGAATAAACCCCACCAAGCAAAAACTATAATGATCAACAAAGGCGGTTACTAACCGCCTTTGTTATTTTCTAAAAGATCACTTTATCGCACTTCCGAAGACCAAATAAAACCATCTCGGTTGGGCATTTCAATTGTCGGAAGTGTTTCAGCATTTAATACTGTTGCTTCATCCACTATTCCATTGATATTGAGCAAGTAAGCAGTCAATGCATAAACTTCACCGTCGTTTAAAGACCCTGGCTGTTGAAAAGGCATAGCGCGTCTTACATAATCAAATACAGTTGTCGCATAAGGCCAATAACTGCCGACAGTCTTTCTGGCATTAGCTGTCTCCAAAGAACCATGACCTCCTGCTAACCTATCATTAGTAGCACCTTCACCATTAGGCCCATGACAGGCAAAACATTGGACTGCATAAATTGATGCGCCCTGTGCAACAGTTCCTGAACCCGCTGGTAAATTTTCACCTTCCGGGCCAATGCTAATATCCCAACCCGCAACTTCTTCCGGGCTTGCCGGCACACCAAGTCCGGGGCTTTCTTGCGCAAGAGCAAATGGACACAACAATAAAATTAAGACTAGGAATTTACGCATAAGCACTTTATGAATAAACATTGCTCACCTCCCCATTTGAACTTACTTGCCAGGTCTGAATAGCATGATTGTGATAATTATATTGAGTCCCGCGCTGACTGATTAGAGCTGTGCGAGTGGGTTGAACTGCACCAGTTTCATCATAGGCACGACTTTGTATCAAGGCCGGGCCACCATTCCAGCGCCATGGCATGCGGAATCGAGTCAGGGCTTTGGAAAGTACCGGCCCAGAAAGTTCAGCATCACCCCAACTCCTGCCTCCATCGGCCGATACTTCAACTCGGCTGATACGTCCAGCACCTGTCCAGGCCAAGCCTGATATCTGATAAAGACCTGGGCCTCGCATGGTTTGCTGGCCAGAAGGAGACGTAATAATAGATTTCACGCCCATCTGAAAAGAAAATAACTGCGCACTGCCGTCAGGCCGTAAATCAGAATACTTAGACGTTTCGTCACGGGTCATTGTGGGCGCTTCAGTAACTTTAATGCGGCGCAACCATTTCACGCTGGTGTTACCTTCCCAGCCTGGTAAAAATAGACGCATAGGATAACCATTACCTGGGCGCAGTCTTTCGCCATTTTGATAAAGCGCAATAATTGCATCATCTCTGACTTTGCTCATTGGAATGCTTCTGGTCATTAATGATGAGTCTGCACCTTCAGCCAAAACCCACATGCCTTCAGTTTGAATAACGGCTTCATCTAATAAGATTGATAAAGGCACGCCAGTCCATTCGCTACAAGAAAGTAGGCCATGTATGCTTTGTGCTGAACCGTCAACAGGCTGATCCGCATCTAATAAACGACTATTACCTGAACACTCCAAAAATTGAATTCGTGACACTAGTGGATATCGGCTTAAAGTCTCTAGATCAAATATCAACGGGCGATCTACTAAACCGTGAATTAATAATCTATGTTCGTCAGGATCGATATTCGGTATACCGTTATGATGTCTTTCGAAATGCAAGGCACTCGGCGTAATCATTCCTTCCAAACTGCCATGTGGAGTTCGAGAGGCTCCAGCACCTAAAGCCGGCGGGCTAAACCCAGGGGTGCGAAGCACATCAGATTCAAAATCAGATCGATTACCATAAGCTTCAGGCGGTCTGCCGGGAACAGTACTCCAGGCATCAACTTCAGGTGGCGCAGCTTGGGCGCTGAGGAAGGTTGCTCCACCAGTAACAAGCGCACCCGTTTTTAAAAACGCCCTTCTATGCAACAGGCCATTAGCAGCAACTGCTTCAATTTGATCAACAGAATCATCTGTATCGCTCATAGTTAAGCCTCTTTTAATATTTATTATTCAACCGAATTCTTGAGCAACATTGTATCCTTTACACTCAAAGTTTCAATCCAAAACAAGTGCCAAAAATAGTAAAAGAAATTATTGATTAGCTCACTTGCTTGACATCAAGAAGAATCGACCTTTGACAAGTGCCCACTGTAAGATTTACATTTGAGCTATCAAAATAACAAATATTAACTATGCTTATGAAATTTAAATCTTTGTATATCTCTTTTTTTGCTTCAGCCGTTTTAATGGCACTTTCCTCCTCGACCCTAGCTCAATGGCCTCTACATATGGAAGGCATTCCGCTATTGCCAGACGGCAGTCCTGACTTTGACGCTTCCACACCTAGAACGCTTGATGGCAAACCTGATTTATCAGGCACCTGGGATTTTCCTTTTCCTCACCAATCAGGCGTGCAAGGCAGACCAGTTGGCGAACCCAAAACACCTCCTCCAGGTTTACCACCCTATGCCACATTTTGGGACCAGGGTTTTGGTTTTGAAAATGGCCTGCCCTATCAACCCTGGGCTAGAAAGAAGAGAGAAGAGCGCATCGCCAATCATGGTATTGAAAATCCAGACAGCTATTGCCTGCCCTTAGGCCACATGCAATTTCATACTCATCCACAGCCCTTTGAAGTTATTCAATCACCTGAAAGGTTAGTCATTCTTTATGAAGCCAGTTCCGGCGTCCGAGAAATATTTCTGGACGGCCGCCCCCTGCCCACCTTGGGCGGCCCGATCCCAACCTGGTATGGTTATTCAGTGGGGCATTGGGAAGGTGACACGCTTGTTGTGACCACGAACAACTTCCGTGGTGATGGTTGGCTAGATTTTAATGGCAGCCCTACGACTGAGCAGCTAGTTATTACTGAGCGCTTTAATCGGGTGAGCTATGGTCGAATGGAGCTCGATATCACCATTGATGATCCTGGTGCCTATACTGAAATCTTTGATCTAAGGGCTGATTTTACGATTATGCCTGGAGATAGTTTGATTGAATGGGTTTGTGAAAATGAAGATTCTTCCCAATACTTTTAACAGAGGCTTTTATGAAATCTAGCTTAATAAAAACTGGCATTACCATGAGCATTCTTTTAATGCCCCTGACGCTATTCGCCCACCATAATTGGTTAGCCCAGTTTGATCCCGACAAACCCGTTATAGTCTCTGGCACAGTCATACAATTACAAATGGTCAACCCTCACGCGCGTTTACTTGTCGATGAAGTACTTGAAAATGGCGAAATATTTCACTGGAATTTTGAAATGGCAGCAGCATCAATGCTTATGCGCCAAGGCATCAGAAGAGACACCTTAAAACCTGGCGATACAGTCGAAATCCATGCTGCACTCGCCAGAAATGTAGGCAATATAGCTAATGTTGAATTTGTCGTTCAGTTTGATGCAGAAGGCAATGAAGTATTTAGATTTGGCTCAGCTAGGCAATAAGCAAAGCTAGGTTTTTAACTGTTCCAAATAGTTCTAGGTGAATCAGTAATTTCACCGCTACATAATGCTTAACTAACGACTAGCTGATTCTAAACCATGAATGTCCGCTTTCTATCCAAAGCGGACATTACTTGCTATGTAGCTAATATCACGCTCATACTGTCTTCTCTCGCCCCAAAGGGGGATCAATGGAGTGAAAAATGGACGTATGGACAGCCGTGGGAATGCTAGTAGTTTTGATTGTCGTAATATTTTCTTTATTTTGGTCAAAACGAAAAATTGATAAACAATTAGAAAAGGATGAATAATGTCTGCTATCGACCCAAAGCAGACTAATTAAAATAATAAAATCCTGGAGTCCAACATGAAAATACCAACACTTTGCTATCGCTTGTCCCTGGTTACAGCCGTATTACTTTCCGGGCTTGCATTGGCCCAGCAGAATGAAGGCATGACGTCTGAAGAAGTCGATAATATCCGAAATAATGCCGCTGACATCCCTGGCTCAGGAGTATTCCCGGCAACAAAAGTAGTCGAAGCTGATCTGCCCGATCAGGTTGTATATCGACCGGCTGATCTGAGCACCTTAGGACAAACGAAACTGGGTGTTTATGTATTCGGTAATGGTAGTTGTACAGATGATGCAGCACACAGCCGATTTCATGCACTGGAAGTTGCATCACATGGTTATCTGACTATTGTGCCAGGACAAATCTACACGGGAGTGGATGCGATACCTCGTCCAACAGAAACTGGATCTCCACCCACTTCTCCGGATCAATTGATTGCAGCAATAGATTGGGCCTTGGCTGAAAACAGCAGACCTGGAAGCCCTTATTTCGGTTTAATTGACCTTGAAGCTATTGCTGTCTCAGGCTACAGCTGCGGTGGCATACAGGCCTTGATCAGTGCCAAAGACCCACGTGTATCAACTGTGGTCATTATGAACAGTGGCTTGATTATAGGCCGCCAGACTACCATGACCGGTTCGACTATAGATAAGGGGATTCTTGAGGAGTTGCATACCCCGGTTATCTATATCCTCGGTGGTGAAACAGATATTGCTTATGAAAACGGCATGGACGACTATGCCAGAATTAATCATGTTCCTGCTGCAGTGGCGAACATCAACAAAGGACATGGAGGAACCTACTGGGAACCCAATGGCGGCCAGGCAGCGCAAGTAGCCGTGAACTGGCTGGAATGGCAACTTCGTGATAATGAGCATGCAGCCCAGATGTTCATGGGCGAACATTGTGGTTTATGTCAGGATCGGGATTGGGGCTTCGAGAAAAAAGGTTTTTAAACCATTTAGAAAAGGCTGCAGTCTTATTTTGCTAAGGGGTATAGGCTAACCTCTGTATTACTTCAGTTAAAAAAGAGAATATGTCCGCTAATGGCCAAAAAGAAACTAAACTGAACTTCTGCTATCGACCAATAGCGGACATTAGCTTAACTCTAAAAATAGGAAGTGACTTTCTAATTAATAAAATTTTGACAGCTTTAAAAGGAAATAAAAAAGATGAAAAATATAAACCGGTTCTATCTTTCTATGTTTACTGCGGTCCTGTTTATTCTTTTACTACCCTTGCGTGCTTATGCTCAAGATTCGCTTAAAGTTTATATCTCAGCAGACATGGAAGGTATTGCTGGAGCAAGTAGCAGTAGTCAAGTTTCTAGTAATGGCAGAGAATATGAAAAGTTCAGGCGTATTCTGACTATGGAAGTCAATGCTGCGATTGAGGGAGCCTTTGCTGCAGGTGCGACCGAAGTTCTTGTGGGAGACTCTCATGGAAATGCACAAAATATTGATGTTGAATTGCTAGATTCCAGAGTGCAACTAGTTCGCTCTTGGCCTAGATCTGATGGCATGGTGCATGGTATTGATGAGAGCTTCGATGCTGTTGTGCTTGTTGGCTATCATGCTAGAGAAGGTGATTACGGAATATTAGCCCACACATTTACTGGCAGTGTATCGCTAACTTTAAATGGAGAACCGTCATCAGAAGCCACTTTTGCCGCCGCCATTGCTGGGCACTTTGGGGTTCCTGTCGTCTTCTTGTCCGGAGATCAGGTTATCACCAGTGATGCTCAACGTCAGTTTGGTGCAATAGAGGTTGCTGTAGTCAAGGAATCCTTTGGGTTTAATGCAGCAAAAATGCTTCATCCTGAAGAGGCTAGAAGACTCATACGGGCTGGCGTGGAACGCGGTGTTAGGCAGCGTGATGATATTCAGCCTTATGTGATGGAAAGTCCAGTAAGCCTTGAACTTAGATGGGAAGACCCTGCAATGGCAGAAATCGTGTCATTAATAAATGGCAGTGAACGAATAAATGGTATGACAACAAAGTTTACAGGTGACGATATGATCGAAGTTGTGAATTTCTTCGAAGTTGTCCACCATATTAGGCCACCTCAATAATACTATTTCAGGTTCAAGCATCAGATCAACTGACTAGTCAATGCCTGCTTTCGGCCGAAAGCAGGCGTATGAGGAATTTCCAAAAGACTATTCAATTGGATATAAAATAAAGTCACGACCGAAGGCAATACGAGGCGTAAGTGACCGAATTAAATTCAACTTTTAACGAAGTAGTAGCAGGTGTAGTAGTTATTTCTTTTTATTAGCGGCTAAGGTTCTAAGTCTCAGGGCATTAAGTTTAATAAACCCAGCCGCATCTGCCTGATCATAAGCACCCGCATCATCTTCAAAGGTCGCCATGCTCTCATCGAACAAAGAATCTTTGGATTCTCTGCCAGCAACAATCACATTACCTTTGTAGAGTTTCAGCCGCACTTTGCCGTTAACACTTTGCTGCGTGTTATCAATCAAGGCTTGTAAGGCCTCTCTTTCTGGTGACCACCAGTAGCCGTTATATATCAGGGAAGCATAACGCGGCATTAATTCATCTTTTAGATGCGCTGCTTCTCTATCCAAGGTAATAGACTCTATTGCTCGATGGGCTTTTAACAAAATCGTACCGCCAGGTGTTTCATAACATCCTCTGGCTTTCATGCCAACATATCGGTTTTCAACAATATCAACACGGCCGATGCCATTCTCACCACCAAGCTTATTCAAAGTTTCCAGAATAGTTGCTGCTGACATTTTTTCACCATTAAGTGCTACTGCATCTCCTTGTATAAAATCTATTTCAATATAAGTGGGCTCATCTGGTGCATTTTCAGGTGATACTGACCATAGCCACATATCTTCTTCTGCTTCTGCAGCCGGGTCTTCCAGAACACCTCCTTCATAAGAAATATGCAGCAGATTAGCGTCCATGGAATAAGGCGATTTTTTTCCTTTGTCATGATCCACGGCAATATTATGTTCAGCACAATAAGCCATGAGTTTTTCTCGAGAATTCAAATCCCATTCAC
>Ga0209425_10002525_pt1 | contig 20239 bp, 4 predicted proteins | sample COG_05_FD_184749 | JGI IMG/M metagenome (GOLD analysis project Ga0209425, IMG submission 184749) | Pelagic Microbial community sample from North Sea - COGITO 998_met_05 (SPAdes) (version 2) | ecosystem: Environmental > Aquatic > Marine > Neritic zone/Coastal water | place: Helgoland, sampling...
AACGCCTACGATGAAGAGGACGAGGACGAGAGAGGAGGCGAGAGAGTGCAGTGCGCGCAACAATAAATGAAAAGAGAAAATCCGGGTCATCATCATCACTATCGTCATCATCGCTATCACCACCATCATCATTACTATCATTACCACCATAACGAAAGATGATAAATACGCGAAAGAGAGAGAGTGAGAGTGAGAGAATAAGAGTAAGAGTTAAGAGTGAATATATAGGGGCAGTGCTTATACCACCTTAAACCCCTCACATACCCTAAACATTTTTGTCGAAATGTGAGATTTTATGTTCTTTAGCGAGAATTTTTATCTTCACTCTTTTAAATATATTCTTACACACGTTATATTGAACTATTTTATTTATTCCCCCCATTAATCATCTTAACCAACGGACGTCGCGTTCGGCAATGCGCGTAAGTAAAGAAAAAATAAACCTTCTCAATCGCGTTTTTCCCCACAAAGTTATTTTTCCTGAACTCACGGAGGTTACTAAGGTCACGGAGGTTGGGGGGATTATGGAGTTGTGGAGTGCGAAAGGAGAGTGTCGGTCGCGGGAGTTTGCGAGGTTTTCTTTTGTGTTGTCGCAGTCGAACAAAAAAGCTCGCAGGAAGCAGAAGGCAGACCCGAACCACGTTGAAAAGATAGTCGTTTGAGAAGGAAAAAAGCCATTTAATTAACACTCACCTCAAAATTTCTTTAGTACAGGTGAAATATTTTTCTTGCCGTTGGTCCCTAACTAAAGTCGTTATAAATAACAAAAGACAGATAGATAGAGAATGGCGCTACCGATCGTTGGTAGTGTTCGGCAAAGACTACAAGGAGAAATAAGAGGAAGAAAATCAGTTTCTCATCTTTCGTTTAGAAGCACGTCGGTGACCACACGCATTTTTTTATGCAATGCGTTTTTCTTTCTCTGTCTACTCTCGCCCTCGACGTTTGGATTCGGATCTGTTCAAGCGGAAAGCATCAGGAGTAGAATTGAAACGTTTATCGCGTCCGAACAGGGAAATTTTAATCCAAAAGAAGCGTCTTTGTACGAAACGCACGTGGAAGTTGGTTTGTATTTCGAACACTTGTTAAAAGTGAACGATGGGAAGCACACGTTTGAGTGCGATTTTTACGTGACCTATCGTTGGAAAGACTACCGTAACTGGACGTTCTTGTTCGAGTCGTCGGAGGGTTTTCAAACATCGATGGACACGTTGGAAACAAACGAGAAATCATGTCAGTTGGATGGGAACGACTTGAATTTGATTGATACAACGACGACGAACAATAAGTACGTGGAGTTCGGCCACAACGAGATGGATTTAATCTACCGACCAGACATGCATTTTACAAATGTGCACAATAATAACTACGCGACGCATAACGAGTTGATGAGGATGTTTCAAGACGGCACGGTGGAACTGACGAAACTCGTATGGGGTGAATTTGATTTTTATGGGAGATACACCGCATTTCCGTTCGATAAACAACACTTCGATATCCAAGTAGGAAGTCTTAGTCATAGCTCGGAGCGACTGATTTTAGAGCCTTTGGAATCGATGACTGGATTAGAAGAGAGCACCATGGACGTGGGAAGCGGTTGGATATATGATTATTATAAATCATCAGTCGATGAGATTGAGCCGGATTACGCGCACAAGAAATCGAACTGTAGACTGGAAACGCGTTCTCTGTTCACCTTCGCGGTTTACGTACACAGGGAGGGATTGAAATACACTGACGAGGTGTTCATTCCAGTCTTGGGTCTGATAATCGTTTCGTGGTTGACATTTGCGATTGACCCGCACAATATGACGGCTCGTATGGAGCTGGGAATGTTGACTTTACTCGCCACAGCGGCGTGGTCATCCACCTTTCTCTCTAAATTCCACACGAACGAGTACCCGGTGTGGTTCGACTTGTTCTTTTTTGGAGCCATCGTGTTTCAAATCACCGTAATATTTTTAGCGATGATGAGCTCTCACATCGCGAAGAACATTTCCACGCGAATGGCGTTATGTTTCGACTCCTTATGCGTGGTGTTGGTTCCTTTTGTCGACACTTTAGTCTACGCGTTGCTTTTTGGCTTGGAGAAAGATAGCTCGAATACGATATCGTCGCTCCGAGGGGTTATTCTGTCGACGACGCTTCTAGTTCCGGTTACTTTCGCACACTTTTTGTGGATGTATCCTCGAGTAAAGAAGACTCTGACATCATCCCCAACATGTGCGTATAAAGACACGAAATCGCCAGATTTAGACACGAACGAAATCAGGCTCATATTCAATCATTTAGATACCGATGGTGATAAAATGCTGACATTGGAGGAACTGTTTCGAGGATTTAAGAGCGGCGTACCGTCGACGTCGATGACGACAGAAGAAACGCAAATGACACAATTTGTTGATATACTCCAGAGCCAATTCGCGAACTTCGCAGATCCGCCGTACAGCGACGTCGTCTTCACCGAGAAGCGTTTCTCAGAACACCATCAAGAAATTTTCGACCATCTCCTCACTTCCCTCGCTTTAGAGGCGGAATAAAATATATGCGCGTTCCTATTCGAAATTGTCTTAAAGTTGTCTGGAAGTTGTCTGTATATACATCTGTATATATATTCGTTTTCTTCTTCTCCTTTTTCTTCTTCTTTTCAATTATAATGAGTATATTAGTATGTGTACTGTATAAATGCGTGTGTATCTATTACTGAATGAGAGAGAGTAAAAGATAGTCTGTGTAAATAAAAATTGAAACTAAATAAATAAATAAAAACCCTTGTTTTCTCTATGCACAATGTCGCTTATAAAATAGCTCCGTATGATTGCTGTTGCATTTTTACTGTTTCATCACCGTACAATATGCTGTCGTCTTCGCTGATAAGTTTGGCTTCAAATTCGCGGACCTTTCGAGTCAACTTGATGGCGTACAGCGAAAGCGTCGCGATGATGACCGCAACGAATACCGTCGGCGTTGAGACTGACAAAGACCATCTCGGGTTAGAGTTTTCAGCCTCACCGAGAGCAGGCGCGAGCTTTTTGTCGTGAATTTTGTGCTCCCTTTCTTTCGATGTCGAAGCCTTACCCATGTTTGATCTCGCGCTGCTGCTGCGCTCTTTATTTTGGCGACTGCCCACGATGGTGCAACCAATCGTGGCAGAAAACGTTTGTTTTCGAACGGTGTTGCCCCCAGCATCCATAATTTTTGGACCCTTTGGATCGACGTTGACAGTAACTTCGTAAACACCATTTGCTTCTGGCGGGAACTCCACAACAAGAGAGCCTTTTTCCATCAAGCATACGAACTTGTGCTTGTAATAGACGTCCTTAACCGCGATATCTCCACTTTCAACCGCATCACCCGCGCACGTCTTGACTTGCGTAATTTCATACGTCATGTGTTCGATGGATAATTGCGGGCAAACTATTGGTTCAGAATAGTCGATTCTCAGCGCGTTATCCAATGTCGACGTTTCCGTTGCAACAGGCGCAACGACGTCAACCACGATATTCAGATTCTCTGTTGTCTCGGACCCTTTCACTTCCATCGGTGCAAACGAGTCGTATCCAGAGCAGAACGCCTTTGCTCTTATCTCGTACTCACCGTCTTTAAGTCCGTTCAAAAAGTATTGTCGTTCGATGTTCCATTTGAAAGAACACCCTTGCCCGCGCGCCGACTCGCAATGCGCGTCTTCGTCTTCGACATCGTTTTTCCAAATGCTTTCTTCCTTTCCGACCATCGTCCACGCGTTTAACCATTCGCCTTTGCCCAACGTTCTCCATTGGATTCTCACGAATTCCAAATGAGGATGGACCAAGTGATTCGTTTTCTTAGTGTCACCTTCTTTGTAGTCTTTCGACCATAAGTTGAGAGGATCTGGATTCAACAACGTCATGTTAATGTAGGAACCTGTATTCTTGCTCGCCGTGTGATGCAAGAATCTGTTGTACGTGGTGACGTCCCAATCAACCTTTGGACACTCGCGCTCCCACTTGATATCCCCGAGGAATGCATTGTTTGAGGCTAACGGTTCGCGGTACAGAGCCGTGTTTCTGGCGAGATCAGATTCGCACTCAGACACTAACTTCAAGCCGATGCTCGCGTACTCGTCGGCAAATCTACCTTTCTCAATCTCAAGTGACAAACGCGTGTATTTAAGATTTCCTTCATCGTCTACCGATTCGATGTTTCGTAGCGGTAACATCTCGCCATACGGACGAACGTATTCGCCGTTAATTCTGAATTTAAGGTCAAGCATGTTACCGCCAAAGTCGCCAGTGTATTCTTTGCCAGATATGACCATGACGCCATAGTTGACAGTTTCTCGGTACGGCGATTCGTTTGTGATGATGACGTCGAAGAGTGCAGAAGATTGAGGAGATATAAATTTGTTGTTCATTCCAGAGGATGCCTTGGATGCTAGTATCATCCCAGTTTCTCTCCACATCGTGTTCGGCTCCGCTGGGCATCTCGAAGCGCCGCCAATAGTTTTGAAAATTGGAGTGCCAAATCGTTTATCGGTGGCAACCTTGATGACAAACTTATCGAACGGATCGGAATCTCCGAGTGAATACGTCGTCGAAAGTTCTCCATATTTCGCCCAAGCCATGACATGTTCGATGCCGTCGTTTTTCCCATACAACGTCGTTTGTTCCATCGCACCTTCTTTGATCATGATCTCATACTCCATGTTCACATCTGTCTTTCCCTCAGCGTCTGCTCTGAAATTCCACCCGTATCCCATGCCATCGAGGCGATCTTCAATGCTCGAGGTGAACTCCAACACGTGGCCGCCGCCTGAAAACGTCAAGAAAATATCCTGGGTCTTCCCACTCGGCATGGGATCTTTCTTAGGATCGGGATCACTTCCACCTCCTCCGAATGAAAAGGCTGCTTGCGATCCAAACATTGAGGCATCTATGAAATTCTCTGCATATCCGTTCTTGACAAAGTTGGAATTAATGTCCAATCCAGAACGATTAAACATACCAGACTCGCTGACTCGGTTCATTCCTCTGGAGAAGATGCCGTACGAGTGTGAATCTTCCGTGGATTCAAAAACGTTTGCACCTTCAAAGCCAACAGCTGAAACGTCGTAGCTCGATAAACCGTACTCCGGACGAGGCTCCCACCGTTCAGGATGCGGACGTGCCTTCTCCTTTTCCGGCGTTAAATCTTCTTGGGAAAAGATGGAATCCACATCTATACCCAACTTCTTCATCATTGGTTTGATCTTCGTCTCGTAATTGTCAACAAATTTGTTTATCATTATGACGGTATTCGCCATACCTCTGCATGTCTTGTAACACTTCAAGCATTCTTCGCCAGTAGACGTCGAGTCGCAGCCTTTCTCTTTGTCGCATTTCACCTGACAAGTTTTTTCATATTCGCCAGCGTCGGCTCCAATGCCGAATGCTTCTGCAACCGAAAAGTCCGTGTCACCGCCAGATTTCGAGTGGGTTTCTGTGACTTTCTTTCCAGCGTTGATAGCATCAAGAGCTTGTTGCACTTCGTTTCCACCTTGTGTACCAGATGTATCCATCTCGCCTGCAGCCTCTAAAATTTGGACCATTTCATCAGCGGACAACGAGAACGGGTCGGTGACAAGTTTCTGAATGACACCAGCGGATGAATAGAGCGTCTCGACCATATCGATGGTGATGCCTTCCGGCAATTTGTCTTTAATCTGCGAAAACATCACTTTTCGAACTTCCTTGTTATCGAAGATTTTCGTCGCGTCGTCCGTGCTAAAGTTCTCTGGATTCTGCAAGAGTGGAAGCATGGTTTGTACCGTGTCAGACTTGAAAAAGTCCATGATGCTCGCCGCTTCGTCATTGCCGAGACCCGCATGTTTCTTCCCGTGCAAATAAAGTTTCGGCCTCTTTTCGTGATGCCCGAGCGACCCATGCTTTGATGATGAATTTTTCTTAGCGTCTTCACCAAAGTACTGATCGAATAATTTTGTGACTTCCTCGAGTAAGCCGGCTTGAATATCTTTATTCATCAACAATGCCTTTGCATCGTCGGCGGTGAAATCGTCTGGATCCTTCATCAAAGACAAAAGGGTTTTAACTGCGTCGCTCTTTAACAGTTTTTCAGCTTCTTTTAAGTCCCAACCTTTCGGTAACAACGGCTGAATTTTCTTATAAATCATACCTTTAACCTTGTCCGAAGAGATAATCTTCCTTAAATCGTCAACACCAAAATCTTCAGGGTTCTTCAACAACGGTAAGATTGATTGAACAGTATCGGACTTCATGATCTTCTCCGCTTGCTCCAAGTCTACATCGTCGGGGAGCATTTGTTTGACTTTGTCTATTATCATATTGTGGATGTTCTTATCCTTCATCACGATCTTCAAATCATTGACGCCGAAATCGCTTGGATCCTTCAGCAAAGGCAACAAGGCTTGCGAAGTCTCTGATTTCAGCATTTTCTCAATCTTCGCAATACTCCATCCTTCCGGTAAATAATCTTCGACTTGGGAGAACAGCATAGTTTTGATCTTATCGTTTTTCAAAAGCGCAGTAACGTCTTCAGGACCGAGATCTTTCGGATTCTTCAGCAAAGGAAGAAAGTTCTGCACTTCTTTCGAGGAGAAGATCTCTTCTGCTTTTGACAAGTCCACGCCTTCTGGGAGAATTTCTTGCACCTTGTCCATGAGCGCTTTTTTAATGTCTTTGTTACTCAACAAATTCTTCATGTCTTCTGTGCTGAAGTCCTCTGGATTTTTAAGCAACGGAAGTAAAGCTTGCACCTGCGGCGAGGAAAAAGTCTCCGCTGCCTTTTTGGTATCCATGCCCTCTGGCATGTAATCTTGAGCTTGATCGATGATGAAACCTTTTATACTGAATGGTACACACTCGTCCTCTGTTTTGCAATATTTAAATTGATAACTGAACAAGTCCATCACATCCCTCCCATCAAGATCCTTCACGTCACCTTGCACAAAATGGATGAGTTTCTTCCCGGCGTTCGACCCCATAAATTTTTTGAAGTCTTCCACCTTCGCCGCTTTCGGCAAAACAGTCGATACTTTATCAAAGATTACCTTCTTCATTTCCGACTTGGACAAGAAATTCTTTAAATCTTCTTTTGTGACTTTTTTCGGATCTGCCAAAAGAGGAAGGAGCGTCTTCACAGATTCTTTCTCGGCAAAACTCTTGACATCGTCGATGGACATACCTTCTGGCAAATGTTTCTCAATTTCTTCGTAAATCCCATCTTTAACTGGTTTTGATGCCAAAACTTTCTTCGCATCTTGAGGCGAGAAGCTTCCCGGATCCTTCACGAGAGATAAAACGAACTCTGGCGTTCCCGAAGAGGCGAACTTTTTGACATCGCCAACAGAAATGTTTTTCGGCAGAAGCTTAACGCACTGTTCGAGAACTACGTCGCGGAAACTCATAGATTTCACCATATGAACCGCATCAACCGAAGATAATGACTTTGTAACTTTCAAAAGAGGTAAGAACGGTTTCAACTGAGAAGATTCCATAAAAGCAGACATGTCATTCTTGGAAATATCATACTTTGTCCTGAGAAATGTGCTATATTTAACAACGGTGCTCTTGAATTCTTTGGACTCAAAAACAGCAATCATGTTCTCTTGCGAAGCAGCTTCCTCATCTCTCATTAACGGCAAGAGATGTCGTACCAAAAAACTATTCTCGAATTCCCTCAATTTTTGCATGTCGTACTCACAACTCTCAATTTCAAGCGTGCGGCATTTTTTGAAACCTTTAGGTAAAAATTCCGGTGCTTTCTGTACAATTATTTTCTGAACTTCTTTGGACTCGACCAAAACTTTTAAATCTTCTTTGTTTAAATCCTCTGCATTTTTTAGCAATGGTTCAAAGTATCGGTGCTTTTCGAGAAATTTATTTATCTCGTCAGACTCTTTGATGAGTTGTTTTTCTTCCGCAGTCAATGTTGACGAGGGTTTGTAATTGGCTTGTTTGGCAATTGCAATGATTTTGTTTATCATCTCGTCGTCCATGAAGATTTTGATCTTGTCGACTGTAATATGCGCAGGTAACTTCCTTTTGAATTGTTTTGAGGCGAGAAAGTTTTGGACTGTTTTAGAATTCACCAGAGACTTCGCATCTTCGATGCTGAATTTCTCTCCTTTCGCCAAAAGCTTCAAAGTTTTCAACTCTTCAGAATCGCGAAATTCCATGAAGTCCATCAAGGACTTACCAGTCTTTAACATAGAATGAACATGACTGGACATTAAATATTGGGTCCAAATCTCCGAATTGAGGATAGTTTTGACATCATCGATACTAAAAGAATTACAGTTCGCAACAGAGACCAAAATTTTCATCTCGTCACTTTTAGCTGCTTTAACTAAGGTATCATACGTGAGATCACCTGGTAACTTTTCGTTAAATTCTTTGGAGTTTAAAAAACTTTGCACTGGTTTGGAAGCCACGAGTACCTTCGCATCGTCGGCGGTAATTTGGGTCCCTTTCAACAATATGGCGATGACCTCCACGATATCACCACTCAGCACTGCCTTTAAATCGTCATAATTTAAGTCACCCGGTAACAATTCGTCAAACTTTTTGGAGTGCAAAAAGTTTTGAACCGGTGTGGACTCAATCAACATGCGTGCATCGTGCTCATCGAATTGGCCATCCCTCGCCAGTGCAATGATAATCTTGGAATTTTTGTCCGTTATGAATGTCTTAACTTTCTTTAACGTGACGCCGTCTGGTAACATCGAATCAAAATCGTCGGAATTCAAAACGTTTTGGAATGGCTTGCTATTGACAACCGCTTTCACGTCCTCAGCAGACAAACTCGAAGGATCTTTGACAAGTGATTTCATCATTTCGAAATTCTCAGACGTCCCGAATTGTTTTAGATCGGCAAAGGTCAAGCCAGCTGGTAACATGGAATTCATCTGGTCGGAGTTAAAGAACATTTGCATCGGCTTGGAGTTCAGTAACATTCTTGCATCGTCGCTATCGAACGATTTTGGATCTTTGAGTAATGGAATAATCACCTTTGCTACGTCAGAGTTCATCAACTTCGCGACAGTGCTAAGGTTGACGTTCTTTGGTAAGTGGTCTGCAACGATGTTAGATTTCAACAGCATTTGAACTGGCTCACTTTTGAGAAAAGCTTTAGCATCGTCGATGGTGAGCTTATCGCCTTTACTAGAGCCTAAACCAGAACCAAACGCAAAACCCTGAACTTTCGACAAAGCCATCATAACTTTAAATGAGTCAGACGACACGACATCCCGAATTTGTACCAAATCAACGCCTTCCGGTAACATTTCTTTAACTTTATCAGAAGTCATCAATTTCTGGATTGGCTCTGATGAAACGATCATTTGTACATCTTCGTGTGAAAAAGACTCTGGATTCTTCAAAAGAGGAACGATTATTTTTGTAAGATTCGATTGCATGACCTCACGAACTTGCGACAAATCAACGCCTTCGGGTAATATAGCCTTGACTTGATCAGACTTTAACAAATGTTTTTGTACCATATTCGAAGTGATAATCTTCTTCGCATCTTCGGATTTGAAGTCGCTTTCGCCAGATATTAAAGGAAGGATGACATCAAAAATATCCGATTTGAGAATTTCTTGAATGGTTTCGATGGAAATACCATCCGGTATGAGCTTTTCAATTTCCTGCGAAGCTAAAAGCTTTTGGACTGGTTCGGATGTGATTATCGCCTTTGCGTCATCTTGATCAAAATCTTTAGGATTCTTCGCAATAGAGCTGATAATTGGAACTAAATCGCTGTTCAAAAACGCGTTGACCTGATCCATTGAGACGCCTTCGGGTAACATACTCGTGACCTTATCTGACTTCATTACGTTTTGCACGGGCTTCGACTTGAAGATGATCTCAGCATCTTCTTGATCGAGACTCTTTGGATCTTTAATCAAGGGTACAATTGTCTTGAACGCATCGGACTTCATAAATTCGAGGATGGCGTCGACGTTTATGCCCGACGGTAACTTGGACTTGAAATAGTCAGACTTGAAGAAAGCTTGGACTGGCTCGCTGTCCAACAACTTTTGAGCATCGGAAGGTTTGATAGACTTGGGGTCCATAATCATCGGCATGATAGTAGAAATAATCCTATTGTTGAAGAGCTCCTGCGCCACATGCAGATCCATACCTTTCGGCAAAAACTTTTGAACTTTGTCCGATTTCAACAACTGCTCCAGCATCTCGGTGAGGTGTTTCTGTCCAAAATTTCCCGCAGTATCCATAAATCCATCTCCTAATTCAGCGTCATTGATACTGGCACCACCGAGCCCAGCACTTGGGGACGGGAGCAAAGATACGACGCCTTGTACAGCATCGCTGCTGTACACTTCGCTGGCTTCGTCGGATGACATGTCACTCTTTGTTAGTTGCGGCAAGATCTCCTTCATTGTTTGGGCCGACTTTGCCAACGCTTTCATCTGATCCACTTTCTTTTGTACCATACTAACCTTGTCTTGGAACTCGGCATACTTGGCCTTCATGTAATCGTTGCCTTTGTACTCCTCAGAGGGAACGTCTTCTCCCAAGACTATGTTAACTAAAGCCTCCGTGTCCATGTAACCGTGAGGGTTTGGATTCTTGATACTATCTTGCATCAACAAGATTTGTGCAATATCAATGCCAGTGATGGCAGCAATCAGGCCTAGGACGCTTTGAGCCGCAGAATTGTCCAAGCCTGCAGCTTTGCGATTCGCCGTCCAGCCGTCGTACGGATTATATTGATCCTGACGTCGAATCTCTGGAATACCTTTGACCGGTAGGTTTTCATCCTTGATTCTTTCCCATACGAACGAGAGATCTTGCCAATCCACCTCGGCCGTGTTCTCGGACAGTTCTGAGTTCTGGGTATACATGCCGTACGCATCATCTATGCGGGGCTGCATAGCTTTTCCCATCAACGCATCGATTGAATTCAACGCAGCGGTTGCTGTGTCCCATCTTGCCGCGATTTCGTCCAGCTTCGCTTTCTTCTCATCCGCAGACAATGCGTTCAAGCCTTCTGGATTGAAATCAGGTGACGACCACTCAATCGTCCTTTCCCAATCATCAACACTCTGCACCAATCTCGCCTTCCACACAGCTTTAATCTCTTTGTTCGATTTGTCTCCCATTTCAGCGTCGGTTTGGATAGATTTCATGTTATCGCATTCTGCGATCAACCCTTGAAGTTCTGGGAGGATGCGGGATTCGATGGTGTAAATCTCCATAACGTAACTCGTAGGTTTTCGTGGGAGCCATTGAATTTCATGAATCACCTCCAAGCACTTTGGCGGGCCGCGTTCACCTTCCTGATCAACCGTATTTTCCGGATCAAGCGCATCTGCCGCAGACTCTTGAGCCATACTTGGATCCGTGGCAGCACCTTCGGTTCCTAGTAAGCTACTCGATTCTTCTTGTGGCCGGACGTCGACTGTATCTATGCGAATATACACGATTTCAAAGCCCCCGCCGAGCAAAGTGTCGCCTGGCCTACCAGGAATCCCAGGATTGGCGCTTGATTGAAGATTGCGATCCAAAACCATGTGAAAATCCCATCCCCGGTCTGTGGTAGCGCTAGCACTGACTTCTGGCCCAATGTAGTCCGTATGGGTGACAGTCTTCTGACGCATATGAATGGTAGGAAAACCAGTACCGCCCACTTTGGATGCCACGTTGAGGTAACCCGTGCCCATATCAGGTCCAATCTCAAAATCGTATTGAACGTCTTTCTCGGAGTCCTCTTCGCTGAAAGTGCTTCTGCGCGCACCTCGAGTTGTGTGCATTTCCATGCTCACTTCAATTCGAGTGCCTTGCGCAATAGACGCGAACGAATTTCCACCAGGGGGATCGTGGACGACGGTAAAAACTAAACCACGAATGGGCGCCGTGCAGTAGAATTTCGTATCAGATTGATATCGGGCGTTAGGATCATCACCTCCGCCACGAGTCTTCGATGCCAGAGTAACCAGTTCTCGAGAAACGATGAGAGATGTGTATGCCCAACCGTCATACCTTTCAATGGATGCTACAACCTCACGCCTGTACGGACTAACAAGATTGGGCACGGCACTCATTGAGGATATCTTGTAAGCGTGCGTTTCCTTGTTGTCTTCCCCGTCAGGCCCAGCGGCTGGGAACATAACTAAGCCGACTTCGTTCACGGCATTCATGATGCAATCGGCACTTGGTTCGTTATTTGGATGGCACTTGTTACTTGCCATTGGTTCAATATCTTGTTGGATTTGGACAGTCAAGCCAAGCTTTGTAGGAGCATCATTTACGGTGGACGTGAACTTCGGGCAGTAAAAGATTGGATCATCTTCGTTCTGACTGTTTGCCCAGTGCGCTTCGACGATTTGTACCGAAATATACTTATCCTTAGACACATCCGACGGTAAAAGCTTGGAGTATTCTGTGTTTGTAACCCCAATCAAATGTGGCAAAGTCAAGTCACCCTTGCTCAATTCCTTACCGAGACATACTTCGTCGGCGCGGATATTCGTAAATGGTATGTCAATAGATGATAACTCGGATCTTCCAAATGTTGGGTTGGCGCACAGCCATCCATGGTACCTGTATACTGCATCCGCTTCGGTTCGGTCCAGCAACTTCAACGTTTGTACCAACAAATTGCGATCTCGAAAGAATTGCATGATATCAGTTCCAGGCGGTGTGCATTCGGCGCCAACATTGTTTTTTAACAGAACACTTTCTGTTAAAGCACTCACGTCTGGAGTTTGATAAAGTTCGATGTAGTAATCCATCGCCGCGAATGGCCAGATGCGATATGTAGATTCTTTATCTGACGGATCCGCCATCGGCCACGACTGCAAGTCCGTATCAGAGAAGGCTTGCGTGGTACCACATCCGTTGGCGGGCGTAATCATCAAAGTATAATCCTTATACTCTTGCGAACACGCGCCGGCGTACAAACCAATATCAACCGATCGGTCCGTCACATCAAAGAAGGACAAGAACTCGCCTCCTTCAACCTCAACCAATTCAAAGAACGCATTCGTCGTGTAATTATCTTCACCCATTTGAATTTCAGTTCTCTGGACGTTGTATGCAGTATTCGTAGTTGGGTGGAACTTCATCTCCGTAATATTCTTCTTGTAGCACGCCTCGGCATCTAAAGAATCCCCTCCAAAACAAATGTCGTGTCCATCATAGCTGGCAACAATCGCCCACGCAGTCCCTGGAGAAAGGGCAAAGTCAAAGTGTCCCAATTCGTCGGCCTCGTACGAGTCTGGCTTCGTTTCATACTTGTATCCTCGTGGACTGCACTCGTGAAGTTCATCAAAATCGCACAATTGCCCTTCATATGCTAAAATCGTTGGGAATTGCAACCCACACACGTATCTTTGAGTTCGGTTCGATGGAAAGCGGACAAAACCACTCACAGGTACGGTAGTTTTATCTTGGATCTTCATTTCCGCGCTCGAAAGGTGCACGACTTCAGTTATATCCTCATTTCCTTTATCGTTGAACACGTGAACGATGTCTTCCAGCCTTTTATCCGCACGAAGCTGGATCGAAGAAGTACCAAACATGCGACGAAGCAAACCTTTTTCCTCTTCGTTCAATGCGATCAGATCCTTCAAAGGAACGACTTTCTTAAAGCTGATATGCGTGCTATCCGTGAGAGTGGCAAAAGGAACGACGTATTTTGCATCGTGAAGAACTGAGGTTTGAAATCCCATCGAGAGCAAACCAGAGTCTTTGTCGAATTTACCTTTGTCTGCAGCAGAAGTGACGGTCATTCCTGGATTTGCGATGGACATGTTCTGGTACCACACCTGCCACTCTTCCTCCATAAACGGAATAGAAGCCGTTTCCGCAGGAACCAAAGCAATGGCAGCTGATTTGTGTTTTTCGTCTGAATAGACAGTGCGAAAACCCGTTAAATGCTTCGTTTTGATGGAGGGAAAAACGAACCAAGGGGTTCCAAAAACAATGCCTCTTTCAAACCCTATCTCCACGATTTTCCATTCCAATGGGTTCAACTTGTAGTCTCCATCACCATCGGCAATATCCCAGAACGACTGCGGAATGATAAAGCGCGAGCCAATGTATTGCGTTCTGTTCCTGGCATATTCCACAATTTCCGCGTAATCGACAAACTTATCGTTATTCATATCTGAAGGTGGCGGCGGCGGTGGCGGGGAAGGTGCATATGGTGGTGGCGGCGATGGCGTCGGAGGCAAATCTGAAGGCATTATGTACCATTGCAATGCTTCCACTTTCGGGCTCACCCGGTATGCTGGCGCTTTGGTAATTTCTGTATCGTTAGATGTTCTGTACCAGTTGTCCGCGACAAAATCGTAAGCTGGACCGCAATTATACGGAAACCCGATCGAGGAATTTGTGTCGTCATAATTGCACGTCTTCCAAGCATTTTGCCCGAGGTGCGCGTCCATGAGCGTGGAAAATAAGTTGAAGTCCTTGCCCAAGATGTTATTGTCGTTCGTCCAGCTGTGGAAGAGGAGATTGTACACGTCTTCTCCCGAAATTTCCGTCAACCTTTTGTAGTAAATGAATTGATGCGAGGCATCGCATCCAGGACACTTTCTGTAGAGAACGTTGTGCTCCCACGTATACAACTGAGCGAATTTTCCTGGACCTACATCAATGCGTGGGTAATTATACCACGTGGAGTTGCCTTGACAATAAGAAAAGAAGAGAACGGAGGAAGCACCACGTTTTAAACCTAACGCACTAATTTTATTTCCATTTTTCGCATCCCTCTGCTTTTCTTCCAGTGCATCCTCGGCATGGGCCGCCTCTACTGCTTCTTTGCTCCCGTCCTCCGGTTCCCTCCAGTGCACAAACGTGTTCACCGGTGGCGGAGGAGCAGCGTACCCTTTGGTCACTTTTTTACTCAAAGCTGCAAAACTATCTACATTTACATCTAACGCAATTACCACCATTTCTGGCCCGACCTTGTCCGTAGCGTTCAAGAAGAACATCTCAACGGAATCAAAAATATCTTCTCTGTACGCTTTCACCCCAACCTCTTGCTTCTTGTTCAAATTACCCTTCGGCTCTATGACATCCATTTCAAAGTTACCTTGATCGTCCGAAAACGCGTAATACGGACAGTTTGCGCTCGTACCAATCGCTTGTACATCCACGATAGTCGGTTCATCGCCGTCCTCGTTGAGCGAACGAACCGTGATGTATTGTCCCATGAACGCCGTCACATTGGTTCCTGCGCAAGTATACGTTTGGCAAGAAACTTCGGATTTTGCAGACGCATCCTTTATGACGTTGGCTTTTGCCATTTTCCCGGCAGAAATAGCCGTGCACTGTGCACCTTTATCGCCACGATCATTTGGATCGGGAAAATCTAAAACACGGACGTCAAATTCAGGTTCGAATTTCGCCACGTTATCTGGCTTTTGGCAGCACACTTCAATGTTTGTCACAAATGTAAACCCAGACATAGTGATATTCAAATACTCATCGAAGCCAATATTTACCCCCGTGGTAAAGTCATCATCAGTCACTCTCCACGCTTTCGATCGTTTATCTTTGTTTGCATGGTTCGAATGCATGACTGGCATAAATCGCGCCTTGTCTGAGGCAATCTCCTGTTCTTGAGCGCGAGCAAGCTCAACTGTCGCGTTGGTTCGCGCACATACTCGAACTTTTCCCACTGGAATAGCGTTTCGCGCAGACGTGACGGTACCTTGAACAAGGCCGACCCAGGGTACGAGATAGTAAGACGGGTCGCTAACAATAGGAGCTACTTGAGCTTCTTGATATTTCGTTTGAATAGCAAACTCCCACATAACCCCGGGTTCTCTAATCGCAACATCGTCAAAAAACGTCAGCGAAGAGAAAATGGCGGCACATCCTCCTAAACTAGCTTCAATCAAAACGACAGACTTATAATCCGACGTTGCAACCGCTTGTGAATCGTCGTTCACTCGCGCCCCATCCGCTCTTCTACGCAATACCTCGTAACCAATCTCACCGACAGCGGTGTCTCGAAACTGAAACATGACGCCCTTATGATCTGCAAACTCTTCGAGGTCCAAGGCTGATCCGTAATAGAATAAACCCGTGGTACACAGAGGAGTTGGAGGAGTGTCCTTACCCAAATCACGGTAATGAGGGAACACACAATAAATTCTTCGACTCTGCGGAGTTGCATGCGCTCTAGTTGCACATTCCATAATGCGACCGCATTTATACACAGCTTCCACGTGATGACTGGTTACGAAACCCGTATACATTCTAAAATCATCAAACTTTGATCGTATTGCCGCTTCGTCGAACAAAGCATGGATTGGCGTTATCGCGGGAAAGTCCATTTTTGTATTATCAACTATGCGGACGTTATCATCCTTGTTGCCGTTGACAAAAATCGATAATCCGAGCGGTTTATTCACACTCATCGCGATGTGCGTCCACGTGGCTTCTACTAATGGCGATTTCGACTCGACGACGTAATTATCTTGGAAAAAACTGGCCGTCACTTTCATATCGGCCCTGACCTTGAGATATTTTGTATACTTGGACTCCCCCCCCATGGAGTGCGCGTACCACAGAAACGTTTCGCTGTGTCCATTATCATAAATGGAAGCCCACATCATGATTGCGCTATCTTCCATCGGTGCGTCGACTTCAATCGTGTACAAATCACTCGTCGATGAAGTCTTCTCTAACACAAATCCTCCCGGTTCGCCCAACTCTTTTGAAAACCCGCTCGGGACTTTCGTACTTGCCGAATCAAAAGTTAACTGGGACACGAGTTCTACGCGATCAGGTCCCACGAACGACGGCGGACGATAATCGCTTATGCTCTTTTGGTCAGCTCCAAGCGTCTTTTCGAAAAATCTACCGTCGGCAAAGATGCACTGCTTGTCCGTTTCTGCAGGTTTTTTGATGTAGTCCCACGCCAAGTCTACACGATTTTTCTCATTGGCACACTGCGTTTCTGTCGTCGTCCTTCTTGGATACGTGACGTTGATGAAATACATTTGTGTTCCCTCGATTTGCGTATCCGCACAAGCCAGCGGTGTAGCCGGAGATCCCTTCACGTCATGAAGCAACAAACCTGACTTTGCTAAATCCGCGAAAAAGTTGCTCTGAATGAGACGTTCAACATAACCAGTGTCCACGTCGTGCCTGCGAAAGGCGGTTAAAATTTCATCCGAGGATAAAACACCATTCATCGGCGCGACGTCAAACTTCCGAAACATCATTTCTTTCATTACGTCAAGGTATTCACACTTCTTTGAATTGATAAAATCCGGCGCGCTGAGCAAGAAAAGTTGAGCGATCAATTTCGAATCGGCCGAAGGATCTTCCATCCAATCATTGCAACCCTTCTCTACTTCAAATTCGTATAGTTTCGCAAAGCCTCCGGTAGAGGTTCCCGGTACTTCTTTCGTGTAGTGCGGGGCGTCGTAAAACCAACCGCAGGTTGCATGAATTGAGTACTTGCCGTACGTTTTAGAGTATGCGACTTGTCCGTCGTTGTCTCTAAAGGTCAAACTCTTTCGAAAACTTCGAGATTTTTTCGGGTTGAAAAAGTTATCCCACTTCATGCACGGAAAGCTATCCGTCGCTTTTTCATACGTGCAATGGTCGTTTCCGACGTACGCTTTGCAATGCAAACCCTTTGCCGCGTTATTTGCAACGTTAACTTCCGTGGCGAGACACAATTTCTTGCTCCCATCTTTCGCGGCTTCGAGATGAGGCTCACCAAAACAACCATCATCAGATACAGTGATGCGAAAATCGTACTCTCGCTCGCTTATAATTTCGAGCGGATTATCGATCATAATGACTGGTTTATTTATGCTTTCACCCGGCGGGGGTGGTGATGGTGGGGGTGATGGCGGCGGCGGCGGCGATGGCGGCGGCGGACAAGAGTGTGTGTTGCACGAAACTACTCTCTGCACAACATAACTTCGACTTTTGCATCTGAACCAACGTTTCCAACGTTTCGTACACCAAACCCATTGCGCTTTTAAGCCACTGTCGCAGCTTTTGGAACATCCACTGACATCGTACCAGTCTCCGCAACTGGTTCCGCCACAACCACCCAAGGAACCCATTTCTTCTTCGTCAGCCTCGTCGGCAAAACCGTCCAATTCATGTTCATCCTCGCCGTATCCCGGATGATCCATGAAAAATTTCGTCAAGTTTCCACCCAACTCCGCCGGTGTTGCCGTTTGCAAGTGATTTCTCATCCAGTTGCTCATCTCTTCTCCGAGTCCAGAAGTATCCAACGGCGTGTAGCCGCCTTTATGAGTGCCTTCCAAGGACTCGACGAAGCCCTTATGATGCTTTTGTTGCCAGTTGTGATGGTGCAAACCGTACTTATTCCCTTCACGAGTCGCAGACGCGATCGCGGATTGGCGATTTTTATCCTTTTTGCTGTGTTCGTACGCAAAACTTCCTTTGCTTCGACTTTTACTCACGTGTTGGTACCTCCCGTCCACCAACTTTGGCTTCCCGACGAAAAATTTCTTCTTCGTCTCTTCCTCCTCTTTCTCCAACTGCTCTTGGAGTTTCTTCTCCGCAACTTTTGCCTCGTGTTTCTTCTTTCCCGTGTATAATTTGTGCACATGCGCGTAACGCTCGGCGATCCAATCCCAATCGTTATGGGAGGAGGAGGAGGTGGAGGCTGACGACGCCGACGCCGACGACGGACGCAATTTCGCGTCCTCCTCCTTCTCCCCGGAATGAGGAGCCTTAGAGCGTTCCATTTCGCTCGCTCTTTCCAACCACGCGTCCGAGGACGAGTAACTTTCCACGTTTTTCGCAGTAAGCGTCGTTTTTTTGTTACCAGCGCCCAACGCCGTTTGTTGTTCTTCCCCTTTCTTCCCCGGCGGAGGGCGAGGCGGCATTTCGAGAAGACGCGCATCGTCGCTCGTTGAAGACGATGAGTGTGTAACACCATACGGAGACCGATTATTATTTTCCGTCGCGCTCGTTCCTTCGATCGCAAACGGGGAGCACAGCAAAGCACAGGTAATCGCGACCACGAAAGTCTTCGCAGACGATTCGCTCTTCTTCGCAGACGATTCGCTCTTCTTCGATGACGTCATTTTAATGTCGCGCGCGCGAAGAACGACGTATCGAAAATCAGATACAAGACCACGCTCGAATTTGAGTTTTGATTGAAAATGTGTGCGCGCTTTTCTCGCCTTTCTTTTGTGTGCGCGAAGAGCGTTGCGTGCACACTTCTCCTCACTTTTGCTCGCTCGCTTGCGCTCTTCGACCAAGATTTCCGTGATAAAGATACCAGGAAAGAGTGATTTTGATTGAGTGTGTTATGGGCGTGACGCGTGTTTTTTTTTGAGGAAAAAGGGTGTTGGCACGTTTTTTTTATTGTGGATTGTGGTGTACTTGTTTCATTACAAAGACAGAAGTTTTATTTTTCCTAAGTCTGTGCTCTACTGGAGCAAAAAAATCTTAAACCACAGTCACTGTCCTCTTGGATCTTTCACTGCGGAATTGGATGTAAAAACGAGGACAGAAAAGGGCACTCAAAACATCTTTCCACGCGGATAAGGCCAGTATCGCGCGCACAAATGTCCCAGGGATGTATTGGGATGCGTTTTGCGTCTCAAATACGCTCGCGACCCCTTTCCCCGGGCACATTTGTACTCGACATTTCCACCATCCTTCTTCGGCGTTTCACCACCGTTTTTCTCCCTCTTCACAAAAATTCTTCTCTCTTTTGCTTAGGGTTTAAGATTGAGAGTCCTTCAGATATTTTTTGTCAAAGCTTTCCCGGTGAAAATATTTCAGCGAAGGATAGGTATATGAGAGTATATTCGTTCAGTATAGAAGAGAGAGAGGGAGAGAGAGAGAGAGAGAGAGAGAGAGAGGGCGTGTGTGTGCGAGAGAGTGTAATGGTGTAATTCATACAATCACGTCCAGTCTCCGAGTGCGGTGAGACTACAAAATCAAGTGGACCAACGACACCAGAATCAGAGTAGTAATTTGGAGTTTTGAGTCAGCGCTTACACCTGATGATGCATGTGGAGGCGGCGGTGGGTCGTTTGACGAAGGGGCTGGGTCGGAGGAACTTGAAGTAGAGCATTTGCTACAATCCCCATCTATTGAGTTACCATAGATAGCACATGCGTTATTGTTGTAACATTGAGAGCATGCTTCTCCCGCACCATAACAATATTCTCCAGCTTCACAATGACTGTGAGTGGTGCAAGTATCTCCTGGGGTAGCACTTACACCTGAAATGACAATGAGACCCACAATGAGTA
>Ga0209425_10002527_pt1 | contig 20232 bp, 22 predicted proteins | sample COG_05_FD_184749 | JGI IMG/M metagenome (GOLD analysis project Ga0209425, IMG submission 184749) | Pelagic Microbial community sample from North Sea - COGITO 998_met_05 (SPAdes) (version 2) | ecosystem: Environmental > Aquatic > Marine > Neritic zone/Coastal water | place: Helgoland, sampling...
TTTGCAGGCCGAGAGGGGCCACGTGTTCTACGTAGCGCCAACACAGGGACAGGCACGTGACATCATGTGGCAGACCTTGTTGGAACTAGGGAACCCTGTCATCTCAGGTAGCCACATTAACAACTTACAGATTAAGTTAGTCAACGGTGCAACCATAAGCCTCAAAGGGGCCGATAGACCAGAGACAATGCGTGGTGTCAGCCTTAAGTTCCTAGTGTTGGACGAGTACGCAGACATGAAGCCTGACGTATTTGAGCAGATCCTAAGACCTGCCTTGGCTGACCAGAAGGGCTGTGCGATGTTCATAGGAACACCTATGGGTCGCAACCACTTCTACGAACTGTATAAGTACGCAGAGCTAGGTGACGACGAGACTTACAAAGCGTGGCACTTTACTTCCTATGACAACCCAATCTTGGACCCAAATGAAATTGACACCGCTAAGAAGTCTATGTCGAGCTATGCGTTTCGTCAGGAATTTATGGCGTCATTTGAAGCTCGTGGGTCAGAAATGTTTAAAGAGGACTGGGTAAAGTTTGACACAGAAAGCTCAGGAGAAGGGGACTACTACATAGCAGTTGACTTAGCAGGTTTTGAAGAAGTCAACAAAAAGAGAACTAAGAACACTAAGCTAGACGAAACAGCTATTGTTGTAGTAAAAGTAAATCCAAATGGGTGGTACGTAGAAAACATTATATATGGTCGTTGGACTCTTGACGAAACAGCAGCCAAGATATTTCAAGCTGTAAGAGACTACGAGCCACTCAGTGTAGGCATCGAGAAGGGCATTGCAAAGCAAGCAGTAATGTCTCCTCTGCTGGACCTACAGAAGCGACACGGGACGTTCTTCAGAGTCGAGGAACTTAGTCACGGTAACAAGAAGAAGACTGACAGGGTCATGTGGGCGCTTCAGGGACGCTTTGAAAACGGATTTGTAACTCTGAATAAAGGGGAGTGGAACTCTAGGTTCTTAGACCAACTGTTTCAGTTCCCTGACCCACTAACTCACGACGACTTAGTTGATGCTTTAGCTTACATTGACCAGCTTGCAAACGTAGTTTATGACTACGAATACGAAATTGATGACCATGAAATTTTAGACGTAGTCTCAGGATACTAGGGAACCAAACTATGAGTGACTTATTTGAACCAGATCCCCTTATGATGGAAGAATCCATTGAAAGCTGGGTTATAACCAAATGTGAAGATTGGCGTGACAACTACCAGTCTAACTACGAAGAACGCTTTGATGAGTACTACAGACTCTGGAGAGGAATCTGGGACCCAGCAGACTCAGAACGTAAGTCAGAGAGAAGTCGTATTATTTCTCCTGCGCTTCAACAAGCTGTTGAGTCAAACGTAGCAGAGCTAGAGGAAGCTACCTTTGGTCGAGGCAAGTGGTTCGACGTGTCCGACAACGTGGGTGACTCAGAGCGTCAAGACGTGATGTTCCTGAGAAACAAGTTGACAGAAGACTTCGAGGACTGTAAGGTCCGTAAAGCAGTAGCAGAGTGTCTAATCAACGCTGCTGTCTACGGTACTGCTATGGGTGAGATTATCATCGAAGAAATGAAGGAAATGGCTCCTGCAACTCAGCCCATCATGGGTGGTGACTTACAGGCAGTTGGAGTCAACATTACAGAAAGAGTCAAAGTAAAACTTAAGCCTGTACTCCCTCAGAACTTCTTAATTGACCCTGTGGCTACCAGTGTTGAAGACGCTTTAGGAGTAGCAGTAGATGAGTTCGTAAGTCTACATCAGGTTGAGCTTTTGCAAGAACAGGGTGTTTACCGTGATGTTTACGTAGGTCCTGCTGCTACTGACTCAGAATTGGAACCAGACCAGCTTTACTCTGTGTACAACGACGACAAAGTTCGTCTCACTAAGTACTACGGTTTAGTCCCTAGAGAGCTTCTTGAGTCTGCTATGGCTGACGAAAACGAAGAAGAAGAAGAAATAGTAGAAGTGACTGAAGACTCAGAGTCAAAACGAGAGTCAAGGTACGTAGAGGCAGTTGTAGTAATTGCCAATGGTGGCATCTTGTTGAAAGCTGAGGCTAACCCTTACATGATGCAGGACAGACCCATTGTTGCTTTCCCTTGGGACGTAGTACCCGGAAGGTTCTGGGGTCGAGGCGTGTGTGAAAAAGGTTACAACTCTCAGAAGGCTTTGGACGCTGAGTTACGAGCTAGGATTGACGCTCTAAGCCTCACGATTCATCCTATGCTGGCTGTGGACGCTACTAGGCTACCACGTGGGGCTAAACCAGAAGTACGTCCCGGTAAAATGATTTTAACAAACGGAGATCCACGTGAAATTTTACAGCCGTTTAACTTTGGACAAGTTAGTCAAATTACCTTTGCTCAGGCGTCTGCTCTACAGCAGATGGTACAACAGGCTACTGGTGCGGTTGACTCTGCTGGAATCGCGGGTTCAGTTAACGGAGAAGCTACGGCTGCTGGTATTAGTATGTCTCTTGGCGCTATTATTAAACGCCATAAGCGCACACTCATTAACTTCCAGCAGTCTTTTTTGATCCCTTTTGTAAAGAAAGCAGCCTATCGTTACATGCAGTTTGATCCTGAGAACTACCCTGTTGCTGACTACAAGTTTAACGCGAGTAGTACTCTGGGTATCATTGCTAGAGAGTACGAAGTGACTCAGCTTGTACAACTGCTACAAACTATGGAAAAAGGCTCTCCTCTGTACAACACACTGATCCAGTCTATCATTGACAACATGAACTTGTCTAACCGAGAAGAACTTGGTGCAGCTCTTCAGAAGGCTATGGAGCCTAACCCAGAAGCACAGCAAATGGCTCAGGCAGCACAAATGGCACAGGTTGAGTTCCAGAAGTCACAGACTGCAGCTTTGGCTAGTCAGGCTGCTGAGTCTCAGTCAAGAGCACAGAAAATGGCTATGGAAACACAGCTTATGCCTTCGGAGCTTGAGATTGACCGTATCAAAGCAGTCACCACAAACATACGCAAAGGAACAGAAGACGACAAAGAGTTTGAGCGTAGACTTAAAGTTGCAGACATGCTCCTTAAGGAAAGACAGCTTGAGATGCAAAAGAGCAGCCAATCAGCCAAAGAAATTAAGGAGAAGGAGTCGTCTGAACTTGAGCAACAACTCATGTCACGGTTGACCTCTGATGGACGTTAGAGTACTACTCCTCGCTCTTGACGACAAGTTTAGCGGCCTCATGAAAAAACTTGAGGACCGTGTAAGCAAAGTCAAAGCCATGAAAGGCGACACTGGCCCTGCTGGTGTTGCTGGCCCTAAAGGTGACGTAGGCCCTAAAGGGGACACTGGACCTGAAGGAAAGCAGGGCAAAGACGGCAAGGACGGTAAAGACGGGAAGGACGGAGAAGAAGGCAAAGAAGGAGTAGGGGTACAAGACGCCTCAGTGGACTTTGACGGCCATTTGGTCCTTACTTTGACTAACGGTGAAGAGGTAGACGCAGGGGCCGTGAAGGAGCTTAACGAAGCTCAGGCACCCAATGTCTACAACATCTCTATGGGTAGTATGGCTAGTCGTGCTGACCTTAAGAACGCTACGGCTAAGATTATCACGAGTAACCACACCACAGGCGGCTCTGAGATCCTAAAGGTTACTTCTGGTGTCGTGGTCCACTTAAGAGAGCACCCGCAGAACCGAGAGACCGTTATCATCAATTGTCGTACTGATGACAGGATTGACATCGTAGGTGAGATTAACATTGTCAACATGTCTTACTACGACATAGCCCAGTACAACGTAGATGAATTTGGACTTGGTAGTATTATTGTAGAACAAGACGACACCACGATACACCTAGTGTACATCCAAGAATTTAAAGAGTGGTTGGCAATATAATGAGCTATGTACCTCAATCAAGAGCAGACCTAGCTACTGCTACTCCTTATACCTTAACTTCAGACCACACTACGTCTGGAACAGAGATTCTTAGGTGTGCTGCAGACGTAGACATTATTTTAAATCCAGCCCCTAAAGACAGAGAAACAGTCGTCATGTACTTAGCTACGGCTAATACGGTAAACATTACTGGAGACATTAGGATATATAGTGCTGCTCTGTACAACATAGCCCAATTTAACATCGATGAGTTTGGGGGATCAACCTTAACTTTTAACACACAACACGCCACAGCACATCTTATGTACGTAAGAGACTTTGAGGAGTGGCTTGCAATTTAACAACCAAGAGGATAATCATGCTAACGGACAAAGAACTAAGTGTTCTCCTAAAACACATTGACAAACAATTTGAAGACAAGTGGCAACAGATTAAAAACTTAGAACTAAAAGTAGAGGAGCTTTCCAATGGCAAAGGAGAAGGACCCAAGACTAACAAGGGCGGGAGTAAGCGGGTTCAACAAACCAAAGAGGACTCCTAGTCATCCTACTAAGTCGCACGTAGTAGTTGCCAAAGAAGGTGACGAGATTAAAACCATTAGGTTTGGACAACAAGGAGTTAGCGGTGCGGGTGCAGCCCCTAAGTCTGAGAAAGACAAAGCCAGACGCAAATCATTTAAGGCTCGCCATGCAAAGAATATTGCAAAAGGTAAGATGTCAGCGGCTTATTGGGCCAACAAGGAAAAGTGGTAATGGCAGGTCTATATGATAATATCCACGCAAAACGTAAGCGCATTGCAGCAGGTAGTAAGGAAAAGATGCGTAAACCGGGTTCCAAAGGTGCCCCCAGCGCAAAAGCCTTCAAACAAGCAGCCAAAACAACCAAAGGGAGAAAGAAGTAATGCCTAAAGTAGCAGGAGTTAAGTACCCGTACACCAAAACTGGAGTTGCAGCGGCTAAGAAAGCAGCTAAAAAGAAGAAGAAGCCAATGAAAAAGGGCTACTAAATACTTCTTGACTTTAACCTAAAAATATGCTATACTATAACTGTAGTATTAACTAAAGGAAACTTATGACACCCGAGCTTGAAACTTACTTTGACAACTACAACAAACTCTTCAATCACGAAGGTTTCAAACAACTCGTTCAAGAGCTATCCTCAAATGCAACTAAATTAGCTGACATTCAGTCAGTTAAAGATACCGAAGATCTCTTCTTTCGCAAAGGCCAAGTTGCTGCTTTAGCTTCTGTAATTAACTTAGAAGCAACAATTACAGTAGCTAGAGAACAAGCAGAAGAAGAAGAAGTAGATGATTAAAGTATACGACTTCCGTTGTGAAAATGGACACGTATACGAAAAGTTCGTAGCCTCTAGCACTGCTGAGAGTAGGTGCAATTGCGGTGCTAGTGCTACAAAAATGGTGTCTGCCCCGGCTTTTATACTTGATGGACACACTGGGGACTTCCCCGGTAGACACATGAAGTGGGTAAAAGAACACGAACAAGCAGGCAAAAAAACTCAATCTCCATAATGACTAAGTTCACGGAGTTTAATTATGTCTAGAGCAACACTGGTGGATATGCAGCCTGAAGAGGAAACTGCAGATACCCTAGAAAACGAAGAACCCGTAGAGACTCAACTACAAGAAGAAGTTGAACAACCTCAACAAAACCCTACAGTACCTGATAAGTACCAAAATAAGTCCTTAGAAGAAGTAGTGCAGATGCACCAAGAAGCTGAGAAGCTTTTAGGTCGTCAGTCCTCAGAAGTAGGGGAACTTCGTAAGGTTGTAGATGACTTTATTACAAGTCAACCACAACAACAAGCACCTCAACAATACGTTGAGCCTGAAGACGATATAGACTATTTTACAGACCCTCAAGCAGCCGTTAATCGTGCTATTGAGAACCACCCTAAAATTAGAGAAGCACAAGAGTACTCCACTCAGTACAAAAAACAAGCGTCTCTGGCCTTGCTTAATGGCAAACACCCAGAAATGCAGGATATCCTTAAGGACCCTAAGTTTGCTGATTGGATTAAGGCTTCAAAGATTAGGACTCAGTTGTTTGTAGAAGCTGACCAACAGTACAATGCTGATGCTGCAGACGAACTGTTTTCACTCTGGAAGGAGCGTAAGACAGTAGCGGAGCAGACAGTGCAAGTTGAGAAACAAGCACGTAAGCAACAACTTAAGGCAGCTAACACAGGCGGAGCACAGGGTAGTTCTGAAGTAAGTCGTAGAAAAGTATATCGCAGGGCCGACATTATTAAACTAATGAAAACAGACCCAGAGCGTTACCAAGCTTTATCAGAAGAGATACTGAAAGCATACGCGGAGGGTCGAGTCAAATAATCTAAAAGGAGATTGACATGGCTACTGCTACATATCCCGGTGCAGGGGGCAACACTGCAAAGACAGAAGCGGCTACTTTTATTCCAGAAATCTGGAGTGACGAGATCATCGCTGCTTACCAAAAAAACCTGAAAATGGCCCCTCTTGTTAAAAAGATTAGCATGAATGGCAAGAAAGGTGACAAACTTCACATTCCTAAGCCCGTCCGTGGTGACGCAAATGCTAAGGCTGCCGATACTGCAGTTACTATCATTGCAAACACTGAAGGCGAACTGACTGTTGACATCGATCGTCACTTTGAGTACTCACGTCTCATCGAAGACATCGTTGAAGTCCAAGCTTTAAACAGCCTCCGTCAGTTTTACACTGAAGACGCTGGTTACGCTTTGGCTACTAAGATCGACGCTGATCTCCACTCTTGTGGTACTGGTTTCGGCAACGGTGGTGCAGTTGTGTTCTCTGGTTCAGTAGCTCCTACTGACTATCAGCACACTGGCTGTTTCTTCAACGACGCCGGTACGACGACTCAGTACACTGACGACACTCTTGTTGCTGGTGATGACTTCACTGATGCTTTCTTCCGTGACATGATTCAGAAGTTGGACGACAACAATGTACCGATGGAAAATCGTGTACTTGTTATTCCTCCTGCTACTCGAAATGCTATCATGGGGATTGACCGTTACGTGTCTTCTGACTTCGTAGGCGGTCGTGGTGTTGAGTCTGGCTTAATCGGTAACTTGTACGGAGTAGACGTATATGTCTCTGCTAACTGTGCAACTATCGAAGCTGCTGGTGATAACACTGCTTCCTCTGTAGACACTCGTGCTGCTATGCTCTTCCATCGAGACGCTATTGTTCTCGCAGAGCAGTTGTCAGTACGTTCACAAACCCAGTACAAGCAGGAATACTTGTCAACTCTGTTCACGGCTGACTGCCTGTACGGTGTTGAAGTATACCGTCCTGAAGCTGGTTTCGTTCTTGCAGTTCCTTCTGCCTAAGAACTCTAAGGGGGTCTTCACAGGCCCCCTTTTTCTTTTTTAGCCCTCTCACACCTCGGGCAGCATAGTAGTCAATATCAGAGGATAGACCATGAGTAATTACACCAAAACCGTTGACTTTGCCGCAAAGGATACTTTACCTTCAGGTGACAGCGGCAAAATTATTAAAGGAACTGAGTTTGAAACTGAGTTCGACAACATTTCAACAGCAATTGCAACCAAAGCAGACTCTGCAGCTCCCACGTTTACTGGGACTTCAGTATTTACAAACTTAGACATTAATGGTACTGTACAAGCAGACGGAGCAGTAACAGTAGGTGTAGACGACACGGGTTACGACGTTAAATTCTTTGGTGCTACCGCAGGTAAAAGCCTATTGTGGGACGAAAGTGCTGATACCTTAATTGTCACAGGTACTACTACTTTAGTTGGTACTGCTAATTTAGACGCCGTAGACGTTGACGGCGACATGACGTTCGGAGATAACAACAAAGCCATCTTCGGCGCTGGCAGCGACCTACAGATTTATCATACGGGTACTTACAGCCTAATTGCGGACACTTCTGGTACTGGCCCATTGCGTGTTGTAACTAACACGTTTCAATTGAACAATGCCGCAGATACGCAAAACATGATTAATGCGGCTGAAGGCGGCGCTGTTAATTTATACCACGCAGGTAACGCCAAACTAGCCACCACAGCCACAGGCATTGATGTCACGGGTGACATTGTACTGGGGGATACTAACCCCACTATCACAATGAATGACAGTTCTGTAACCAATCTTCAACATTTAATTACTAGCTCTAGTGACAGGCTAATAATTGCTGCTGATAATAATGATGTATCCGCTGGATCAAAAATAGAATTTTATGTTGATGGCACTAAATATTCAGAGGTAACCCCCACAGGCATTGATGTCACGGGTACGGTCACGGCGGATGGGTTGACTGTTGATGGCAATGCTCGCATTGAGGAAATAGGCGCAATAGCTAAACTGACGCTAGAGCGCGGCGGTTCAGCCAACGCCGCCGATAGTGCGGCAGTGGATTTGCTAGAAACCAATGCTGGCTCAGAAGGCGCTAATTTTGGTGATGCGGCGACAAACGGTTTCAGACTAAAGCTTGATGGAAGCGCCAACGACTTTTTAATTCAGTCGGGTGCTTCTGGAACAGTAAATACAAGGTTTGGTATTGATAGAGACTCTGGAGACATCAGCTTCTACAATGGCGCGGCTGCACAAGGCTTGTTCTGGGATTCTTCGGCATCGGCGCTTGGGCTTGGTACGACGAGTCCTAACAATCGTATTGATGCCGTAGAAGCTCAAGGTACTGTGGCAAACGTATTAGCAAATGGGACTTATGTTGCTAAATTTACAGGAAATACGACATACACGACAGGAGCCTCACAGGGAATTTTAATTGGCGGGGTAGACGGAAGTTTAAGAGGTGTCGCATTAGTCGCAGAGGCACAAAGCGCACTTAACGATCATGATTTTATTATTGCAGTTTCAGGAACCTCCGCAACTCCAACAGAACGCGTGCGCGTTGCCGGCGCGAACCTACTGGTGGGTCAGACGACAAATACAACAACAGGTACAGGTGTTGGCTTAGTTCCAGACGGTACATCGCACATGTATTCTGCTGGCACTGATGCTTTAATGCTTGGTCGTGGTGTGTCGGATGGAGACATTCTGAGCTTCAATCGTTCTGGCACACCCGTGGGTGCTATTGGTACTATCTTTGATGATTTATACATTGGAACTGGAGACACTAATATACGATTTGACGCTAGTAATGACGCTATTACGCCGAGAGGGTCTGGTGGTTCTGCAAGGCCTGACGCTGTTGACTTAGGTAGTTCATCTGTTCGCTTCAAAGACCTCCACCTATCAGGCGGTGTCGTCTTTGGAGCCACAGGCGGCGCTGTATCAAGCAAAACGCTGGATGACTATGAGGAGGGGACTTGGACTCCTGCTTACACAGGTACGACAGGTGGAGCTGTAACTTATGGAACTCAAACAGGATCGTACACCAAAGTAGGCAATTTAGTTACAGTTGTAGGGGAACTCAGAGCAAAAAGAAACACCTTAAGCGGTAATGTTGAAATTACAGGCTTACCTTTTACAAACTCAGGAAACGGTGCAGGCTTATCTGTTAATTTTGCTTCAAGTTTTGCCACAGACATGCCAAATCTAACGGGGTACACGACTAGCACGAAAATAGCATTACGCAAAAACGCAACAAATAGTGCAAGCGGTACTCCCGTGGTGAATACAGATTTGGCTGATGCTGCAACTACTGAAAACTATTTGTACTTTTCAGTGACATACCTAACATAACAACCATACGCCTACTGGACGGTAGGCACAGACAGGAGAACCAAAATGGCTTTAGAAAAAGTAGTATCACAAGATAAGATAGAAATCGTAGGCGAGTTCAAAGCAGTACAAGTACGAACCTGCACCAAAGTCCTAGAAGACGGCGTCGAGCTATCCTCTGGCTACCATCGTCACGTCATCACGGCTGGTCAGGACTACAGCGGCGAATCAGCAGAAGTCCAAGCGATTTGTGCAGCGGTTCACACGGCTGAAGTCATCGCAGCATTTGAAGCATCACAAGGAGACGCACCATGAGCGCAACATTTAACTGGGTAATCTCTACCCTTGAGCGTGACTTACAACCAGAAGACATGGACGGTGCGGTAATCGTGGCCCATTGGCGCTGCAATGCGTCTCAGGACGACTACTCTGCTACGTCTTACGGCACTTGTGGCTTCAGCCCTGACCCGTCAAGTCCTTCATACGTTGCTTACGACAGCATCACAGAGGACATGGCTTTAGGCTGGTGCTTTGACTCAGGTGTTGACAAAGACGCCGTAGAAGCAGCCCTACAGGCTAACATTGACGCCCAAGTCAGCCCAACTCAAGCATCTGGAGTTCCTTGGTAATGCAAGAAGAGACTAAAGCAGTTATAGACGCAGTAGCGGTAGGTGGGACTGTGGGGGCACTGGCTGGATGGTTGCCCCCTTTAGCTGCTTTAGCCACTATTGTGTGGACATGTCTCCGCATTTGGGAAATGGACACCGTGCAAAACATATTTAAAAAAGAGGACAAGTAATGTGGAGCACGTTGATCTTATTGCATCTCTTTGGCCTATCTTTGTAGGATTTATTACTTTAGTTATTGTACTTGGTAAGCTACATGCAGACGTAGACGTACTCAAAGAAAAAGTTAGAACATTATTTGAACTCTGGAACAAGCGTAATGATTGATAAGCTCATAGGTCCCATTACGGGACTGCTGGACAAGTTCATTGAGGACAAAGATCAAAAGAGTTCTTTGGCGCACGAAATTGCAACAATGTCACAGAAACATGCGCAAGAAATTGCGTTGGCTCAGATTTCAGTCAATACTCAGGAAGCTAAAGGCAACTGGTTTCAGTCCTCTTGGCGTCCTGCTACTGCGTGGGTTTGTGTCTGTGGATTCATGGTAAACTTCCTAATCAGCCCTTTGGCTGCTCCCTTTGGTATTATTGTCCCTCAAGCAGACACTTCAGTTATGCTCCCTGTCCTCATGGGTATGTTGGGTTTAGGCACGATGCGTAGCTTTGAAAAGACTAAGGGAGTGTCTAAGTAATGGGTAAAAGGTCACCAATAAAACAAACAGTTAAAACTGGTCAGGACATTACTGATAGTTTGTTGGATGCGGAATACGCTAAAACTGCTCAAGCATGGTGGGACGTTAGAAGGCCCGATGTTTTCTTTGGTGTTCAGGGTGAGCGTACAGACGAACAAAAAGCGCGAGTAAAACAGTTTAGACAAGAGTGGGGCAACGTAAGAGGCGCTGCTGCTGTTAACGGTTTAGTAGACGGTACGTACACAGCGGATCAACTAAGTCAAAACTGGGGTGCTGAGAACTTAGCCTCAGTCATTAGAGCTGAAACTTTTGAAGTAGGTGAGTTTAACGAAGGTGATAACTTTGGGTCTTATTTACAGTCAGAGTTTGATAATGTATCTAGCTTTATTAACCCAAGTAATGAAGGAGTTAGAGGTACTTTAGGAACTATAGACACTGCTTTAGCACAAGGCTCAGGCGGACCTAAAGGGGCTGAAAGAGGCGTTACAGTTACTGCTGGTGACTTAGCTAGTTCTTCTTATATGGATGCTGTTCGCTCTGCTGCTGAAACAGCTGGTGTTGACATATACGTTGACGGCCCTGCGGGTGGTCAATACGAACTAAACGTAGGCCAGTACGATGATGTACCTTTAGGGTCTTATCATACTGTACGTGAAGCCGACTCACCTTTAGAAATGATCTTTGAAGCTGTACTTAAAGCTGTTGTTGTTAATGTTTTAACAGCAGGTTTAGGCGCAGAATTAGCATCATTAGGTGAAGCTTTAAGCAGTTCAGGTGAACTCGCTACGATGGCGAGCATGTCTAACGGTGCTAATGTAGCTTATGAAACTACTGAGTGGGCTAGAAATGTAGGAGATATTTTAACAGGCATAGGACAAACACTAGAAGCTGGTGGTGCTATATCCTCTGGTACTGCCGCTGCTGCTGGTGGTGGCATACCTCCTTATGTTATGACCCTTATAAAAAATACTGCTTCTAATGAAGGTGTTATTTCTGATGTAATAGAAGTAGTTGACGTTATTAATACTGCTGCTTCGGCAGTTGAATCAGAAGAAATACCAGAAGCCGTCATTCAAGAAGAAGAAGAAGAAGTTTCCCTAGAAGCAGACCCAGACTTAATGGGAACTGCAACTATTGAGGAAACCATAGGTGACGAAGACTTTACTACTGCTCCTTTACCTACTCCAGAAATTATAGTTGACGAAGTACCTATAGACGAAATACCTATAGAAATAACAGAGCCTGAAGTAGAGTTTGTAGACCCCAGTACGGACAGTGGTGGAGGCGGTGGTGGCGGTGAGGAAAGTGGAGGCGATAGTTCTGCTGGAGCTGGCACTACTGCTACTACTGGGGGAACTGAGGCTGCTGGAGGTACTGTCGGTTCTGGAGGTGCTTCAGGTTCCAGTGAAGGAAGCACTGGTGACGCCCAAAGCACTGACGCTTCTGGAGCAGGAACTGAATCGGTTGAGTCTGAAAGTGGAGTTATAGTCGGTTCAAACGACGGTGTTCCCTATACTAGAAACCCAGTTATAGCTGACAACGGCCCTTGGGTTTATCAAGGGGGAGGCGTGTGGATTATACCTACCGACGAAGAACAAGTTTTACGAGAAGTTTTAGTAGCGGAAGATTATGGTGGTACTTTGGCTGTACAGCTTGCAGAGTTAGCAGCGGGTGAGCCTGACCCTAACTTACAAGCAAAGTACCTTGAAGAAGCTAAAAGGTATATAGGAGATTCTGAAAACTTACCTCCTAATTTTGAAGGAATGACTGCGGAAGAGCTTGAAGAGTTCTTAAAAACACCAACTGGTGAAGTTATTGACGAAACTCCAGAACAGCCCGTTTTTAACGATCCTAATTATGATCCTAATAAAGCAGAAATTTTTAAAGAAGGAGACAGAGCTGATATAGTCCAGAGTTCTGTAGGTACTGGAAATACTACTACTTCGGAGACTGAAGAACAGATTGAGGCTAAGGCAGCAGAAGAACCAGAAAACAATTTTTCAACTGATATTTTAGAAGTTCTTATTGAGGAAGTAACTAACAACAACTCTACAGCCCCTGCCGATATAGACACTACAGGCGGTGCTTCAACCAGTACTACTGAAACTACAGGTACTACAGGTACAACAGGCACTACAGGCACTACAGGCACTACAGGCACTACAGGCACTACAGGCACTACAGAAGTAGTAGTAGTAGACCCTAATCAATCAACTGTAGATTCCGATGGTGACGCTGGTGACGGTGGTAATGGAGGTAACGCAGGAGGTGCTGTAGACGGCGGTGGCGCTGGTACTGACGGAGACGGTGTAGACACAGGCGACGGCGGGGAAGCTGGTGGTGGGGACAGTACCGGAGTAGCAGACGGCAGTGGTGCAGGTGCTGGAGAAGGCTCAGGGACTGGGGAAGGAACAGGTACTGGAGAAGGAACTGGAGAAGGCTCAGGGACTGGAGAAGGCACTGGAGAAGGAGAAGGCTCAGGGACTGGCGGCGGATCAGGTGGTATGCTTTCTGGTGACAGTGGCAGTAGTATTGGGCAGGGATACATGGGAGGCTTCAACTACAACTTACCTCAGTTTGTGCCTGTAGCTTATCAGCCTAAAGATTATGACGTTGAGCTTAATCGAATCATTAATCAAAGTTTGTTTAAAGGAATGATCTAATGAATTATTTAGATTTAGTTAACAATGTGCTAAGAAGACTACGAGAAACGGAAGTTACTTCTGTACAGTCCAATGCTTACAGTAAACTCATAGGAGACCTAGTCAACGACGCTAAGAACCTTGTGGAAAGCTCGTGGGACTGGTCTATGCAGCGTAAATTAATAGGTTTTTTTGTAAGCACACAAACGCAAGACTTTGTTTTATTAGGGTCAGGAGAAGCTCCTAAAATACAGAGCATAATTATAGGGTACGAAGGAGAAGATTTTCTAGGCGGAAAAGGAACTAATTTTTTAACGTACATAGACCAAGTATCTATGGAAAAAAAAGTTAGAATGGAAAGGTCTCAAAACGTACCTGCCCCTTTAGGACTTCCCTTGTACTATACACTTAATGGCATTGATTCAAACAGAGACACTCAAATATCAGTTTATCCTGTTCCTGATACTGGTTACTTTGCATATGCACAGGTTTTTAAAGCACAAGCAGACTTAGTCAATGATACAGACAAACTAGAAATCCCTGTCATGCCTGTGTTACACCTTGCAGTAGCTTTTGCTTCACGAGAACGAGGAGAAACAGGTGGTACTTCTACTCAAGAATACTTTACTATGGCTAACAAGTACCTTTCGGATGCTATTGCGTTAGACGCAGCAAATGCGCCGGAAAAAACTATCTTTTATACACCATAAGGTACACGTATGGCACAAGAAATAAAAAGTATTACTCTTGTAGCGCCTGCTTTCAAAGGTATTAATACCGAAGATTCGCCTTTAGCTCAAGACCCTTCTTTTGCGGAAAGCGCGGACAACGCCATTATCGACAAAAGAGGGCGTATTGCTGCACGTAAAGGACTCAGTGTTTTAACTACGGATAAAACTGAGTTAGGCACTGGAAACTTACGAGCAATAAAGGAGTTTAGGGACAACTTAGGTAACACCAAAATATTCTCAGTGGGTAACAACAAAATACTCAGTGGCACAACTGTGTTGGCTGATGAAACACCGGGTAGCTACACGATCACTTCAGATAACTGGAAGATAGTCAACTTTAATGACAATGTTTATTTCTTCCAGAGAGGCTATGAACCTTTAGTTTATAATAATACTGGAGGCGCTGTAGTTAAACTTAGTACAGTAGCAGGAGCAGCAGGTGTTGTTGCTGCAATGTACGGCAATGAAGTCCTAGCAGCCTACGGTAGACTCTGGACTGCAGACTTTACTACTGATAAATCTACTGTGTACTGGTCTGACCTTTTGATTGGCCATGACTGGACAGGAGGAACATCTGGTTCCATAAATTTATCAAAAGTATGGCCTGATGGTTTTGACGAAATTGTAGCACTGGCTGCACATAATAATCTTTTGATTATCTTTGGAAAACACAGTATCGTAGTGTACGAAGGTGCTGACTCTCCTGCTACTATGAGATTAGTAGATACTATTGCAGGAGTAGGTTGCGTAGACAGAGACACTGTGCAGTACACAGGAACAGACGTTTTATTTTTATCTCAAACTGGTCTCAGAAGCTTCGGTAGAACTGTACAAGAAAAATCAATGCCTATGAGCAGTCTGTCGGGGACAATTACTACGGACATTATTAGACTGATTAGAGAAACCGGAGAAATCTTCAGGTCCGTGTACCACCCAGAAGAAAGCTTCTACTTAATAACTTTTACTAATCAAGCAATAACCTTTTGTTTCGACGTTAGAGGTACTTTGGAAAACGGGGCTTATCGAGTTACTCGCTGGCCCGGCACAGGCTTTACTTGTTATGGACGCAAGGACAACGGAGACTTGCTTATAGGTAGTCGTTTTGGAATTGGGCAGTACACAGGGTACAAAGACAACAGTCTTCCTTACCGCTTTAAGTACTTTAGTCCTGAGCTGACTTTCGGTGACGCTTCTAAACTTAAGTTTTTAAAAAGACTCAGACCAACACTGGTAGGAGGCAGCGGTGCAGACGCTATTTTTACGTGGTCCTATGACTTTGGAACTTTGTTTAGCTCTGCTGAAGTAGGGATTAGAAGTCAAGGAAGGTCTGACTTTAATTTATCTGAGTACCCTGTGTACTCTGAGTTGTCTGGTTATGGCATTTCGTCTACAGGTGACGTTGACATAGGAGAAGTTGTAGTTGTAAACAAGTTCTTAGGGGACTTTACTTCTGCTCCTACTATCGGCTCTGGGGGAGGTGCTTTGTTAGAAGGAGATAGCTACTTCGACACTGCTGCTGATATTTTTTATGTGTACATAAGTAGTGCTTTTGTCGATTTAGACACTTTAGTTCCTGCCAGTGTCGGAGAGTTTTCTGACGGAGAACTTGTTTCTAGGAACGCCATAAACGCTAACGGCAGTGGTTCAACTATTACCATTGGCTTAGAAGCAGACATAAATGGGCATGAGTTGTCTATACAGGACATCAACGTACTTGCATTAATAGGTAAAACATTATGAGTTATTGTGAAAAAAGTTTTGAAAGGGAGATAAACTAATGGATCTTAAAGAAATTTTAGAGTCTATAGGCGGTGCAGGAAACGCAGTAAATACTGCTGCTGCTTTAGGATTAGGCACTGCTGGTTTAGCCCTTGCTGAAAAAGGGTACAGTGATTTAGGAGACATTGGAGAACGAGCATACGCCGGTTTAGCAGGAGAAGGAGGTCTCGCGGAACAACTCAGTGGGATGCTTGAGTTCCAACCGTACACTGTTACTTCTGCTACTGGTGGTCAGTTCGGCATGACTCAGGACCCTACTACGGGCCAAATGACGTACCAAATGGCTACTTCTCCTGAAGAACAAGCTCTACAGCAGCAGACATTGGCTAATGCGGGTATGTTCTTTAATCAAGCAGCTATGCCTGTAGACCAACGAGAGCAGGACATATTTCAACGCATGAGGACAGCGATGTCTCCTGAAGAGGAACGTCAGCGTTTAGAAATGGAGCAGCGTATGGCGGCTCAGGGACGCTTAGGTGTCCGTACGGCTCAGTTTGGTGGCACACCTGAACAACTAGCGTTGGCTAAGGCGCAGGAAGAAGCCAGAAATACCGCTATGTTGAACGCTATGCAGTTTGCAGGACAAGAGCAGCAACGTCAGGCACAGCTAGGAACAGGCATGTTGTCTGCTGGCTACGTACCACAAGCACAGCTTCTATCTGCTTTACAGCCCGGAATGACTGCAGCAGAACGCCAGCGTCAGTCCTTGTCAGAACAAGCGGGAGCATATGGACAGACGTACGCTTCAGGCTTACAAGGGCTTCTTTCGTCAGCTTTGGGTCAGGCTAATATTGCTGGAGGAGTCGGTGGTAACATCACTCGTGCAGCACTTGGTGGCTTGTTCGGTTAATAAGGAGAACACATAATGGCTACATTTTCAGAAGGGTTTTTGTCTCAACTAGGCAGACCCGCGATGTCACAAAGCTTGTTTGACTTAGGTTCTGCTATTGGTGGTGTTCCGGGTCAGATGAAGCAGCAGCGAAAGCAGCAAGAGTTTAACCAGTTGATACAACAGATACAGGGCGCACAAGGCTCTGGAGACTTCACAAGTATGAAGATCTTGGCGCAGCAGTTGGCTCCTTTGAGCCCACAAGAAGCTGCTAAGGTGATGCAGGCTGCTTTAGAAGGTGAAGTAAAACAGCAACAAACCCAAAAAGAAATACAAGAGACTAGAGCTGGCGCACAAATGCTAATGACTGAACTACAAGACTACGCAAGTGACTCGGCAATTCCAGAGCCTTTACGTAGGCAGTCAGAAAATTTTCTTAGGGCAGCAGCCACAGCAGGAGACAGGGCTTCTCTTTTAGAACCTCGTGTAGCAGAGTTACGAACTCTTATAACAGAATCTCGTAAACCAAAGCAAATGAAGGTTTTGTCGGCTGGGGCGGGTCTTGTTGACCCTGAAACAAACGAAGTTGTAGCTTCAATGCCTTTTAAACCCACTGCCCCTGCAAAACCTACTATTAAAGTTATTAAAGGCGATAAGGACGATCCAAACATTCGTGTGTTTCGGGACGGTAAACTAACTGAAACAATCAGTACTGTCCCAGCGGGAAGGCCTTTAGAAGAACAAGAAATGGACAATGCGAGAATCTCTCAGATAGTCAGAATTAAAGGTGATTTAACAGAGCTAATGGATCCTGAAGGGAAATATTCAGGATGGACAACTTCAGGAGTAACTGGTCAAATATTAGGTAACTTTTGGGGAGGCTCAACAGCCTACGATAGAAACAGTTTGATGGAGTCTGTCAAAGCAAGTCTAGGTTTAGAGGCTATCGAGGCTTTAAAAAAAGCATCAAAACAAGGAGCTACTGGTTTAGGACAAGTTTCTAACTTGGAACTTAGAGCTTTACAGTCAGAAATAGCTACTTTAAATATAGCTCAATCAGCAGATGCCCAGCAGGCTTCTTTACAGAAAATTTTTAACCACTTAGACAGAATACAACAAGTTGCTTCTGGTGTTGTTCCTTCAGACGCTATAGACTGGAATAGTCCTGAGTACATGGCGGCTGGGTACGCTAAAGACACAAAGACAGGTTCTATTTTTTACGCTCCTGAAGGACCTCAAGGAACTAAGTACAAGTTTATAGATGGTAGGTTCCAAGAAATAAACATCGATTAAGAGGATTATCATGTCTAACGATAAAGAAGCTTTTGAAAGAGCAATGGGTTACCCTCTTGTCAGTGCCGCAGAGAAAGAACCTGAAGACGATGTAGCAGCTTTCAATAGAGCAATGGAAGTAAGAGAAGTTGTTCTTGCGAACAAGCCTGATGAAGAAGAAGGTCCTACTGCTGTAGAGCAAATATTTGTTCAACCGGGTCAGCGGTTTGTTAAACGTGTTGAAGATATTGGGGGAAGAATAGGCGAAAGTGTTGAGGACAAGCTTAATCCTTCTCTTGGGCCTGCTGAGCTAGAAGAGCCAACCAGAGGAACAGGCTTACCTTCAGTATTGCTACAGAGCATAGGTGCTCCTATTTCGCTTGCTTTCGATGTTATTGGAAACACTGTTGTAGTAGGAGCAACAAAAGCTATTGGTTTAGTACCGGAAGGCGCTAAAGAAGGTGCTTTAGAGTTCTTTAACCAAGCGGTCCAAACAGAAACAGGTCAAAAAGCTATTGAGGCTTTGTCGTCCGGTGCTGAAGCTTGGGAAGAATACTCAGAGATGAACCCTAATGCTGCTGCAAACTGGACATCTCTTTTTGATTTACAATTTGGTCTCCCGAAGAGAATTATTCAAGCAGCTTCTCCTGACCTAAAACCTATTAAAGTAACTGAAGTAGGTACTAGGAAGACTACTTCTGCTTTAGCCGGTATTGACAAAGACGTTTATAATATAGCTTACTCGACTCCTAAAAAGTCTATTGAACAAGCTAAATTAACCACAGACCCCCAAGGTCCTTTCAGAGTCCAGCAGCAGTTGGCTACTACTGAGCAGTTAGAAGTTGTAGATGAGTTGATAACAGCAGGGGTTCGTGGGAATAGGACCTTACAAGAAAACTTAAACAGCACACAGAAGTACTTAGAAAAGCTAGACTCCTCTATTTTAGGCATGGCTAGGAGAAGAAAAGCAGGTCTTATTGACACCGACAGGCTAAGACAGCTAGTGGTTGAAGAGTTCGCGGAAATTAGAAAAGGTAACCCAACTATTTTCAAGAGTGATGCTTCTGTCAAACACTTGAAAGAAGACTACGAAGAGTTTTTGTCTATACTTAACGAACAAGGAAACACTTTTGAAGGTCTTTTTAACGCGAGACGTATTTTCATGGACAGGATGGAGAGACGGGGTGTAGACGCTGGAGGAAACCGTTTAAACGCCGCGGTTCTAGCAGCTAAGGCAGTAAGGAAAGCAGGCAATAGGGCTATGTTTGATGTTGTTCCTGAAGCTGAGCAGCTCCTTAAAAGACAGAGTAGGATATTGAGCGTTCAAGACAACATGGCCGTTAAAGCAGCTAATGAAGCTAAAAGCGCCTTGGGTAGATACATCCAAGAATTAGGACTGCATAAGTTGGTCGCTGATTCAGCCTTGAGTAAAGTAGCTAACGCTGGTTACGCTTTGGGGATGGGTATTGTTGCTTCTCCTTATGTCATACTTAAAAGAGCTATGAAATCGACAACGCCTGCAAACATTAGGGCTAAAGTTTCCTATGCTTTAAAGGATGTTTTAGGAGAAATAGAAAAAGGATTGGCTAGGACTAAAGACCCAGTAACTAAGAAAAGCTTGTTAGCTCAGAGAGCAATAGTCTACTCATCTTTTAAAGCAGCCGGTGAGCAGATTATAGCAGAATCCGAAGGAAGAGCACAAGAAGAAGCTTTTCTTGAGAGGCAGAGGAAAGAAAAAGAAGATAGGGACAGGGAAATAACTGAGTCTGCTGCTGAAAGGCAAGAGCGTTTAAAGGCTTTTGGTTCAAGAGAAGACCGTATGTCTGCTCTAGGTTCAAGAGAAGACCGTATGGGTTCGATTGGGAGGGGTTTTGTAGCTAGGACAGACGCTTTAGGACCCAGAGAACAACGAATGGGTTCTATGTTTGGTATTCAGTAAACTGAGTAAAAACAAAGGGGGTCACTTAAGACCCCCAGTTCACTCTAAATCTCGCAACTGTTGCCAACACAGGCCAACTGCTGCGACCCCTCCGTCATGTCAGAAGCCTCTGAGATGTTCCAGTCGATAGCCTTGAGAAAAGCCTTGTTGACTAACGATTGGTACGTCTCTAGGTCCACTGGCTCATAGGG
>Ga0209425_10002531_pt1 | contig 20207 bp, 20 predicted proteins | sample COG_05_FD_184749 | JGI IMG/M metagenome (GOLD analysis project Ga0209425, IMG submission 184749) | Pelagic Microbial community sample from North Sea - COGITO 998_met_05 (SPAdes) (version 2) | ecosystem: Environmental > Aquatic > Marine > Neritic zone/Coastal water | place: Helgoland, sampling...
TCAAGAAATCCAGAAATAGTCTCTGAAATTGGTAATTTATGTATCAAATATTTTTCTAAAAACTCAATTGGAACAGTTATTAAGCATATTCCTGGTCACGGATTAGCTAAAGCAGACAGCCATTATTTTACACCGATTGTAAATAAAAGTCTGGGGTATCTTAAGAAGAATGATTTTAAAGCTTTTGGTTTGAAAAAAACACTTTTTGCAATGACAGCACATGTAATATTCAAAAAAATTGACCCAGAAAATACTGTCACGCATTCTAAAAAATTAATTAACATCATAAGAAATCAAATCAAATTTAAAAATTTGCTTATCTCAGATGATTTATCAATGAAAAGTTTAAAGTATTCAATTAAGGAAAATACCATTAGAGCATTCAAGGCTGGTTGTAATATTGCATTACATTGTAATGGGAATTTGAAAGAAATGTCTATTGTTGCTGAAAATTCTCCTAAAGTGAACTCGTTTATAATCAAAAAAACATCAGAATTTTATAAGAATTTGAGTTAAAGTTCACTAATGATCGAATCTGATAATCCATTATTTGAAGTAGATGTAGAAAATTATAACGGACCTTTAGACGTACTTTTAGATTTAGCAAAAGCCCAAAAAGTTAATCTTGAAGAGATTTCAATAACTAAATTAGCTGACCAATTTCATAATTATATTTCAAATAAAAAAGATCTTAATTTAGAAGTGGCATCAGAATACTTATTAATGGCTACTTGGTTAGCTTACCTAAAATCTAAATTATTATTGCCAGGAACACCTGAAGAGGAATTTAAAGTTCAAGAAGTTGCTGAAAAATTAAAACTTCAATTAAAAAAACTTGAGTTAATACGTTTGTTGTCTGAACAAATGTTAAAAAGAAAAAGACTTGGACGCGAAATAAGAACTAGAGGGATGAAGGGTAATATAAGATCTATTTACAGTGCTGAATATAAACTGAATTTATTTGAACTTTTAAAAACATATTCTTCTATAATAATGACAAAAGATTTTCAAAGAATGAATATACCAAAATTACCTGTATTCACTACTGAAGATGGTATTAAAACCATCAAAGATTTTTTTGGAAGGCTAGTTGATTGGAAAAATCTAGAAGATTTAATTCCTAATAGTTTTAGATCAGGAAAAAAAATTAAAAAAACAGGAAAAGCAGGAATTTTTGCTGGATCTTTAGAATTAGTAAAAGAGGGGAACCTTAAAATAAAACAAGATAAATTATTTGATAATATTTATATTAAAGAAAATTAATGAATAAAAAAAATTTAGAAAAAAAAGATAATGTAGTTAATTTTCCTACAAAAATATCACCAATTGAAAAGGAAATAGAAGCTATTATTTTTGCTGCAGCTGAACCGTTAGATGTTGAAACTATAGAAAGCAAGTTATCCAAAAAAGTTAATATTGAAAAATCACTAGAAAAACTTCAATTAGAATATTCTAACCGAGGAATAAATTTAGTTTGTATTTCAAAAAAATGGTCTTTTAGAACATCCCCAAATTTATCTAATTTGATGACTCAAGAAAAAACGGTAGAAAAAAAGCTATCTAGAGCAGCTGTTGAGACCCTTGCAATAATTGTTTATCATCAACCAGTTACGAGAGCAGAAATAGAGGAGATTAGAGGTGTTGCGTTTGGAACAAATACACTAGAAATTTTAATGGAATTAAATTGGGTTAAGCCAGGCGGTCGAAAGGATGTTCCTGGAAAGCCAATTCAATATGTAACAACAGAAGATTTTTTGAGCCATTTTAATCTTCAAAAATTGTCTGATTTGCCAACCGTTGATGAATTGGGTGCAGCAGGACTTATTGATACTTCTAGTGTTGATAATGCGATATTTGGTACTGGTAAATTCTATAAAGAGAAACAAGATGAAAAAAAAGAGGATATTTATTCAAATATTGATGAAATGTTAAACAGCACTTTAAATGAAGACGATAATAAGTAAAAAGTCACTTTTAAAAAATTTCTAAACAGGTTATAACTCATCTATGAGCATAGGAATTTGGCAAATAGCAATTGTTGTTATCTTAGTAGTTTTGCTTTTTGGAAGAGGCAAAATTTCAAGTTTAATGGGTGATGTTGCTAAAGGTATTAAAAGCTTTAAAAAAGGTATGGCATCTGATGTTACAGATGACACAGAACCTAAAAACATTTCCGAAAATAATCAAGACACTAAAAATAAAGATTAAATCACATGCCTACTATTGGTTGGTTTGAGATTTTAATAATTGTGGCAATAGCTATAATTGTTTTGGGTCCAAAAGATTTTCCTATCATGTTAAAAAAAGTAGGCTCTTGGATTGGTACAACCAAAAAATACATAAATAATATTCAAAATGAAGTTTCTAATATTGATATAGAAGACAACAATATTCAAAAAGATGAATTTAAGGAAAAGGATAAGAAAGAAGAAAAGCAAGATGCATAACGAAGATCAAGAGGGTGGCTTTGTAAGTCACTTAGCGGAACTTAGAAAAAGACTGATTTTTAGTTTTGTTTTTTTAATAATCTTTTTTATTGGATGTTATGTATTCGCTGAACATCTTTATGGTTTTTTAGTTGAGCCTTATGCTAAAGCAGTAAGAGATGATGGTATTGAAAGACGATTAATATTTACCGCATTACAAGAAACTTTTTTAACTTATTTAAAAGTGTCTTTCTTTGCAGCTTTTTTTGTAACATGTCCATTTATACTCATGCAAATTTGGAAATTTATTGCACCAGGTTTGTATAAACATGAAAAAATAGCAATTCTTCCATATTTAATTTTAACTCCAATTTTATTTTTCTTAGGAGGAATGCTTGTTTATTATTTAATAATGCCTCTTGCGATTAAGTTCTTTTTATCTTTTGAAAGTTCAGGACTATCAACAAATTTACCCATACAACTAGAGGCAAAAGTAAACGAATATTTATCTTTAGTTATGAAATTAATTTTTGCATTTGGAATAAGCTTTCAGCTACCTGTTGTTTTAAGCTTACTAGCAAGAGTTGGAATTGTTGATTCTCATTTTTTAAAAACCAGAAGAAAATATGTTGTAGTATTAATTTTTGCAGCTGCTGCTTTGTTAACACCACCAGATCCAATTACACAGATAGGTTTAGCTGTTCCATTATTAATCTTATATGAATTATCTATTTTTTCGGTAAAATTTATTGAGCGTAAAGATTTAGAAAACGAAGATGCATAATATTAAAGAAATACGAACTGATTTTGATTACTTTAAAAATCAATTAAAGAGTCGAAATATTGATGTCGATATTGATAAAATTAAAGAATTAGACGAAACGAATAGAAAATATATTCAAAAAAAAGAGGCTCTTGAGAGTGAAAAAAAGGATATTTCTAAATCTAAAGATGAAAGTTTATTTAAAAGATCAAAAGAAATATCAAAAGAACTTGAAACTATTACAAATGAGCAAAAACAAATCAAATCAGAATTAGATAAAATCTTATCTAACATTCCAAATATACCACATAAAGATGTTCCAATAGGTGACAACGAAAATGACAACGTTGAAATTTCCAAGTCTGGAAATATTCCAAGTTTTGATTTTAAACCAAAGACACATTATGAACTAGGTGAAAAACTCAATATGCTTGATTTTGATCTTGCAACAAAAACTACTGGATCAAGATTTGTATTTGTTAAAGATAAATTAGCGTTATTAGAAAGAGCCTTATCAAATTTTATGTTAGACAAACATGTTCTAACCAATGGTTATAAAGAAATTTCACCTCCACTTATAGCATCAGAAAATACGATGTATGGCACCGGTCAATTACCTAAATTTGAAAATGATCAATTTGAAATTAAATTTGATGAAAATACTGATCGTAAATTTTTAATACCAACTGCAGAAGTGATTTTAACTAATATTGTAAAAGATAAAATTGTTGATTTGAAGCAATTGCCCATGCGATTTGTTGCATCAACTCCTTGTTTTAGAAAAGAGGCTGGTAGTTATGGAAAAGATACCAAAGGAATGATTAGACAGCATCAGTTTTATAAAGTTGAATTAGTTAGTATTGTTGAAATCGACAAATGTTTAGATGAACTTGAAAGGATGACTAACTGTGCTACAGGAATTTTAGATGATCTTGGATTGCCTTACAGAAAAATGATTTTATGTAGTGGTGATATGGGTTTTAGTGCAGAAAAAACTTATGATATTGAAGTTTGGTTACCATCAGAAAATAAATATAGAGAAATATCATCATGTTCGTCTTGTTCATCGTTTCAAGCTACTAGAATGAAAACTAGGTATAAAAATAATAACAAAGAAACTCTTCATGTTGGTACCTTAAATGGTAGTGGATTAGCCGTTGGAAGAACTTTAATTGCTGTTATGGAAAATTACCAACAAAGTGATGGCTCAATAGTTATTCCTGAAAAACTAAGACCATACATGAATAATTTAGAAAAAATTTCATCTAATTAAAGTTGTTTTACTATCTCAAGTAGTATAAATAATCTGCATAAATAAAGGAGTTTTATGGAAGGTTCAGGAATAGGTCAGTTTATCCCATTAATTTTAATTTTTGTTATTTTTTATTTTTTTCTAATCAGACCTCAGCAAAAAAAAGTTAAAGAGCATAAGACAATGGTCGAAGGGTTAAAAAGAGGTGATAAAGTAATTACATCAGGTGGTATAACTGGAACAGTTGAAAGAATAATTGATAATGACAAAGTTGAAGTAGAAATTGCTGAAAATGTCAAAGTGGAAATTGTTAAAGCAACTGGAATTCAAGGTTTACTAAATAACGTTGAAGTAAAGAAATAATCTTAATTATTAGTTTAAGGGATGTTATATTTTTCTAAGTTAAGAATAATATTCGTTTCTATATTTTGTTTATTTTTTATTTTTATTGCTTCTAATAATTTACTAAACCAAGACAATAGATTTATTGATAAGAAAATTAATTTAGGTCTAGATTTACAAGGTGGTTCATACCTTTTACTGGAAATAGACAACGCGCCTGTTATTGAACAAAAACTTCAGAATACTTCCACTTTAATAAGATCATTTTTTAAGGAAAAAAATATTAGAATATCAAATTTAAATTTGACTAATGACAAGCTAAGTTTTTCTGTTGAAGATAATTTTAAACAGCAAGTAATAGATGAATTTAAAAGTCAAAATAGTGATATTAACCCTTATTATCCTGTATTTAAGTCTCATCAATTTAATTTAGAAGAAGTAGGAGGTGTGTTTGAAGTTAGTTTTTCAAATCAAGGCCTTGTAGAACTTAAAACATCTTCACAAGATCAAGCTTTAGAGATTGTAAGAAGAAGAATTGATGAAATTGGTACAAACGAACCAAATATTCTAAAAAGAGGTAATGACCGTGTTTTAGTAGAACTTCCAGGGTTAGATGACCCAATGAGAATAAAATCTTTATTAGGCAAAACTGCTAACTTAACTTTCAGATTTGTTTCAAATGATAATCAAGACTCATTTGGTGTTGAAAAACTTGAATATGAAGATGGTTCAAGTGAGGACTTTGTTAGTAAAAGAATTATTTTAAGTGGTGAAAATCTACTTGATGCACAACCAAGAATGAACAACCAAACTAATGAGACAGTTGTTTCATTTACTTTAGATAGAGTGGGGGCAAAGAGATTTGGTAAAGCGACCTCATCTAATATTGGAAGACAATTAGCAATAGTTTTAGATGGTAAAATTATTAGTGCACCTGTTATTAGAGACACTATTGCAGGTGGTAATGGGCAAATCAGTGGTGGGTTTACTTTCCAATCTGCTACAGATCTAGCATTATTATTGAGATCTGGAGCGTTACCAGCTCCATTAAACATTATTGAAGAAAGAACTGTTGGTCCGGATTTAGGTCAAGATTCTATAAATGCGGGAATGATTGCTCTTTTAATCGGTTTTTTATTAGTAATTATTTATATGTTCTTTAAATACAAAGTATTTGGTTTCATAACTAACTTTACCTTAATTGTTAATCTTATAATTCTTCTTGGTGTTCTTACATTGTTTGAAGCAACTTTGACTTTGCCTGGTATTGCAGGGATAATATTAACAGTTGGTATGGCAGTAGATGCTAATGTTTTGATATTTGAACGAATAAAAGAGGAACTTAAAAATGAAAAGAACAATATTATTGCTTTTGATAGTGGATACACAAAATCAAGAACAGCAATTTTAGATGCAAATATTACAACTTTATTAGCAGCTATTATTTTATTTTTTATGGGTTCAGGACCTATTAAAGGTTTTTCCGTTACTTTGGGTGTGGGGATATTTACGACATTATTTTCTGTTTATTTTATAGCAAGATTGTTGACGGCTATTTATGTTTCAAAAAATAAGGACAAAGAGGCTTTAATATAATGATAAAATTTAATAAATTTTATACTCACTTCAATATAATATCTCTCATATTGGTAATTCTTTCACTAATACTGCTTACATTTAAAGGTTTAAATTATGGTATTGATTTTAAAGGTGGAACTTTAATTGAGCTTAGATCATCTGATAATAATATAAACGTATCTAATTTAAGAGATAACTTAAATCAGATGGATCTTGGTGATGTATCCGTTAAAAAATTTGGTAACGATCAAGATTATTTAATAAAATTTGAAAACAAAAATGATAGTAAAAATATTATTGAAGAAATAAGATCTAATTTAGATAAATCTTTTGGGAATAATTTTGATTTTAGAAGAGTAGAAAACGTAGGTCCTAAAGTAAGTGCTGAGTTATTAAAATCAGGAGTTATCGCAATAAGTGTTTCTTTAGCCTTAATGTTAATTTACATATGGATTAGATTTGAGTGGCAGTTTAGTTTGGGAGCAATTATTGCATTATTTCATGATGTAATAATCACATTGGGTTTATTTTCATTATTAAGTTTAGAAATTAATCTGTCAATTATTGCAGCAATTTTAACAATTGTAGGTTATTCAATGAATGATACTGTTGTTATTTTTGATAGAGTAAGGGAAAATCTAAGAAAATATTCTGATATTAAGATTTTTGAATTAACAAATATTTCAATTAATGAAACATTATCAAGAACACTAATTACATCTATAACAACGCTTTTAGCTTTATTTTCTATATTCTTTTTTGGTGGTGAAATACTTAAAGGATTTTCTTTAGCAATGATATTTGGTGTAATTTTTGGAACTTATTCTTCAATATATATCGCAAACACAGTTCTTGTTCGACTGAATGTATCCCAAAAAACTATTTTAAAAGAAGAAGAGAAAAATTAATAAAGGTTTTGAGCTGCAACCATTGTTAACAACATTGGTAGAGATAAAAGTGTATTAGTTCTTGAAAACAACATTGCAGTTTTTGCTGATTTAGCTTTAAGATCTGCATCACACTCAACAATCCCTAAGGCTCTTTTTTGATTTGGCCATATTACAAACCATACATTGATTGCCATAATTATTGCCAGCCACATTCCAATACCAATTGCTGTATGTTTAGGTATTCCAGATCCAATGCTTAATGTCATTGCATCATGTAGATAACCATTTAAATGAGCTAAAATTAGACCAGATAAAACAGTAAATGCAGCTCCCCATCTAAAATAAAATAAAGCAGCTGGTGCAATAACTTTTCCTATCGCAGGTTTTTGTTCGTCTGGAATTTTTGCCATGTTAGGTATCTGTACAAAATTAAAATACCAAAGTAATCCAATCCACATAATACCAACAACAACATGTGTGTATCTTGCAAGCCAACTATAAAAAGTTACATCAAAAGCAAAACCATCATTTTGGTAAAACAAACCCAAAAATAATACTATTGCTAATATTACTGAGGCGTGGACTGTTTTAGATAAAGAAGAAAGTAGATTGCTCATGATTCTTAACTTTTATACATCAATTTTAGTAAATTTTAAATCAATTTAAAAGTGGCTTTAAGAACTGACCTGTATAACTATTTTTAATTTTACAAATTTCTTCTGGTTTTCCCTCTGCAATAATTTTTCCACCTTTAACACCACCTTCAGGGCCCATATCAACAATATAATCAGCTGTTTTTATAACATCTAGATTATGCTCAATCACAACAACAGTATTACCTAAAGCAACAAATGTATGAAGAATTTCTAGAAGTTTTTTTATATCGTGCTGGTGAAGACCAGTTGTAGGTTCATCTAATATATACATTGTTCGTCCAGTTGATCTTTTGGATAATTCTTTTGCTAACTTAATTCTTTGAGCTTCTCCACCTGAGAGAGTTGTAGCTTGCTGACCTATTTTTATGTAACCAAGTCCTACTTTTTTTAGTGTCAGTAATTTTGATTTTATATTGGATATGTTTTCAAAATATTCACACCCTTCATCCACAGTCATATTTAAAACATCTGCAATACTTTTGTCCTTAAACTTTATCTCTAATGTTTCTCTATTATATCTTGTTCCTTTACACTCATCACATTGAATATAAACATCAGGTAAAAAATGCATTTCATAAGTTATAACACCGTCACCTTCGCAAGCCTCACATCGTCCTCCCTTAACGTTAAATGAAAAACGACCAGGTTTATAACCCCTGGTTTTAGACTCAGGTAAAGCAGTAAACCAGTCTCTAATAGGACCAAAAGCTCCTGTGTATGTTGCTGGATTTGATCTTGGAGTTCTTCCAATTGGGGATTGGTCTATATCTATTATTTTATCAACTAATTCTGTTCCTTTAAATCCTTTAAATGGTTTTGGAATTTTACGTGATTTGTTATTATTTAAAGTTAAATTTAAGGCGTTATATAACGTTTGCAAAACTAGCGTAGATTTACCTGATCCCGAAACTCCAGTAACACAAGTTAAACTTCCTAGAGGTATTTTTAAATTCACATTATCTAAGTTGTTACCGGTTGCTCCTGTGATTTCTAAAAATCTACCATTTTTTGCTAATCTTCTTTTTGTTGGTACATTAATCTTTAATTTATTTGACAAGTATTTGCCTGTAATACTGTCTTTGTTATTGCAAATTTCTTGAAATGTACCTTGAGCAACAACTTCACCACCTTTACTTCCAGCTTCAGGACCAAGGTCAATAATATGATCTGCATTTTCCATAGTTTCAGTATCATGCTCAACCACAATAACAGTATTGCCTAAGTCTCTTAATCTTTTCAGTGCACTAATTAATTTTACATTATCTTTCTGATGAAGCCCAATTGAAGGTTCGTCAAGAACATACAAGACACCAGTTAAGCCCGAACCTATTTGTGAAGCCAATCGAATTCTTTGAGCTTCACCACCTGACAATGTCCCTGACTCTCTTGAAAGGGTTAGATAATCCAATCCAACATTTAATAAAAATGTTAATCTTTCATTAATTTCTTTTAAAATATGTTCTGCAATTTTAATTTGTCTTTTATCTAATTTATTATTTAAATTTTTAAACCATTCAGCTGCATCTAAAATTGATTTTTGAGTAACTTCACTAATATGAAGTCCGTCTATTTTTACACATAAAGCTTCATCTTTAAGTCTATAACCATTACATCGTTCACATTTAGTATCTGATTGATATTGTGCAATTTCTTCTCTTTTCCAATCACTATCAGTTTCTAAATATCTTCTTTCTAGATTATTAATTACACCTTCAAATGTTTTTTTGTGTGAATACTTTTCATATCCATCATCATATGAAAATTTAATTTCTTCATCATCTGATCCATAAAGAATTACATCTTTAATTTTTTTTGATAACTTATTCCATTTTTCATCAAGAGAAAAATCATAGTGTTTGGCCAAAGATGCTAAAGTTTGTGCATAGTATAAAGTTGTAGTCTTAGCCCAAGGTTCAATTGCACCATCTGCAATACTTTTCTTTTCGTTTGGTATTACTAAGTTTGGATCTACATTTAATTTAACTCCTATACCCTCACACTCTTCACAAGCTCCAAAAGGACTATTAAATGAAAATAATCTTGGTTCAATTTCCTCAATAGTAAAACCACTTTCTGGACATGCAAATTTGGTAGAGAAAATTAATTTTTCAATTTTTCTAAATTTTTTAGGTAAAGTTTCATCTTCATATTCAACAAATATCAATCCATTTGCAAGATTAACTGCCGTCTCTATTCCTTCAGCCAATCTATTACCAAGCGATGAGTTTAAAACAATTCTGTCTACTAAGATTGAAATATCATGTTTTACTTTTTTATTAAGCTCTGGAACATTCTCAATGTCATATAAGGTTTCATCAATCTTTATTTTTCTAAAGCCTCTTTTTTTATAATTTAAAATTTCTTTTTTATATTCGCCTTTTCTACCTCTAACCACGGGAGCATATAAATATATTGTTGCTTTTTTAGGTAATTCTTTAATCCTATCAACAATTTGAGTTACTGTTTGAGAAGTAATCGGTTTACCAGTAAAAGGAGAGTAGGGTATACCGGCCCTTGCATATAATACTCTCATATAGTCATAAATTTCTGTTACTGTTGCAACTGTGGATCTTGGATTTTTTGATGTATTTTTTTGCTCTATTGATATCGCAGGACTTAAGCCTTCTATAAGATCAACATTGGGTTTTTTCATTTTATCTAAAAATTGTCTTGCATAAGCTGATAAGCTTTCAACATATCTTCGTTGTCCTTCAGCATATACCGTGTCAAAGGCTAAAGAGGATTTTCCTGATCCTGATAGACCTGTAATAACAACAAATTTATCTTTAGGTATCTCAAGAGAAATATTTTTTAGATTATGCTCTTTAGCACCCTTAATAACTATCTTTTTGATCATAAATTTTCTTGCTATAGATTAATAAAATTAATATTCAGAGCAAAGTGTGGTATAAATTTAAATTAATAAACAATCAATTTTTAAAATATTATGGCTGGAAGTTTAAATAAAGTTCTTTTAATTGGTCGATTAGGCGCAGACCCAGAAATTAAGCAAATGGTTAATGGTAAAAGTGTTGCAAGACTTAGTCTTGCTACCAGCCAATCCTGGAAAGATAAAAATACTGGTGAAAAAAAAGAAAAAACAGAGTGGCACCGTATAGTTGTATTTAACGATGGATTAGTAAATGTTGTTCAACAATATTTAAAAAAAGGGGCACAAGTTTATGTTGAGGGTCAGCTTACAACCAGAAAATGGAAAGATGAGCAGTCTGGCCAAGATAAATATTCAACTGAAATAGTTATCCAAGGTTACAATTCATCACTAACAATGTTAGGTGGTGGCAATTCAGGTGGTGGGATACAATATGATAACAATCAATCACCATCTAATTCTCCCGAAGACGCTTCTCAAGTATCAAACGATATGGATGACGAAATTCCATTTTAATATCCATGGAAAAAACTGAAGTTACAAAAGATAAAAATATAAAACTCATTTCAATGCATGATGAGATGAGCTCATCATATTTATCTTATGCAATGAGCGTAATTGTCAGTAGAGCTCTGCCAGATGTTAGAGATGGTCTTAAACCTGTACATAGAAGAATACTTTATGCAATGTATAAAGGTGGCTACGACTGGTCGAAACAATTTAGAAAATCAGCAAGGATAGTCGGGGATGTGATTGGTAAATATCATCCACATGGTGACCAATCAGTATATGATGCCTTAGTTAGAATGGTTCAGGATTTTTCAATGAGCTTACCTCTAGTTGAAGGTCAGGGTAATTTTGGATCAATCGATGGAGATCCTGCTGCAGCAATGAGATATACCGAAACAAGACTTTCAAAAGTATCTCAATATCTAATTGATGATATCGAAAAAAAGACAGTTGATTTTAAAAGCAACTACGATGAAACTGAAAAGGAACCAACTGTATTACCTGCTCAATATCCAAATTTGCTTGTAAATGGTGCGGGAGGAATTGCGGTTGGAATGGCAACAAGTATTCCACCTCATAATTTAGGTGAAATTATAGACGGCACTTTAGCTTTAATTGAAGATAAAGATATTAAGATTAAAGATTTAATGAAACACATTCCTGGACCAGATTTTCCAACTGGGGGTGTAATTATTGGTAAAGATATAATCAAGCAAGGTTATAATAAGGGAAGAGGCTCTTTCAAGATTAGAGGAGAAATTTCAATTGAAACTCAAAAAAATGGCAGAGAAAGATTAGTAATAAATTCTATTCCTTACCAAGTTAACAAATCAATTTTGAATGAGAGAATTGCACAATTAGTTAGAGAGAAAAAAATTGAAGGTATTAAAGATATACGTGATGAATCTAATAGAGAAGGAATTAGAGTTTCTATTGATTTAAGAAATGGTGTTGAGCCCGAAACAATAAAAAGACAATTATATAAAAATACACAAATTGAGAGTTCGTTTGGTTTTAATACCTTAGCAATTGTCGATGGTAAACCTAAGACTTGTAATCTTAAAGAATTTTTAGAGAATTTTTTAACTTTTAGAGAAGATGTTGTAATTAAAAAAACAAAATTTGATTTACAAAAAGCTGAGGAGAGAGCTCACATATTAATTGGTTTATCTGTTTCAGTGGAAAATTTAGATAAAGTTATCAAGATAATCAGAAATTCAAAAACACCAGATGATGCAAAAAAATCAATTTTAAATACAAAATGGAAAATTAATAAATCACAAAAAATGATTTCTTTAGTTGAAGGAAAAAAATCTAAAAGTGATTATAGTTTATCGGAACCACAAGTAGTTGCCATACTAGAATTAAGACTACAAAAACTAACTGCACTAGGGATTAATGAAATTGAAATTGAGATCAAAAAACTTGCTGAACTTATTACAAAATATAAGAAAATAATTTCCTCAAAAAAAGAGCTTTTAAAAGTAATAAGCGAAGAATTGAAGAATATTAAAGAAAAGTTTGCAGTACCTAGAAGAACTAAGATTATTGATGCTGTATTAAATTACGATATTGAAGAAACTATCCAAAAACAATCAGTTTTAATTACTGTTACATTACAAGGCTATATAAAACGTGGATCAATAGACAGTGTTAAAACTCAAAAAAGAGGTGGTAAAGGAAAAACAGGTATCACTACAAGAAATGAAGACTCTGTAGTTCAAACTTTATCTGTTGATACCCATACATCTGTTTTATTTTTTTCAACTGAAGGCTTAGTTTACAGAATTAAAGCATGGAAAATTCCAGAAGGATCTTCCTCATCAAAAGGTAAATCTTTATTTAACATTCTTCCATTAAAAAATCATCAGTCCATAAGTTCTATTATGCCTTTTCCAGAAGGAGATGAAAATTTAAACGATTATCAAATCATATTTGCGACTGCTAAGGGCAAAGTAAGAAAAAATAGTTTAGAGGATTTTGCTTCTATTAATGCTTCAGGAAAAATTGCAATGAAGCTAGACGCTAACGATAAAATTGTTGGAGTAAAAATTTGTAAAGATAATCAAGATGCGATTTTAAGTACAAAACTTGGTAAATGTATCCGATTTGAAACAAAAAAATTAAGAATATTTAAAGGTAGATCTTCAAAAGGTATCAAAGGTATTGAGCTTGCACCTAATGATGAAATCGTTTCTTTATCAGTTATTAATAATGACAAAACTAACAAGAATGGAAAAAAATCTAAAGATGATAAAGCTGAAATAAAAGCTTCTGAAGTGTTTATCCTTTCTATAACTGAAAATGGTTATGGTAAAAAAACTTCTCATTATGATTACCGGGTTACCAATAGAGGTGGTAAAGGTATAATTGGAATAGTTAACTCACCAAGAAATGGAAATATATCTTCTTCTTTTCCTGTTTATGAGGGTGATGAAGTGATGATCTCAACCAATAAAGGAAGAGTAATCAGAGTTGCTGTTAAAGAAATTAGAACTGCTGGTAGAAATACTCAAGGTGTTAGAATTATTAAATTAACTGGTGATGAAAAAGTAGTCTCAGCAATAAAAATTGAAGATAATCTTATTTAATGTCTAATGTTGCTATATATCCAGGTACATTTGATCCAATAACTTTTGGTCATATCGATGTAATAAAGAAATCTCTGAAACTATTTGATAAAGTTATTGTAGCTGTTTCTGATGGTGAAAATAAGAAATATTTATTTAATGCAAATGAAAGAATTGAAATTGTAAAAAAAGCTTTATTTTCAGATTTAAAATTGAATAAAAAAAAGATTTTAGTTATATCATTCACTTCCTTAACCACTGATTTATGTAAAAAATATAAATCTAATATCATTTTAAGAGGGTTAAGAGCGGTATCTGATTTTGAATATGAGTTTCAGTTAGCTGGAATGAATAGAAAATTAAACAATAATATAGAAACACTTTTCTTAATGTCTGATGTTGAAAATCAGATAATTTCATCACGATTTGTAAAAGAAATAGTTAAATTAGGTGGTGATATCAAAAAATTTACTACAAAAAGTACAATTAGATCATTAAAAGAAAAATATGAGTAAATTTTTTATAAAAATATTATTATTTTTATTTATTTTAACCAATCAATCAATGTCAGAGGAGAACTTAATGATTTTAAAATTAAAAGATGGAGATGTAAAAATTGAACTATTTCCAGATGTAGCACCAAACCATGTAAAAAGAATTAAGGAATTAGCTGACAGCGGCAAGTATGATAATGTTGTATTTCATCGAGTTATAGATGGGTTTATGGCTCAAACAGGTGATGTTCAATTTGGAAATTCAGAGTCTGGTAATTTTGATTTAAGAAGAGCTGGTATGGGTGGATCTGATCTGCCTGATTTAAATCAAGAATTCAGCAATCTTCCACATGACAGAGGCACTCTATCGATGGCGAGATCATCAGATCCAAATAGTGCAAATAGTCAATTTTTTATATGTTTCAAACCAGCACCATTTTTAGATAATCAGTATACTGTTTTTGGTAAGGTTATTGAGGGAATGGAGTTTGTTGATAAAATTAAGAGAGGTGACGAAAGTAATAACGGTTCTGTATCAGATCCAGATAAGATTATAAGTTTTAAATCTTTATAGTCATTTAATGGCATTAAAAAATTTTGCCTTTAAAGTTTTAAATAAAGATAATTTTGCAAGGTGTGGGTTAATCGAAACTCACAGAGGAAATATTCGTACGCCAGCTTTCATGCCTGTTGGTACACAAGCAACGGTTAAAGCTTGCAGAATTGAAGATATTAAAAAAACAGGTTCAGATATAATATTATCCAACACCTATCATTTAATGATCAGACCAGGTGTCGAACGCATCCAAAGCGCAGGAGGTCTTCATCAATTTATGAATTGTGATCTACCTATCTTAACTGACTCAGGCGGATTTCAGGTAATGTCTTTATCTAAGCTAAATAAAATCGACAGAGAAAAGGGTGCTATTTTTAATTCTCATGTTGATGGTAAAAAATTTTACTTGAGTCCTGAAGAAAGCATAAGAATTCAACTTGGTTTAAATTCAGATATTGTGATGATTATGGATGAATGTCCTAAAAACACTTCGGATTATGAGCTTATTAGAAAATCAATGGAATTATCATTGTATTGGGCAGAAAGATCAAAAAATGCTTTTGGTAAAAATCCTCACAAAGCTTTATTTGGAATTGTTCAAGGAGGTTTATTTAAAGACCTTAGATTAAAATCTTTAAAAGAACTTATGAAAATAGGCTTTGATGGATATGCATTAGGTGGTTTGGCTGTTGGTGAAAGTCAGAGTGAAATGTTTGGGGTATTGGATAATATTAAATCTGATTTACCGCCAGAAAAACCTCACTACTTGATGGGTGTTGGAACTCCGTCTGATATATTGGGAGCTGTTAAGAGAGGTATTGATATGTTTGATTGTGTTTTACCCACAAGATCTGGCAGAACTGGTTTAGCATTTACTTGGCAAGGTCGTATAAATATAAAAAACAATAAATACCAAAATGATAATTCACCTCTTGATCCAGAATGTGACAATTTAAACTTGAATAAATACTCTAAAAATTATTTGAACCATTTATTTAATACAAATGAGATATTAGCTTCAATGTTATTAACACTTCATAACATCAATTTTTATCAAGAATTAATGAGTGCAATTCGTGAAAATATTACTAAAGGCACATTTGATGATTTTCACGATAAATACATAAATAAGTTGTAATTTAGATATTTTTAGGGATTTCGGGTTTGAATTATCAAAATAATTCTGTATACACAATTTTCATTCATTGAATGATGTGGGCCGTTAGCTCAGTTGGTAGAGCAATTCCCTTTTAAGGAATGGGTCGATGGTTCGAGTCCATCACGGCTCACCACTTAAAGTTTAGACTTTAATTGGTGGGTAATCCAAGATTATCTCATTAGTCCATTCATTAATTTTTTTAATTCTATTGTCAGCTGATGGGTGTGTGCTCATAAACTCTGGAGGAGCCTTTCCTTTATTGAATTCTTTCATTCTCTCCCAAATTTTTACCGTTTCTCTAATATCATAACCAGACAAAGAAGAAAAAATCATCCCTAGATAATCTGCTTCACTCTCTTGTTTTCTATTAAATGGATTCATAATACCAAGCTGCGATAACAAGCCAACTGTATTCATACCTGTAGCTCTATTAACTTGTGATAACTTACCACCACTAAAAATGTCAATTAATTGAGTGCTAGTATTTAAAATAACACCTCGACTTGCCCGTTCAACAGAATGTTTTGCAACGGCATGAGCAATTTCATGGCCCATCACTGCCGCTAGACCATTTGTATTTTTTGTTACATCAAGAATACCCGTATAAACAGCTATTTTACCTCCAGGCATACACCAAGCATTTCTAACTTTTTTATTATCAATTAATATATATTCCCAATCAAAATTTACTGTTGGATCATTAAGTTTTTCTTTATAAAAATATTCTCCAATGGCATTTTCCATTTTTTTGCCTATTTCTTTAATTTCATCAATTTGCTTTGTATCGGTAATAAGCTTTTCTTTTTCTTTAACTTTCTCATAAATTTCTGCAGCTTGAGCATTTAATTTTGATTCTGGTATAATCTTTAATTGACGTCTTTCAGTGATTGGAGCAGTAGAACATGCGTTTAAAACAAAACCACAACATCCACAACCAACATATGATAAAAATTTTCTTCTATCCATTTTTGATAACACTGATAATATACATATTAATCATGAATCTTAATAATAAAATTTTAGTTGTTCTTTTCATAATAGCAATTTCATTTGTTGTATATTCAAGTTTTAATTAAATGGCAAAAAAACAAAAAAGAAGATCTCTAGCCTTAATTTTAAGAAATTATTTCATTACTGGGGTTGTTGTTTTAATACCTATAGGATTTACTCTCTATTTAAGTAAAATTCTAATCGGTATTTCATCTAAAGTAATCCCTCAAAATTTAAATCCTAATAGTTATCTTCCTTTTGCGATTCCAGGTCTTGAAATAATTATTTCAATAATTTTCATCACTATAGTTGGTGGATTATCGTTGTCATTTTTAGGTAAGAAAATTTTAAAGTTGATTGATGATCTATTTAAAAGAATTCCTTTTTTAAGAACTATTTATTCTGCAATACTTCAAATGACAGAAACATTCTCTAAAAAAGATGATGATAAAAAAAGTGTTGTTTTAGTTGAATATCCTAGAAAAGGTGTGTGGGCAGTAGGTTTTGCTACAAGAGAAAATAAAACTGAAATGTCTGCTAAAGTTAATAAAAAATTAATTAATGTGTTTGTACCAACAACACCTAACCCAACTAGCGGTTTTTTATTAATGTTTCCAATGGATGAGATTATTTATTTAAATATGAGTTTTGAGGAGGCATCTAAATTCATAGTTTCTGCAGGTACTTCTTCAGGTAATAATTAGACTATATCGTTGATCACATCAGCTTGATCATAAAGCTTCATTAAGGTTCTGTATTTATTCAATGATGTATTACTTTTTTCCATTTCTTTAATTTCTGTTTCGGCTAGCTTAAATAAATCTTCATTATGTACAGGATCAGCTAATTTAAATATCTTTATTCCACTTTGTTTAAAACCAAGGATGTCACCAAACCCTCTTAATTTCATATCTTCCTCTGAAATAACAAATCCATCAGTAGATGATTTTAATATGTTAAGTCTTTTTTTAGCATTTTCTGTTAAGGATGATTTAAATAATAAAATACACGTGGATTGTTTTTCTCCTCTACCAACTCTACCTCTCAATTGATGTAGTTGTGATAAACCAAATTTATTTGCATTTTCAATGATAATGACATTTGCATTTGGAAAATCTATTCCAACTTCAATAATAGTTGTTGATACTAAAATCTTAGTTTTTTGATTTAAAAAATCTTTTAATATCATTTCCTTTTCTTCAGGATCTGTTTTTCCATGAAGTAAAGCTACTTTGTTAGGAAACTTTTTTTTAAGAAATTCAAATTTTTGAACTGCAGATGTATGGTCAAGTTTTTTTGACTCTTCAATTAGTGGGCATACCCAGAAGATTTGATTGTTATTATTAATTTCTTTTTCAATAAATTTTAAAATTTCATCAATTTTACTTTCTAATTTACTATAAGTTTTAACTTCTTTTCTTGATTTAGGTTTTTCCTTTATGATTGATAAATCCATGTCCCCATAAATAGTCATAGTTAAAGTTCTCGGAATAGGAGTGGCTGACATTAAAAGTACATCACAATTATCGCCACCTTTGTCAGAAAGTTTTTTTCTTTGATTAACACCAAATTTATGTTGTTCATCAATTATTATAAGTCCAAGTTTTTTAAAAATTATTTTTTTTTGGAATATAGCGTGTGTACCAAAGATTACATCTATCTGATTATTTTCTAATTTTTCTCTTATAATTTTTTTTTCTTTATATTCAGATTTACTCGAAAGAATCTCTAAATTTAAATTTTTATCAAAAATTTCTTTCGCCAAATTATAATGTTGTCTAGCAAGAATTTCAGTAGGGGCCATAACCGCAACCTGAAATCCAGATTTAACAGTATTTGCTGCAGCACATAATGCTACTATTGTTTTTCCACTTCCAACATCACCCTGTAACAATCTAAACATTTTTTGATTAGATTGAAGATCATTGTTTATTTCGTTTAATGTTTTTTCTTGATCACTAGTCAATTTAAAATTTAGATTGTCTAAAATCTTTTTTTGATAACTATTATTAAAAATTTTATTTTGTTTTTTTATTTTCTTAATATTTTTTCTAATTTCTGAATGTACAAGAAATGTTGATAAAATTTCATCATAGGCAAGTCTTCTATAAAAATTTGAATTATATTTTCCAACATTATCAGGTTTATGTAATTCTATTATTGCTTTGTTCCATGAAATATTATCAAACTTTTTAAGTAATTGACTGTCATGCCATTCATCTAAAATAGGTAAATTTGTTAAAATTTGATTAATAATCTTATTATAAACTTTTTCTGATATTCCCTCTGTTAAAGAATATTTATTATGTTTATCTTTAATTAACGTGGAATCTTCTGAAACATATTTTGGATTTGTAATTTGATATTTGTTTTTAAAAATTCCAACTTTACCACTTACTGTTACCTCTTTATTTAAAGGTAAAATTTTTTTTATATAACCTTCGTAGCTATTAAAAAAAATACAATCTAATTCTCCTGTATCATCCTTACAATATATTCTATTAGGTAAATTCCTTATTCTTGGAAAATTGTATTTAAAGGGTGTTAATATAACAGTTTGTTCTTCACCAATTTTAAGATCTTTAATTTTGGTTGATTTGCTTCTATCCGTATAAGATTTTGGTAATCTCCACAATAAATCAAAAATATTGTTAATTTTTTTTCTCTTTAAGATGTTGTAAGTTTTGACACCAACTCCTTTTAAATTCTTAAGATCTGATAATAGATAATTATATGTATTATTGACCATTTAGTATTATTATAAATTTTTAATGAATAACGATATAGAAAACTTGAAAAAAAGATTGATTTATAGATCTCAGTACAGAGGCACTAAGGAGATGGATAAGTTGGTTGGTAGTTTTGTAAATACTTATATTAATAATTTTGACTCTGAGAAACTTAATGAATTAGAAAAATTCTTAACTATAGATGATGACAATTTATACAAATTTTATAATAACCAATTAGATAATATAGAAGGTGCAAATAAGGAACTTCTAAGATTATTTAAAACATTTGTGTATAAAAAGTGATGGCGGAGAGACTGGGATTCGAACCCAGGAAAGAGTTGCCCCTTTGCCGGTTTTCAAGACCGGTGCTTTCAACCGCTCAGCCATCTCTCCGTGAGC
>Ga0209425_10002534_pt1 | contig 20187 bp, 20 predicted proteins | sample COG_05_FD_184749 | JGI IMG/M metagenome (GOLD analysis project Ga0209425, IMG submission 184749) | Pelagic Microbial community sample from North Sea - COGITO 998_met_05 (SPAdes) (version 2) | ecosystem: Environmental > Aquatic > Marine > Neritic zone/Coastal water | place: Helgoland, sampling...
AGCAATCATTACCTATAACTATATTCCATGGGTAAAGAAATTTAGCAGATGGCATTATTCTTACCCCACTACCTATGTTAGCACCAAAAAACCTATAAATATAAACTCTCCAAAAATTTAAAAATTTTGGAGACGTTTTTATAAAAAGTGAGTCTATAATTCTGTAAAGTTGGATGTAATAAATAGATCGTTCCCTCTTAATGTTATATTTATATCTTTTTAAATCTTGATATTCTTTTTTATGTAAATTCATCGTTAAAATAATTAATATATAAAATCAGGTTTGTTTTCTTTATTTATTACCCATTGATACATTTTTAATGTATTATCAGCAATAATTTCCATAGAATATTTTTCTTCGATTAATTTTCTTCCATTTTTACCCATTTGTTTTAACTCCTGTTCATTGGTATTTAAAACCTCTAATAAAGTTTCTTTTAATGGACCAACCCCAATATCAATCCACCACCCACATTCTTTTTTATTTAAATCTTCCCAAGGTGCCGCTTTGGTTGTAATTACAGGAGTGTAGCTAGCTAAGGCCTCTGCTATTACAATTCCAAAATTTTCACTAAAGGTAGGTAAGACAAACACATCAGCTTTTCTAAAAATCTCTATTTTCTTTTCATTACAAAATACAGGGGGCAAAATCTTTATGATGTCAGAAAGATTTTTATTATCAATTTCTTTTTTGAGCTTTTGTACATAGTTAAATTCTCCATTTCCAATAATTTTAATTTGCCAATTTTTCTTTTTAGGATGATCTAATTCTGACCAAGCTAGAATCAAATTCTCAATTCCCTTTTTTGGATGAATTCTTGACAAAAAAAGTAATGTTTTAAAGCTATTTATCTTTCTATTTTCAACATTTGGAAAGGCAGAAACATCAATTCCATTAGGGATTACTGCTACAGGGTTTTTAAATCCTAACTTACGTACACTCTCCATTTCTGAAAGAGCAGTTACATGTATACAGGCTGATTGAACTAAATCTTTTTTTTGATAAAGAAACATTGCAATTTTTTTTTTAATCTTCCCCTGATTTAAAGACCATTCTTCAAGCATTCCATGAGGCGAGATGACATAAGGTATATTATTATTCTTTGCTAACAGTACCATTTTATGAACAAAAAACTCCCATACTCCATTGATATGAAAAATATCAAACTTAGAGTGTTTATTAAAAATCTCTTGATTCTTCTTTTCACAATAGTTAAGTTTCACATTTTTAACAAACTCTAGAGGGTATTTTGTTTTTAAAGTAGAAATTGTAAGATTTATGTTTTTTGATAAAGCTTTGGAAAGTCCCTGGACATAAGTTGCTGTTCCTCCCGAGTTCTTGTCAATGCTACTAATAACTTGATTAACTTTCATATTGTTTTATAAATAGATTCAAAGTTGATGGTTTAATATACGTATGGGTAAAAAATAAAATTCTTAACTTATCTAATTATTCTTTTTAAGAGCCTCAGACAAAACTTTAATATATTTCTTGCCATTTTTCAAATCGGGCTCCATATAATTTCCTTCTCCCCATTCGTTCCAAGATTTTAGAAAAGCAACTTTTCTTTTTTTATTTTTAATAACTTCTAAAACTTTAACAATATGTTTTTTAAACAGTTTAGGGGTAGAATTATGAAATACTACTCCCCTTTTACCACTCCTAGGAGTGTGATCCCAATTTGGAATTATAGTTGGTATGAGATCCTCTTCTCTATCACAGTCTTGGACAAAATACTTAGATATAAATGAATAATTAAGTTTTAATGGTCTGCCAAAAAATTTAAATTTAAAAAGTTTGTATGGTATTTTTTTTATGACCTCATTATTAAATCTGTATTCACCAGTTCGAACAATATTGACAGCATTAAAACCTAAGTTTAATATTTTAGATTTCTCTTTAATATTTACCGTATGACCTATAAAGAAAAACCCATCTGATAGTTTATTTTCTCTTGCTAATTTATTCCAAATCTCAATAAATTCTTTTGCATTAGGCATAAATAAGGGCTTATAAATAACGAATACAGGTTTGTTTTCTATCCTTATATACCTCTTATCATTAAGAGCAGGTAATATTGAATAAAAATGAGCAACAATATCATCAATGCCAGGATACAGCTGTTCAATTAATAGTTTATCATTAGAAGTATCATTAATATTCCAAATTTTTGCTTTCCAAGACTCATTAGCCCAACCTAAACAGAAAGGAAAATCTGGTTTACCTGTTTTTAAAAGTTCTTTAATAGGCATGTCTAATAATTGTTTGCCATTTCCAAACCAATAATGCCAATAACAAAAACCTGTCACACCAGCCTCAATTGCTAATTTAACCTGCATTTCTCTGACTTCTGGAATTCGTAAATCGTAATAGCCTAAGTCTTTAGGTACTTTAGGCTGATCGTGTCCTCTAAATAATTGCTTGGCTCTTCCGACATTAGTCCATTCTGTAAAACCTTCACCCCACCATTCATTATTTTCTTTAAAGGGGTAATACTGTGGTAAATAATATGCAATAACTTTCATGTGTATTTTTAATTACGAGTTCAATTGACTTTTCAAAAAAAAATCTACTTTTTAAAAACATTCTATCTTAGTTTAGTATTCATTAAACTATAATCTAACTTATTACAAGCACCAATTGAATACCATAATATAGGAGCTATTAATTGCATCGAAAAAACATTTGACCCTATTGCTTGTAAACAAACAATTAAAATAATACATAATTGAACATAGTGTGTATTAATATTTAAAAAACCTGTATAAATTACCTTTAAAAGAATTGATAAAAAAAGTAATGTACCTAATATCCCTACTTCTCCAATCATTTTAAAATAATTTCCATCTGCTATAAATATTTTAGAATATCCAACTACTTTATGTCCATACCTACCTAAACCATCTCCAGTTACAATACTAGAAACTTTTGACAGTCCATCATACCAACTGTCACTTCTTTCAGCTACTGCGCTTGAAAGTGAAAAAAACCTATCAGTAAATGTCAAATAAGATTCTGAGTTTAAATCAAATAGAAAAAAAATAGCTATTAAAGCAATAATAAATTCAAAAACAAATAATTTTAATTTACGCCTTGATTTAAATAATACAATTAAATTAAAAAATAAAATAGAGAAAACTGAAGTATACATAGCACCTCTTCTTAGTGATAAAATTACAGCTAGAGCACAGATAATAAAAAAAAATTTACCTTTTTTAAAATTATTTACATACATCATGACAAATGCTAAAAAAATTGCTATTGCCCCTAAACTTCCTGTTATAGTTATCCCTAGAAAAGAAGTGTACTGAGTAAGGTATCCAATAGGATTTGTACCTGAGCCATCAATTACATTAATACGTTGCATAAAATTCATAGGCAACGTTAATTGATAATAAAAACTTATTAAAAAACAAAAAAATACTGAATATAAAGTTATATGAAAAAAAGAATTGTCAAATTTTAATTTACCAAAAAAATAAAAAAGAATTATTGGAAGAATTGAATTTGAAAATTCCTTAAAAAAAATACTGAATGGCAAATTGTTAAAAGTATAAAAAATTAAAGTTGATATATTATATAAAACATAGGCTATTACAAGAATATCTAAGCTATTATTGATTTTTAATTTATTCTTTTTAAGAAGAACAAAAATACCAATACACATTATTAACGACATTAATAGCCCAACCCTTAAAAAAGGAAAATAAATAGCAGAAAAATAAGCTAAAATAGCAATTGCATAATAGTAGTTTATAATTTTATAGCTAGGTATTTTTATTTTTAAAGACATTATATATTAAACGATTTTTTTAAATAAGAATTAATTTTTATAGTATGAAAAATTGATTAATTTCTGACATATTGTTTTTTTATAAATTTAAATAGATTTAGGATTTCTATTTTTTTCGTTGATATTAAAACAAACAAAAATATAAATAAGATTACATATCTTAAATAAAAGTAAGGATATAGCGTTGTCATAATTATTCCTAAAATTGATGTTAATATTGTGGCTTTCCAAATAAACACATCATTAAATACTGTTTTATTACAAATTTTTCTGTGAGCATGTAAATGAAAAAAAGCAAGTAACAAATAACATATAAAAGTTGTATAACCAGCAGCATAATATCCGTAAATTGGAATAAAAGTATAATTCAATCCAAAATTAACAAGTGCGGTTAATATTGTTCCAAGAGCAATAATTTTTGTTTTTTTATGATATAATTCAAGAGAAGAGTAAGCATTGTAAACATATTGAAACAAAGCACCTAGAGCAATTGGAGCTATAACCCATTTAGCATCCATAAATTCTGACGTTCCTAAAATAAATAGCACTTCTGGTCCAATTGTTATTATAATAATTGTTAAAATACATAAAAAAGATGTGATACTCTTATTTGATTTTTTTATGGATAATATGTCATTTTTCTCATAAGTTAAGTATAACCATGGATTATAGGCTTGTAAAACAGCATTAGAAAAAATTAGCATTAAAACAGCATATGAAAACCCAAAACTGTATAGTCCTGCTTCAGAATTTCCAATAAATTTAACTATCATTAATCTATCAATCTGAGTTAACACAATCATTGCCAATGAGTGAGGAATCATTGGTATGGAGATTTTTAATGCATAAGTCCAATATTTTTTTAAATTGGCAAATCTTATATGTTTAAGATTTTTAATAAAGAAATATAAACCAATTAGAAATATTGGAAAAATAAGACCAATAATCCTACCTAAATATCTTTGATCATTAAATACATATAAAACAAATACTAAACAAAATAGTACTGCCCCAAATGAATTCAAAATTGCAATTAATATGTTTTCCTTATAACGTAACTCAAATTTATATTTTTCCTGAGCAAATAAAAAGTTTGGATAAACTAATAAATAAATAAACATTACCGTTACAAGTTCTTTATCTAACGACATTATTTCAGCCAATTGTTGATTATATGTAATTCCAAATACTAGAAAAATTATAGCTATAATAGTTCCTAATGTTTGGATTGAAGAAATAAATTTGTTTAAATCTTCTTTAAAATCAATACTAGCAGTACCAATGCTGTATGGAAGACCTAAACCTGTAAAAACAGAAATAATCACAACCCAGGCAAGAAAATTACTTACTATTCCATAATCTGAAGTTGTTAATATTCTTGTAAATATTGGAGCTGTAATTATGCCGATTGAACGAATCAATATATTACTAAACATATACCCAGATCCAGATTTAAAGGCAAGCTTATTTATGTTTTTAGTTGTATTCATTAAAATTCTATATTAGAAAATGGGTGGTAATTATTAATGAAATTAAATAGGTTCTTATTCTTATGTGTGTGCAGTTTTTGTATATTTTAACTTAGTGAGTGTTATTTTTTAATCACAAAATTTGTAAAACGCAAACTGCTGTTGCGTATTCAGTTGTGTGAGATATACTAACTGAAATTGAAAAAGCCAAACCCTTGTTACTAAAATTTCGAATTAGTATTTCTGGAGCCGAATCTTTCTGACATATAACCTCTACATCTCGTATTGATATTTTTCTAATTTTATTAAAAGACTTAACTACTGCCTCCTTTGCGCACCATATTCCTGCAAATGATTGTTCACTATTTACTTTATTAATTGCATATTCATATTCGGATTTAAAAAAAAAATGATGTAAATCTTTGATGTTATGATCGATTATTTTTTTAAATCTATCTACTGATTCAATGTCTGTACCTACAAATAAATTCATAAATAAATAAATTTTTTTTTGAAAAATAACTTACTTTTTACTAACTAAAATTACTATTAAAAAAATATAATTAAAATATAAAGCTGGATAGCTATTATATCTTTTTTATGGATAATAAGATGGATGAAATAATATTGGTGTTATAAACCAATTATTTGTCTGGTCAAAATATTCTTTCTGTTCTTCAGCTATTTTAGATTTATCATTTATTTTATAATACAAAGTTGATGTAATATGTCCCTTTTTTTTATCAACACCAAGTATTCGTAAGGGATTAAGCGTAAACAATACGCCTTGTTTTAAACACTGTTTAAATAATCTGTGTGTGTAGTTGCAAGATAAATAATGTAAAAATGAAATTCGTAAATTTTCAACTTTACTTAATCTTTTAAATATAGATGAAGTATATGACAAGTAATCATTTAAGATAATACAATCCATAACAATATGATTGTTTTCATTTTTGCAGTCATCCTGTTTTTTCAATATAATATAACCAATTAATTTATTTTTAACTTTAAAACTATAAATAAGAAAGTGATTGCTTTTAAATCTCCAATTCAAAAAATTCAAATCCCTCTTATATGTTATTAATTCTGGATTGGCATCATAAAATTCATTAAAAAAATGATCAAAATCTTCAGTAAACTGAAAAATTTTATTAATAACTAGATTTCCTTTTTTTATTTCATTTGAAACGCTACTGAATTTTCTAATAATTTTAGTAATCAGCTGAATAATTATTAAAAATATGGAATACGGTAATGCAAAGAACCTAATAAAGCTAGTTTTAAAAATATTCCTAAATAATTCAAGATAGGCTTTAAATAATCCCCTTAAACTAGAATGAAAAGTTACTTTTTGCTCTACATTAGTTGTACGAAATTTTAAAGTTCTCCATATCAAAGGGTGTATAATTGAATTAACAAGGCAAAGGTCTACATTATCATTAAATGAATCATTAACACATCTATCAATTAGTGGTGTTATAGCAAATGTCTTAGATTTATTAAATGGTAATAATTTATTTCGCACAGAAGTATTAATTACTCCATTACCAAGTGTACCAGCTAGCAAATCGAAAGAACCTAGCTTAATTATTTGCGGTACTAATCCCATATGTCCATGTATCGCGTTATCTTCTTTATTAACCAATACCGAATTCCATGATTTTTTTAGTGGATTATTTACATATTGAAAATTCCAAACGTCATAATTTGTTGCATAAACTGCTGATTTCAAAGCATTTTGCTTACATAACTCAAATATTTCTTCTTTATTATCTTCTCTTTTTAAGGGCCTAATAATTAATTTCATCTATTTCTTCAATTAACTATAGTTTCTCTTTTATTGTTTCAATAATTATTTCATAATTTAACATTTGGATAATCTCCTCATCATCAAAACTTATGTTAAAACCCTGTTCAATTGCCAACACAAGATTCATATGTTGTAAAGAATCCCATGTTGATAAATTATCAGGAGATGAATTTGGTGTTATTTCACTTTCAGGAACACTTAATATTTGTGCCATTATTTTTGTTAATTTTTTTTCCATTATTTTAATTTATCATAAACATACAATATTAATTTCTTTGAAATATGATGGCATTGGTGAAACTTTTTTTATAGTTTCAAATATAAACTTTACTTTTTGTTCATCTTCCTCCTCTTTAATAAATTTATTTTTAGTGTAAAAATCAAAAACTTGGTTGTTTTTATTTGTCCTGATGTATAAACCTTTAACCATAGTTAAATTTCTATTTTTAGCTAGTTTAATAGATGCATTAAGAAGAACCTTTTCAACCCCTCTTCCAATAACTCTACAACTTAGCAAAAAAGTATCAATTTCTGCAAAACCATTAAAATACTTGATTATACAAGCTCCAACAATACCCATATCACCAAATCGATCTTCCAATTTAACAAAAAGAATATCAGAATTTTTACTTTTAATAAATTCCTCGATATCTGATTCAGTATATCTCTTAGTTGTTAAATTGAATTGGTTGGTTTTTTGGGTTAATTGTGCAATCCTTGGCACTACACTCTCATTAGCTTTTTCTATGTAAACGCTCATATTTAATGTCTTATAATAAGAATTCATATTACCGCTAAATTTTTTTTGATCCTTTTTACGTATAAATTCCGTTTTATATAATTGACTTCTTTTTTTATCCTCATCAGTAAAAGTTAAACTATCAAAGAACCCTGATGATGCCAGCATATCTTTATAATCAGCACTTTTACCCTTAGGCAGATGAATTGTTTCAACAGCTGGTAATAATTCTTTTACTAAATTCGTTTCGAACTCATTGTCATCAACAAATACAATACTATCTAATCCTATATTTAAATTATCTGCAATTTGCTTAATATTACTAGCTTTATCTTCCCAATTTATCATTGCAGTCGATATATGTTTTTTTTTAATAAGCATATGAGGGTGATTATCTACTACATCCCATACGTCAGATTCATTATTCTTACTACAAAGAGCAATAACAATACCTCTGTGGTATAATGATAAAATTTCTTGTTGAAAAACTAAGAATGCAGATCCTGGATAATTTGGACCAAGCTTTATTCCTTCAAGACCGTCTTCACCAACTATTCCTCCCCAGAGAGTATTGTCACAATCAAGAACTAAGCATTTTTTATTCTTGCCCTTAAGAGCTCTAAATAACTTAAAATTATCAATTGAAATTTCTTTTAATGCCTCTAATGTATATGGTGCTTTTCCAATATGCCAATATCTATTATCATAGAATTTTTTATAACCAACCATTGACCTTGAAGTATTAATATCAATAAAAAAACTATTTTTAAAATCCCTCAGCTGTAATTTGAGAAAATCGTTTAATTCTCTTATTGTACCCATTTGCATGTCTGATCTAGTATTGTCCATAACACCAAAAGCTGGATATACTGGCAGCTCAAAACCTTGCCAATTAATAATTGCATTTGTTTTTTTTCTGATACTGCCAAGCGTTGATACTATATAGTTCTTTACAAACTTTTTTTCTTCTTCTATACTATTTAAATCTAATTGAGTAAAACTATTAGTTAATTTTGGAGAAAGCGTTTCAAGCCTAGTAAAAACCATAATACAGTCTGTATTTTGATTAATTAATTGATCATTAGTACTTTTAGCATCTTGTAATACATTATCATAATTACCAAATACAACATTTGGGAGAAATCCCATTTGTATCGCCAAATATCGCAGGTATGGAGTAATTGCTTCAACTGTTATGTTTCGAAGAATTACAATATTCAATTTTGAATAATTACTAGTATCAAAATTGTCTATATAATTTTGTAATTCGGGTAATGAATAATTATTAATATTTTTCAAAATAAACTATTTAATAAAATTTCTAAATCATTAATTGTCCACCACAGACTCTAATTGTCTCACCTGAAATATGTTTAGAATCATCACTAATCAAAAAAGATATAGTGTCTGCAACATCCTCTGGTTGAGTAATTTGCCTTAGAGGCGATGTCATTCTAGTGACTATTTTTACTTTTTCTGGTATTTCTCTGTTTGATTCTAATTTAATTAACTATTTAGCATATAACTTTTTATGCCCATAAAAAATTTTATACGCGGGATTAGCCTCTCTTATTATTTTTGTTAATACTTCTTCATCATCTGGGAAATGGTACGTACAAATTGATAGTTTAGGTTTAAATTTTTTCAAAGTTTCTTTTGCTCCTTGAAGCATTAATCTTTCAGCACCTTCGATATCTGCTTTAATAAAATCAACTTTTTTAATATTTTTATTTTTAACATAATCATCAAGTTTTATAACATCGATGTATTCTGTGTTAAGATTATTATCATTTTCTAATATTGAATTGGCTCCGATATTTTCTTCCTCAATTGATATTTTAACTTTATCATTAGTATTTGATAAACCATATTTTTCTAATAAGAAAGAAGTATTCTTAAATTCATTAATATCAATATTATTTTTTAAAATTTTATGAGTAAAATTTACTGGCTCAAAAGAAATAACTTTTGATGCATTTTTATAACCTGAAAATAATGAAAATAAACCTATATTGGCGCCACAATCAATTACAGTATCGCCTTCACAAACTTCAATACCAAATCTTTCATAAGTCCCCTCACCTAGAGATGCAGAGTCGTACTCATTCACAGTGTTTCCTATATAAGGAAAAATTAAATCATTTGCTTCTGTCATAAACATATCAAAATTTTTAAAAGGCAATTTATAAATCTTATATATTCCTAAATTCCAAATGTTTTTCTTAAAAAAACTACTATTGTAAATTTTTATTAGATTTATTTTAAATGAAAATTTACCAAGGAAAAAAGCACTCAAGCTTTGTAACCATAAATATCTAAATATTTTTCTAAACTCTTTATCATTAGAATTCTTAAAACATTGTCGAAATGTTTTTACAACTACGGCAGCATAACCACCAAATCTAGCTTTTAATTTCTTTTGTAATTTATTCATAATTTTATTTTTAAATTGAATTGAATTGTGTTTGGTTTTGTTTGGTTTTGTTTTTGAATTAAGTTATTTAATTCATCTTTTCTTTTATAAAAAAAAATTTATTTTTTAAACTTAAAAAACAAACTGAATAACCCAAGTTTTAAAAGTATTAATTTTATCTTATTATTTCTTGTTAAATACTTTGATTTTTGGATATAATTAAAATTAATTAAAATTTCTTTTTTATACTTTTCATACTTTGATTTAATTATTTTATCTTTTGATTTGACAATTAATTGACATTTAAGTAAGACCGTTGAAAAATAATGAATATCGACTTTTTCAGTCAGTTTTGGGTAATAAGAATGAGTCTGTTTTTTCCAAAAATTAATTGCATCAAGCATGTCTAACATATTGACATTAAAATCTGATCTGCAAAGACTTTCACCCTCTTGGTTGTAATAATATAATTCTTGAGAGCTCATGCCTATTTGTAGAGCTTTTTTATACAACAATGGTGTTGTAAACATGTCTTCGTTATGTTTTCCAACCGGGAAACTCACTTCACTAAATAAATTGATATCATATAACTTACCCCATACCGCACTGGTTGTTTGATCATCAACGAGCAAATTCATTGCGCTAAAATCACTAATAACACAAGTGTTTTTTTTAATGAACTCTCCTTTTGTATAATTAAATAAATCATCTACTTTTTTGTATGAGCACATTGATAAACTCACTTTATTATCCTCTAAAGTAGTCTTTAAAACTTCCAGCATACTATTATGAACATAATCATCACTATCAATAAAGGTTACATATTTTCCTTTTGCCAATTCTATGCCAGCATTCCTAGCTTCAGATGCTCCTGGAGTTAAATTCTTTTGATGAATAACGTTGATATTTTCATGAAGATTAGCATACTCATCACAAATTTGCGGACATCCATCTGGCGATTCATCATCTACTAATATTATCTCAAAGTTTTGGTAGGATTGTGCTAATATGCTATCAATACAGCGCCTTAAGTATTTCTCTACCTTATAAACAGGAACAACTATACTTATTAAATTATCATTACTATTCATATATTATTTTTTTACTATCTAGCTCAAGTTTTAAACAGCAAATTTCTAGGGGTGCTTAAATCAAAAAATAAATAATTGTTCTTTAGAAATTTTTAAACAAGTTTAAGCAGTCATTTCTTTTTTGATATACTCCTTAATAATATGATTTATTATCAAGTGTAAATCTTCTATTCTTTCCATCGATATTGTATTTACAACAAGAGCTAAGTCAGCAATACTCACCAATAATCCACCATTTTTCTCATTATAATTCCCAGTTATTCCAATTGTAAAATTCCCTTTTATTTTAGCATATTTGATGGCATTTAATACATTAGGTGAGTTGCCACTTCCACTATACCCTATAACTATATCTCCTTGGTCAAGAAATGTTTCAAGTTGTCCTTTAAAGACATTTGCATAATCAGTATCATTAGCAAAGGCAGTCAATGAAGCTGTGTTGTCTGTTAAACAAAGTGTCTTTATCTTCAATTCTTTAGTCCAGTCTCCAGCACTATGTGAAGGTGTCGCAGAAGAACCACCATTCCCAATGAGATAAACAGTATTTCCATTCTTCTTTAAATCAATTAGCTTATTTGCTATCTCTTCTAATATTTTCCAATCTAAAGATTCAATAGCATTAATTAAATCTATTTTATAATTTTTTAAAAATAATTTCATAATAATTGTTGTTTTAGTTTCCTGAATTTGAATTATATCGTGAATAATTAAAAATAATACGTGAACCAAATGGATCAAGCATAAATGATAGTTCTACATAATCTTGCATTGCTAATCTATAGTTTTCCTGAAACTCACGTGGAGTGTAAGACATTAAAAAACCTCCTCCTCCGGCTCCTGCTATTTTAACTCCTGTAGATCCATTATCCAAAGCCGTTTTAGTCATTTTTTCAATTTCAGGCAAAGTAATTCCTGAAGCTAACTTCCTTTTTAAATCCCAGTTTTGACGAAGCAATGGTCCTAAAGAATCCCAATTCTTGTTCTCAAATTCTTTTTCAAGAGTCGGAACCATTGCTGCAATAGTATTTAAAGATTTAAAATTATCTTTAGATTTACTCTTTTGATCACCTAGTATCTTTCCGGCTTTTCTAGTTATATTTGTAAAGTGTAAAAGAAGATTGGAACCTAATTTCATTCTGTCATTTGCTGAAAAATCTAATGGCTTTACTGAAACAGTATTATCAGTATTAAAAATAATTTTTTTAACTCCTCCAAAGGCCGCAATATACTGATCTTGTTTGCCAATTGGATTTCCAAGTATATCAATTTCTATTTCACAAGCCTCCTTTGCTAATCTTTCTGCTGTAACTTGTTGGCCCTGAAAATGATAAAATGCATTTAATAAACCAACGGTCAAAGATGAAGATGACCCTAATCCAGATCCAGAAGAAGGTATATCAGCAAGCATAGTTACTTCTATACCCTTGTTTATTCCAGTTTTTATCATAGCTTCCCGTACCAGATTATGCTTTATTTCGCTTACATCATCAACTATTTCTTTTTCCATATAGTTAATGTAAATTTTATCATCATATCTTTGATTAACAATAACAAATATGTATTTATCAATAGCAGTACTTATTACCATTCCAGGGGAAACCTTGTAGTATGAATCCATATCAGTCCCGCCACCAACGAAACTAATTCTTAAAGGTGTTTGTGAAATTATCATATTTTAGCTTTTCTTACAATTCCTAAATTTTTCATATATTTCTCAGAGTAATCCAAAATATCGTCTATATCAGTTTGTTTTTCAAGATATTCTTTATATTCCTTTACACTGTCATAAACAGTTCTTTTTGGGTGCCAGCCTAGCATCTTTAATTTAGTGATATCAGAAAAAACATGTCTAGTGTCTCCAAATCTATATTCATTAGGTATTTTAGGTTTGATATCAGAATTAAACACTTCAGCTACTACATTAGCAAAATCTAATACAGTATAACCTTTCCCTCCACCTACATTGAATACCTGATCATTGGCTTGATCTTTTTCCATCACCAATAATAAAGAATCCACAACATCATGTATGTTTACATAATCTCTTAATGCACCCCCATCTTCATAAGCTGTAGGCTGCTTTTTTAAAAAATATGATAAAGAAAATATTCTACATGCTCCAGAATATGCATTATAAAAACTCTGGCGTGAACCCTGAACAATGGAGAAACGCATTGCTACAGAGGGAACACCAATTCTCTTACCTAAATTAATTGCCAACATTTCTTGTTGATATTTTGACATAGCATAAGGATTCATTGGATTGATTACATTTTCATCTGACAAATCCATTATAAGAGGTAATCCAGTTTTTGGATCAATATGATTCCATTGTCCATTCGTAAGCTGCTTATCTCTTCTTAAAGAAGGTAAAAATATTTCTCCCTTTTCATTATGATACTTGCCTTCGCCCATTACAGCTTGGGAAGAAGCGACAATTACTTTTTGAATATTTAGATTATCCTCTTCGATTATTTCATATATCAAAGAGGTGCTAAATGCATTTACATGTGAAAAAGTAGAATAATCAGTTAAGTAATCTTGGTAAGCTGCAAGATGAAATACAACATCTACATCATTTAGAGCATATTTCATAACCTCTTTATCTCTTACATCTCCATAAATAAATTCAACTTTACTTTTATCTAAATATTTAGGAAAGCCTTTCATATGAACTGGCTTTTTAAGAATGTCCAATATTTTGACGGTATGGCCTTTTTTTAATAACGCATCTGCAGTATGGGAACCGATAAAACCAGCACCACCAGTTATCAATATTTTCATTTTATTATTATTTATCAAATTTATATACTATTTTTTAAAAAATTTAAAAATTTTTTACTCGTCATATTGGAATTGAAGAGAATTGAGGCACCTATCCCCGCATTCTTTGCCGCACCTATATCAGATATTCTATCACCAATTAAAATAGATTTAGATAAGTCTATTTTAAATTCCTTTGCAGCTTCAAAAATCATTCCTGGTTCTGGCTTTCGACATTCGCACGGCCCTGTAAAATCTTGATGATGTGGACAATAATAAACTTTTGAAATCATAACCTCCTCTTTTTTAAACTCATCTAACATATATTGTGTTAGTAAAGAAAATTCCTTATGTCCGTAATAAGATTTTGCAATACCAGCTTGATTAGTAATCACAATAAGTAGAAATCCGTTTTTTTGAAACAACCTGCAAAGTTCAAAGATTCCATCAATGAACTTAAAATTATCAATCTCATGAACATGACCTAAATCATGATTAATTATACCATCTCTATCTAAAAAAAGTGCTTTTTTGGATATTTTCATTTATTGTATTTTATTTTTACAGAGATTATTTAAATAGACTAAATGTTAGGTTTCAAGATCTTCTTCTAATTTAAATTAAAATATCCAGTTGACTTTTCGAAAAAATCATTCAATGAGTTTATTTCACTTAAATATTTATTAGACATCATTTTCTTTCCATTTAATATCTGTTCGCCTTCATTAATTAAATATTTTAAATTTATTTCAGTTCCTAATAATTTTACTGTAGATATATAAGCGGCACAAGAATGGGTATTATCAATTAATCCTAGATTTGAAATAAGTTTTGGCAAATCTTCAAAACTATATGCTCTAGTAATTCCATCTATAACATTAAATGATACATCTCCAAAAACTATAGACTTCTTTCCAATCAAAGCTGCCTCAAAGGCAGCTGTACCTGTAACAGAAATAACTCCAATAGAGTTATCGATCCATGGTTTTGGATCTCTGTAATAATTAACACTAACCATTTTTACATTTGGAATTCTATTAACTTTTTTATAAAATGTTAAATTACGCTCTCCTACCATAGATTGATGCTCCTTCACATACAAACAACAACCTACAGGTAAAGATTTTGAAATTTGCTCTATATTAAATAATTCATTTAAGTAAAATGGTCCAAGAACACTTGTAGAAGACTCTGGAATTAAATGTAATGGCATGTAAATATATTTCTCTCCAATAACAGGATTAGAGAAATATTTATTAGGTCCTAACAAATACCATCTTTTCAAAACCACTTTAAAAAAAAACCATATATTCTCTAGACTTGATGGAAATATAATTTTATTTTTTTTTCTCAAACTAAAGTTGTTTCCCTTAAAAGAAATATTAAAGAAATATAATGCTTTGCCAATTATTAATTTAATTGATTTATAAAGTGGAGTTCTATCATAATTTGAAGTTATATCATTTTCAAAAACCTTAGACATTATTTTATCTTTCTTACGAAATTTTTCTACATAATTGTATTCGACTTTGAGACTGTTGACGTCTAATTGATTTTGTTTATTAAATACTGAATTAAAGTATTCATTCTTCCACAATGTGGAAAATGATGAAATTTTAAACATTTCAAATCTAGGGTGATCTAAACGTAAATAAGGGATGTTTCTTGATTGCGAAATTTCAGAAATAACAGACCTTGAAAATTCAGCATTATCTATATCCCATATAACATCTGGTTTATATTCATCAAAAAGTTGGACTACTTTTTTATAATGAAGCTCTAGCCAATAAAGCTGTTGTTCGCCTGTGACATCAGTATAATAAAATCTATCATGTAAGTGGTTAGAAAAAAACTGGGATGCAATAATTTGTAGAGAAATTCCTTTATCTGTAGTATAATTTTTTTCTACAAAATCAAGAAATTCCCAATCAATAGGTGGCTTATTTAAATTATTACTAAACAATTCTAATATATCATTATTATCATAAACTTTAAGATTTTCAATCTCCTTATGGGCATAATAAGTATTTTCATTCATCAAACATTTATCATAACCTGTTTCAATAGGATTAAAAAAATAGCAAGCTACGTTATTATTTTCTTTCAAAAGTTTTTTTGCTAAAAAATAAAAAGGGAATGAAAAAGATTCCTTACAAACAAGTAATATGTTTTTTTTAATCATAAAATGTTTATTTAATATTTCAAAAGATCTAAACTAGATTTTTTATAAAATAAGTATGGCGTATATTTTTCGTAGTCTTTATCTGCAATAGTCCCAATAATTTTTTTTTTCATTTAAAATAATTTAAAGACAAAATTAAAATATAGTTCTAGTAATATTAAATGCCTCAGCAAATCCTTTTCCAATAGTTAAACCTCGGTATTGTGCAAGAATCCTTAGAGCTTCTGGAGATCTTGGGTGAGGATATATTCTCTTTTCAAACTCATAAGATTCCATTCCAGTTATTTTAGCATTTAAATCATTTTCGCTAACTTCAATGAATAAGTTAGGTGAAAACTTTCTGGGGTCTGAGGATGCAATCCATTCTGTACCAGATGGAGTTTCAAAAGTTATAACCGTTTTTACAATTTCATTTTCCATTGGTCTTGTAGCTGTAATCACTGCTTCAAATGTTCTTTGATGATCAATGTTTACATCACCTCCATGATGTGTAAAAATAATTTCAGGTTGAAAATCTTCTTTTTCTTTTTCAATTACTTTTATTATGTCCAATAGAGCAACAGTATCAAAACGATTATCTGCAAAGTCATAAATACCAACAGATTCATAACCAATAGACTTTCTAGCAGTTTCTATGTTCTGTCTATGTATTTTTAATTCTTGAGACCATTGCTCTGGATTTCTTTCATCAGATCTAGAGGTTATTCCTTCTCCCAATATGATTACTCTAACACAACACTGTTGTTCATTAATTAACTTATGCATTGTAGCTCCCAGACCTAATAGTTCATCATCTGGATGTGCAACAACTACTAATATTTTTTTATTTGTAAAATCCATTATTCAATCATTTTTAAAGTTAATGGCTCCCCTCTAGATATGTTTTTATTAAATTTTTTACCTAATATTTCTTTGTAATATTTTGGATGAAGACCATACCCTGGTCTAATTGATCTAACATTCTCACTGGTAACTAAATCACCTATTTTAACTTCTTCAACAACAAACAGTGAACGAGCAAATTTTCTATTTTTTTCAACTTTTTTTGAAACATCGTAAGAAACTTTTCCAAGTAATTTTTCTGTATCTCTAATTGCTCTTACCATTTCAGTGAATTCTTTTTCATCTAAAGAAAAATCAGCATCTGGTCCTCCAATTCCTTTATTTAAAATAAAATGTTTTTCAATTACTTTAGCTCCTAGAGTTGCTGCTACAGTCGGAGCTATAATACCGTAAGTATGATCACTAAAACCTACTTCAACACCAAAACGACTTTTTAAATCTACAATAGTATTTAAATTTGCCAATTCTAATGGAGCAGGATATGAAGATGTGCATTTTAATAGGATTATTTCATTATTACCTATATTTCTACATGTATCTACAGCTAATTGAATATCTTCTAAATTAGCAATACCTGTTGACATAATGATGGGTTTCATCTTGGATGCGGCATATTCTATTAATGGAATATCTTGAATTTCAAATGAAGCAATTTTATAAGCCGGCACATCGAGTTTTTCTAAAAAGTCAACAGCAGTTAGATCAAATGGAGATGAAAAACATATTAAACCTTCATCTTTAGCTACCCTAAACAGAGTTTCATGCCATTCCCAAGGAGTATAAGCTTCTCCATATAACTCAAATAGAGTTTTACCATCCCAAAGTGTTCCTTCGTTAATTTGAAAAAAAGGATTATCGTGATCGATAGTCATAGTTTCCGGTGTATATGTTTGTAGTTTAATTGCATTTGCACCAGATCTTTTTGCTGCTTTTATTGTTTCTATTGCAACATCTAAACTTCCATTGTGATTAGCAGATAATTCTGCTATTATAAAGCATGGTGATTCTTCACCAATCTTAAAGTCTCTTATTGTCATTTTATTTTTTTTATTTTAACATCTGTTATAATAGTTCCATTAGATTTTATTGAAGCTCTTGAGAATTCAAATTTAAAAAACTTTGTTTCAAAGTAAGCTTTTGGATATTCTTCTGCATCTAGCATTCTAATGTGATCATATAAATCTTCTGAACTGATAATTTCGTCATTTATCTTACTCATCTCTTTAGTTCTTCTTTTAAATATTTCAGGAGTTCCAATTTGAGGTTTAGGTTTAATGTTTTTATTAATTATTTCAGTAATCATAATTTGAATAACATTATTTGCTCTAATGAATATCTCTTCAGCAGTGCCAAGTAACGAAAGATTTTTTTTAAGATAAACTGGACCTGCATCCATTTTTTTTTCAACTACAATAGCACTTATTTTAGTTTCAGAAAACCCTCTAGAAATCAAATTTTGTAATGGACTACCACCTCTTCCAAATGGCAAATCAGTCATATGAAAAACTATACAATTATAATTTTCATAAATTTCTCTTTCAATTATGTATGACCAATGTGGGATAAATATATATGCTGGAGAAATATTCTTAATACTTCCTGTATTAAAATCATCTTTATTATCGATAAAAAACCAATTATCTTCAGGGAAAATAGATGACATTTTACTAATCAAAGATTTATTCCAAGGTTTATGTGATAAAATCAAATAATTACTCATTTTCTCTGTATATTTTTATTTTATATTTTTCTCCATCTAACATAAAAAATGCTGGATATCTTTCATTATCACATATCCTTAATAGGTTAAATTGATCTTTTATAGATTTATTAACATCTAATTCACTGTCTTTAGATGTTCTCTTGGAATAAAAAGTTTGTTTTCCTTCTTGATCGTATCCGTTAACATCTTTAATGTTTTTAAGAAAATCTAAAATTAGTTTTATGGTTTTAACCCCTTGTCTATGTTTTATTTCCGGCAATAGTTCTTTTCCATTTAATTCAATAAAATCTTGACTATATATTCTTCCAGAATCAACTTTTTCTACAGCTTCAAAAAGTGTTATTGGTATTCTATTTTTCCCTTCTAAAACCTGCCATGTAAGTGGTGACCAACCCTTTCCTCTGGGTAAGTCGCTTTCATGAACAACTAAATTATATTTATTAAAATGTAATTTATTAAAAATTTTCTCACAACCTAACAAACATAAAATATCACCTTTAACAATATCTTGTTGAGTATATAATAATCTGATTTCATAACTAAAATCATTTTTTATAATCGTCACTAGTTGTTTAGCATAATCGACTATCCATGAATTAGGGTTATCAACTAAAATTTGTATTAACATAATATATTTTTTGTAAGCTTTAGAAACCTTTCTTTTTGTTTTCCATCAAAATACAGTTTCTGGTTGTCTAACTTTTTTTGATGGTTTTCATGTGTATCATAAAGTATAGAATTAATTTTATTCTTAAAATCTTCTTCCTTCATTAAATTAAAATCTCCAGCAGCATATATCAAATCAGCTTTGTTCAAACCATTATATATATTTATTTGATTTTCTATATAATACCCACCAAGAATAATCATTTTGACTGCACATGCTTCATAACTTATAGTACTAGCTGGTAATATGGCTAAATGACATTTCTTCATCAAGTCTAACATTTGTTTCTCATCTAAACTGTTATGTAGGAAAACTTTTTCTTTATTTTTTTCAATTATTTTAAATATTTCTTTTTGTTTATATGCGCTTCCTACAACAACATGAATTTCTTTAAAGTTTATAATTTTAATTATTACTTTTAAATACCTAAAAGTTAGATTATTAAAGTCTGCTCCACCAAAACATATGAAGGCTTTTTTTATTGGTTTTGCCAATTTGTATTTCTGAGCTTCTTTCAAAAACGCTGGACGAAGAATAGCATACTTAGTTCCCAAACCAAATTTTGTTTTATTCGATAGTCCAAAATCATCTTCTGTTACGGATAGCGAATGATTAACAATTATGTCTGTAGCTGTCATTTTCTTTGTATAATCATCGATGAACATTAAATTAAACCCAGATTTTTTTATA
>Ga0209425_10002537_pt1 | contig 20169 bp, 19 predicted proteins | sample COG_05_FD_184749 | JGI IMG/M metagenome (GOLD analysis project Ga0209425, IMG submission 184749) | Pelagic Microbial community sample from North Sea - COGITO 998_met_05 (SPAdes) (version 2) | ecosystem: Environmental > Aquatic > Marine > Neritic zone/Coastal water | place: Helgoland, sampling...
ATGTTCTTGCAAACGATCCTGTTTATGTTGGCTTAAACGACTCTTTCTCATAGTGCCCATGATAACACCTTTTATGCGTTATCTGGTACAGCCCCTTTAACATTATAGATAAAAACCTACCCGCGGAAGATCGACCGATAAACACCTTGTCATCTCAGATTGATCAACCAGACCTTATATTCCAACACCTAAAACAGGCATTTACTCAGTCATGATACAAACATTTCTCGTCACTGGTGGCGCTGGTTTCATTGGCTCAGCGATCATTCGCACTCTTTTAAAACGAGGCGCCAAAGTCATTAATCTGGATGCTATGACCTATGCGGGCAACAAAGATAATATTGATACGACAGGCGATCATGTCGACTACTTATTGGTTGAAGGATCTATTAATGATCGGCCGTTGGTTTCAAATTTATTAGCGGAACATCAGCCACAAGCAATCATCAATGTTGCAGCGGAAACACACGTCGATCGCTCCATTGATGGGCCTGGCCCGTTTGTTGAAACCAACATTCAAGGAACATTTCAACTCCTAGAAGCCTGCCGGGATTACGTGCAAAGCAACAAAGACCATGAAGGTTTTCGCTATCTTCAAGTGTCGACCGATGAGGTCTTTGGATCCATTGAAAGCGGCCAGTCGGTCGAGACTGATCCGTACCGTCCCAATTCCCCATACGCTGCATCTAAGGCCGCCGCAGATCATCTTGTTCGCTCTTATTTTAAAACTTATGGCCTGGCGACAATGACGACGCACGGATCAAATACTTATGGCCCGTATCAGTTTCCCGAGAAGCTCCTGCCATTGATGGTTCTTAACGCTGTCGACGGTAAACAGCTCCCCGTTTATGGCGATGGCACCAACGAGCGTGACTGGCTTTATGTTGATGACCATGCAAACGGCATTCTCGCCGCACTAGAGAACGGCATCGTTGGCAATGCCTACAACATTGGTGGCGGTACAGAACTAAAGAATATTGATATCGTAAATCTGTTGTGCAGCATTCTCGACAAGCTACAGCCGCGCAAGGATGGCGTGCCTTATGCTGATCAGATCACTTACGTTGCAGACCGCCCAGGGCATGACCAACGCTATGCGCTCGATTGTAAAAAAGCGAAACGAGACATTGGCTGGTCACCAGAAATGGACTTCACAACTGGTCTGGAAGAAACAATCAGATGGTATCTCAATCATCAGGAATGGTGCAGCAAGATTGCGACCTCTACGTACGACCGTAGTCGCTTGGGTCTTGATATCGGAACAAAGGATCACTGATGGCACGTAAAGGAATTATTTTAGCAGGCGGCTCCGGCTCACGCCTGTACCCATCTACACTCACCGTTTGCAAGCAGCTGCTTCCGGTCTATGACAAGCCAATGATTTATTATCCGATGTCTGTGCTCATGCTGGCTGACATCCGTGATATCCTCATCATTTCAACACCAACGGATCTTCCAAAATTTGAACGCCTGTTTGGTGACGGAAGCGCGCTTGGCCTTAACCTCAGTTATGCAGAACAGGCCAACCCAAACGGCATTGCTGAAGCTTTCATTATTGGAGATAACTTTCTTAATGGCGAACCTAGCACGCTTATATTAGGCGATAATATTCTGTTCGGTGGCGGACTATCTGCAATGCTTAAACGCGCGAACAGCAGGGACAATGGCGCCACTATTTTTGCGTATCCCGTTACCGATCCGGAACGTTACGGTGTTGTTGAAGTTGATAACGATGGCCACGCACTTAATATTGCGGAAAAACCAACTTCACCAAATTCAAACTTAGCGATTACGGGTTTGTATTTTTATGACGGCAATGTCGCAAATATCGCGAAAAGCATTAAGCCATCTGCGCGAGGTGAACTTGAGGTAACTGATGTGAACCAGGTATACCTTGAGCAAGGCCCACTGCACGTTGAAGAACTCGGCCGCGGTTTCGCCTGGCTAGATGCAGGAACTGAACAATCCCTATTGGACGCGGCAAACTTTATCGCTGCCATTGAACGTCGCCAAGGACTGCGCATTGGTTGCCTCGAAGAAATTTCCTGGCGGAAGCGCTGGATCAACGATGAAAACGTTTTGAAGCTTGCGGATGGCATGGGCTCATCTGGTTACGCTGGTTATTTACGGGCACTCATTTCTGAACAAAGAGGCTCATGAAGTTTACCCCGACAAAACTCGAAGATGTTATCATTATTGAGCCTGACGTCTTTGACGACTCCCGCGGCTTCTTTATGGAAACATTCCATATCGACAAGTTCGCCGAAGCCGGGTTGCCAACTGAATTTCTTCAAGACAGCCATTCGCATTCTAAAATGGGTGTATTGCGTGGCCTTCATTTTCAAGCGCCGAAAGAACAGGGGAAGCTTGTCCGGGTTGCCTCTGGCGCCATATATGATGTTGTGGTTGATATTCGCCGTGGATCACCAACATTTGGGCTATGGGTCGGCTTTGAACTTAGCGCAACGAATAATTTGCAACTCTGGATTCCCAAAGGCTTTGCGCACGGGTTTTGCGTTCTTAGTAAAACCGCTGATGTGATATATAAGATGGACAGAACATATGCGGCAGGAGAATCCTGCGCCATTCTTTGGAACGATACGGATATAGGCATCGAATGGCCTATCGAAATACCACTCGTATCGACGGCCGATCGCCAAGCCCCCCCTTTGAGGGATGCACAACACCTGCCTGAATACGAAAAATGACACTTCGGATTGTCGTAACAGGCAAAACGGGCCAAGTTGGAAAGGCTTTATGTGCACGACTTAAAGGTGATCATAAAGTCATAACATTAGGCCGTAACGATCTGGATCTTGAGACATGGGAAATCACGTCCTCTCTCATCGACGCATGCGTTCCAGACCTCATAATTAACGCAGCGGCCTACACCGATGTAGAGAAAGCTGAAGACGAAGAAGACATAGCGTATCGCATTAATACCGAGCTTCCTGAGCGCCTGGCCAAACAAGCGAACCGACACAACGCCGGCTTTATACATTTTTCCACTGATTATGTTTTCGATGGCACAAAGCTTGAGTCCTATATCGAGACCGATATACCAAACCCCATCAATGCATATGGTCGATCCAAACTTGGTGCAGAACAGAAAATTACTGCTAGCTGCGACGCCTGGATCATTGCTCGCTTGAGTTGGGTTTACGCTGAGACTGGGAAAAACTTTCTCAATACAATGATTTCATTATTTACCAAGCAACAAACATTAAAGGTTGTCGCTGATCAAAGCGGGGCACCAACACCTGCTTCAGTCATTGCGGATATCGTTGCACGCATCATTGATCAAGCCCCGCCTGGGCAATTGCAGTCGTATTTAACCGAGCACAGCGGTATTTTGCATATCGCATGTCGTGGACACACATCCTGGTGGGAATTTGCCAAAAAAATTGCTGATCTTGCAAAAACTGGCGGCCTTCCTGTTATTACCCGTCAGATAGACCCCATCACGTCTGAAGACTACTGGGGGAAGGCTCAGCGGCCAAAAAATTCTCGCTTGAATATCAACCGACTTGAAAACACTTTCGGCATCAAGCCGCCATGCTGGACCAATGCGCTTGAAAGCGTTATGAAGCGTCGTATCGCTCTGAGATGATGAGAATAAAAAAGTAATGCCTTCGAAAAAAGCCATCACGCGTAAGAAAAATTCACCAGCACGCGTGCTCGTGCTTATGATTTCCTATAATGCTGAGAAAACAATAGAGAGTGTGCTTCAGCGCATCCCTGTTGAGCTCAATATTTATCAAACTGACGTCCTTGTGCTCGATGATGCATCGCCTGATAACACGGAGAAAGTGGCGAATGCGTTCAAAGAGGCCAATCCAGACTACCCCTTCCCATTGACGATATTATCCAATCCAGTAAATCAGAATATTGGTGGGAATATAAAACTTGGGTTCTATTACGCAATTAAAAATGAGTATGACATCGTTTGCCTAATCCATGGTGATGGCCAATACGCACCGGAGGAACTACCCAGACTGGTCGCTCCGATTGCCTCAGGCGAAGCCGACACTGTATTTGGATCACGGATGATGGAAGGGTTTCGTGCCCTCAGAGGCGGGATGCCATTCTATAAGTTTGTTGGCAATAAAATCCTGACCTGGATTGAAAACAAAATGCTGGGCTCCAACCTCAGCGAATTTCATACCGGTCTTCGTTTGTACTCAGTAGACCTTTTGAAGCGGATACCGTTTCAACACAATTCAAATGATTTTCATTTTGAAACAGAAATTATCTTTCAGGTTCATTATGCAGGATGTCGTTTTCGAGAGTTTCCAATCCCAACTTTTTACGGTGATGAAATCTCGCATGTGAATGGTTTTAAATATGCGTGGAACACTGTTGTTCAGGCCGCACTCGGTCGCGCACAAGAACTTGGTCTTTGCTACCAAAGAAAATTTGATCTCTCCGAGAAAGATCACAAAGACAATTATCTCGTCCCAAACAAATCCGTTCTCAACAATACTCATCACTCTGCACTCTCACGCGTGGCCGACGGCAGCCGCGTCCTAGATTTTGGATCAGCTGCCGGACTTGTCGGCGAACAGCTACGAAAGCGCGGATGCAAGGTAACAGGAATTGACGCTGCCCCCCCTGAATTGGATGGCGTACTAGATGAATTTATCACTGCGGATTTAAATGACCGTTCATTCAAAATAAATTTAACCAATATCGATTTAATTTTGCTTTTTGATATTGTGAACCACCTCCATAAATCGGAACAGTTTCTTGAGCGCCTGCATCAATGCACGCATTCAAACCCAAAAATTCGTTTACTCGTAACCGCAGGTAATATTGGGTTTTTCGTTAACCGACTACAGCTATTATTTGGGTTCTTTAATTATGGGAAACGCGGAATTTTAGCGCCAAGCCATACCCGCCTGCTCACCTTTGCCAGTTCTAAGCGGTTATTTGAAGAAGCCGGATTTCAAGTTATCGATGTAGATGCCGCACCAGCGCCGTATCAGTTCGCTTTTGGCGATAACTGGTTCAGCCGGCTATTGACGACGGCTAACAAAATACTCATCCGCATCAACAAAAATTTCTTTGGTTATGGGATTATCCTTGAGCTCAAGCCCGCACCGACCCTTTCACATTTACTAGAGGTTGCCGAAGGCGTAGCGAATGCTGACGGCCTTGACCATGATCCTTATGGCCCCCGTCGAAAAGAACAGGCGTTACGAGGAGACAAAAAATAGCTATTATTTGCCCTTCATGCGGTCAGTCACATACTGAGTTGACTTTTAAATGCGCTGCGTGCGATTGGACACCAGAGCAAGTTGGTGAGTTTGCCTGCCTAGCGCCTGAAATCGCCTACGAGAACGGTGGGTTCGATGAAAATATATTTAAATGCTTTCAGGCTGCCAGTGATAATCACTTTATGCTGTGGTATCGCAACCAGCTTATCATCCAGTCTATTCGCCAGTTTTTTCCGAATGCACCTCGCATTCTTGAAGCTGGCGCCGGCACTGGCATGGTCCTTTCAGCACTCATAAAAGAATTCCCAGATCGCACAATCCATGCGTCGGAGTTGTTTCTTTCCGGCCTTCAAATCATCCGCCGGATCATCGGCGAGGCCCCTGTGACTTTATTCCAAATGGACGCTACCCGAATGCCATTTGATCAGGAGTATGACTTAATTGGCATGTTTGATGTCATTGAGCACATCGATAATGATCGATTGGTTATTAAAAATGTTTTTGATGCGCTGCAGCCTGGCGGTGGGTTGATTTTGACTGTCCCTCAGCATCCTGCGCTGTGGAGTAAGGCTGACAATGCTGTACACCACAAGCGCCGCTACCGACCCGGCGAGCTTCAAATGAAGCTCAAGGATGCCGGGTTTGAGATACTCCGAGCGACTTCCTACAACATGCTGTTGGTTCCTGCGATGGTATTGGCCCGCGCACTTGAGCGCGGTGAGTATCGGCCGGAACGTGAATGGGATTTGCATCCAGCTTTAAACGCATTGTTATTGGGCGTTACAAAAATAGAGAAACTCATGCTGGATGCGGGGATTAATCTTCCCGTTGGTGGCAGTCAGATCGTCGTTGCACGAAAGATTAAATAGCATGAACCTTTGCCGTTGCTGCCAAGCCCACCTAGAAGACATTGTCATAGACTTTGGGCCAATGCCGTCGGCCAACGCTTTTCTATCAATCGAAATGCTACATCAACCCGAAGCACTTTACCCATTAACCGTGTATGTGTGTCGTGTTTGTTGGCTTATGCAAATTCCAGAATTTCACACTGCACCAGATATGTTTGCCGGCGAGTATTTGTATTTTTCTTCATATGCGAAAAGTTGGGTTCAACATGCCGCGCGGTTTTGTAGAAGTGCGACTGAACGGTTTGACTTGAATGAAAAATCATTCGTTGTCGAAATCGCATCTAATGATGGTTATCTTTTACAAGAGTTTGTCGCGTCACAGATTCCTTGTCTTGGTATAGACCCTGCTGCAAATGCCGCTGAAGCCGCACGCAAAAAAGGCGTCGAGACGCACGTTGATTTCTTTAATACGAAAACTGCGGCACATATTGTCGACACTAAGGGCCACGCAAACTTGATCGTTGCCAATAATGTCCTCGCTCATGTGCCTGATATTAATGACTTCGTCGCCGGGGTCGCTATCTTACTTGCACCAAGTGGCGTGGTATCATTTGAATTTCCTCATCTTGCACGACTACTGGAAAAATCACAGTTTGATACGATTTACGACGAGCATTTTTCTTACCTGTCGCTTGGCGTCATTATGCGGCTTTTCGAACGTCATAGCCTCACAGTATTTGATGTTGAAGAATTATCAACTCATGGTGGCTCATTGCGAATCTATGGCCGGTATAAAGAAAATACATCCATCCATATCGAATCTCGAGTTGATGCATTACTGACATCAGAACGTGACCAAGGCTTGGAACTGCTTTCTACTTATATTAAATTTGAAAAAAGTGCAGTCGCAATTCGCAGTGCATTTTGTGATTTAATCACATCTGAATTAACTAAAGGGAAGAAGATTGCCGCATTTGGCGCTGCCGCAAAGGGAACCGTTTTCTTAAATTATTGCGGCGTAGGCGCAGATGCTATTTCATTCGTCATTGATGACACCCCCGCAAAGCAGGGTCGATTTATTCCAGGCGTTCATATCCCCGTTGTCTCTTTCGATACACTTGAACAGGAAAAACCTGATTTAATCATTATACTGCCTTGGAATTTCCGAGATGAAATCGCTGCATACCTAGAGCCAGCGCGAGCATGGGGTGCCAAGTTCGTTGTTGCGACTCCAAAAATTGAAATCTTCTAATCAATGCCTATACACAATAAGACCGTTCTTTCCTGAAGTACAAATCAGTCTGAATGACAAAACTCGCGACTGATTTCGAAGAATAGGCTCAAAGCCATGAAACATTACACAATACAATACACGCAAAGCTCTCGGTCATTTCCATGAGTGCGTCCGAGACTCTTTCACAACGTCCGGCTTACGAGCCCTTCGGTGCGTTCCGGCTTTTACTCGCTGTTTTTGTTATCACCGGACATCTTTTTTTACTTGGCCCAGAATCTGACTCAGTTAAAGCACTTGGGTTAGACGACACTGGTGTCGCATTGTTCTTTATCATATCCGGCTACATTATTTTTTCAGCCTATGACCACTTTTATCGTGGCAGGACATTCAAATTCGCCATCAACCGATTATTGCGTATTTACCCATTGTTTTGGGTCGTGTTTGTTTTCACCTTCTTCCCAGCCGTTTGGCTTGATGTGAGTAGCGTCCAAAATTACACATTCGTCGAGTTTTTTGGCGATTTCATGCTCTTTGGTCGATACTTCCAAACATCGAGCTTGCCGACCATGCAACAAGGCTGGTCACTCATCGTAGAGCTCCAGTTTTATTTTGCCGCATTTCTGTTCTTTGCGATTGGCGAACGTGTCAATTTTAACACTTGGCTATATCGTGGATTATTTATTGGCGTGATTGTCGCGTATATTTTGATTTGGTCGACGGGCTCAAATGCTCGATTTTTTGGTGGGCTAACATGGGGCCCAATGTTTCTTTTGGGCGTATCTGTTTATCGCTTTAAAAAGCACGGCGTTTTTTCTAAAGAACTTTTCTTTTGGATCGTAATCTTCACGCTGTTTTCAATTCATCAATATTTCATGGCGCACATATTCTCTATTACTCCGAAAAATTACTTTGACCCGGCTATTCAAATATTTGTTGTCGTAACGGGTGGTTTTTTCTGGCTTGTTTCCCCTTATCGAAAAGCACTGCCAAAGGCCATTGATTCATATTTGGGCGATTTAGCATACCCCGTATTTTTGATCCATTTCCCTATAATCTATATCCTTTCATTCACCAAACCGCTCTCCAGTTTAACCATGATGGTGCTAGCAACTTTGATGACCTTTGTGCTATCGATTTTAAGCGTTCATTGGGTTGAGCCTTTTATAAATCGCTTACGTGATCGTTTCCGTGGTCAAAAGCTGTAATCAAAGACTATTATAATGCCGCGCCCTATGACAATTTTACGAGATTAAGGAGTTTTCTAGTGCCCGATAGTGACCCCTCTTTCATTTTTGATGCGCCAAGATATTCCGAATTGGCCGTAAAAAACGCAGATCCATACCAGAACGCAGATCCATTTCCTCACATTGTTCTAGATGACTTCATCGATATCGACGTCAGTCGGCACATAGCATCAGCATTTCCAAAACCAGAAGATGCAAAAGATTGGGTGATTTGTGATCACAACAATGCCCAAAAGCGCTATCAGCATGACGAAACTTTTTTACCCATACCGTTGCGTAAAATGCTTCGCGAATTCAATTCGCGGCAATTTTTACTTTTTCTCGAGACATTGACGGGCATCGAGAACTTGATTCCAGATCCTTATTTTATCGGTGGCGGGGCCCACATCTCGGGAACTGGGGACTTCTTGAAAATTCACGCTGACTTCAATTGGCACGACAAATTATTACTGCATCGCCGAATTAACGCCATTGTCTATTTTAATGACGATTGGGATGAGAGTTGGGGGGGCGAGCTTGAACTTTGGGATAAAAATATGACTTCAGCGGTTGTTAAAATCGCACCACATATCGGTAGAATTGCTATTTTCAATGTGGACCAAAACTCGAATCACGGCCATCCACATCCTCTAAAAACACCAAAAGATACTTATCGCAAGGCGCTTAATCTTTACTATTATACACGCCTTCGCGATGAAGCAGAAATTCATGACCCACACTTTACACTTTACAAAACCCAGTCTCCATTTGCACTTGGCCTCGGCGACACATACCGCAATAGATCGAATGACGTTGATGAATAATTTTTCCATAGATCCCGTTGAAATATGGAGCAAAGACGGCTTCATGGTGTGGGCTTCTAACTAATATGAAATCATTACATTCAGCCCCCTCTGGCACTGTTGGCGGGATTGAACGATGGGCATGGTGGGCAATTATCCTCGGCATTGCCGTTATGCTAACATTAAAATATTTTCCTGGCTTAGAGAACGAAACCGCATATAGCGGCATTGCATTTAAAGCTATCTACCCGGATGCATTCGCGACAGATTTATACCGTGGCGGCGGATCATACTTTGATCACCCTCTACAACTCACAATACTCTACGGCGTCATTAGCCTGGTTGGCGATATTTGGCTTGATGACCGCTTTCTCGCCATTGTCTATCTTGGGTCAGTTATTGCCAGCCTGATAGGTATTGATAAAACAGCGCGCCTTTTGGGTTTGCGCGGAACAGCAGAACGTCTTTTCCTCCTTTTCATGTTTGCTAAGGATCATGCCGTTCTAAGCCATAAAGTTCTTGTTGCACATCACGCCGACGTCAATCATTCAGCCTTTGCTATTCCTGTCATCATTTGGCTGTTCTATGCAGCGCTGGCGCGGAAAAGTCTTTTTGTCGTTATTCTGATTTCTATTGCTCTGGCATCCCTAAGCTTACGCAACGCCGCATTCCCTGTTGCGATGGCTCTCATTGTTGTCGCGGTAAACGGTCGCACATTGGAGCGCAGAATCATAATAGGTATGTTTGCTGCAGGAACAATAACACTTACAGCAATGATCCTATTTGTCTTTGCGACTGAAGAAGCTGATCGGTTGGAATTATGGAACCTTATCAAAACGCAAGAAGAGGAGGATGCCAATCCTTTTCAAAAAGTCGGTTCGTGGCCAACATTCCTTTTAGCCAACAGCATTTGGATCGCAATCATAAGCGCTGCAGCTTACCTGTCAAAATCAGATGACCCCGCTTTCCGAGGTGTTCGTATTATTTGTGGCCTAAGCATTCTGACATTTTTGTTTGGCGGCGCTTATTTAACCTTTGCGCCTGATTTTATGAAATCGCCAATACTAATTGGATTTGCACCTACGCGTGCGCTGGCTTGGCCACAGAACCTTGCCTACATCGCACTTATCGTACTTTTCTTTCAATGGCTAAGAAATGCGCCGTCGAAACAACGCATATTATTAATAATTTGTGGATTTCTTGGGCTTTTTATTATTGGCCCGGGGAACCACCTTCAATGGCTGGCACTTGCAATTGCTTCTTCGTTGTTTGTCGTTTTTGCCGATTGGGTAAAAACAAAAAGACCTTTCTCTCGATCTCCAGCCATTTATTGTGCCGCAACAATTGTCCTTGTCGTCATTACGGGCTCGTCATTATCTATTTCCCAACGAGCAGATGACTGGGTAACGGCTGCCAAAAATGGTGTCTTTGGTGGCAATCCTTCAGCTGAGTGGATCGGTGTTGCGGAATATTTTCGAGATCAAACACCCATCGATATCTCAATACTTCCATTTTCTGGCAACCAGCAAAGATTATATGCCAATCGCTCACTTGCCACACGCAGCGGGCGCGCACTATCTGTCCCAGAAGTATATGGCCCTGATTTTCGCAATCCAGAGGTCTGGAAAAGGAATTTTATACAACTCGATCTTTTGGAGCGGCTTGGGGATGTAATGCTGAAAGGCCAGTTAGAAACAGCTGACCAACTCTTATCTAAAGTCTACCCAAAACCTGATTATCTTGTCGTTCCCACGGTGGTTTATGATTCTTGGATGCAAAAATTATCAGCATTTACCAAAGTCACGACCAAGGGCTCATATATGATTCTTAAGCGATCATAAGGTATAATTTTATGAACTCTCGCAATACAGATACTCCGACGTTTCCTGGCTGGTTACCACAGGTTCCCGATGGTATGAAGATTCTTATTACCGGTGCAAGCGGAGGGCTTGGAACGGCACTGGTAAAAATGCTGATCGATGGCTCTAAAGATTGTGTGATTGGCGCGCATGGGGCAACAAACAATGCGGCGGCGGCAGATGACCCGCATGTCGTCTCAATCTTGCGCCCTATCGAAAACGAGGCAGATTGCATTGCTGTCGTTGACGACTTTCATAAAAAAGCCGGGGGCATCGACGCGCTCGTCACACTTTCTGGACGCATCCATTTCAGCGGCCATTGGATGGACATGCCCGAAACAAATTGGACAGACGACATTGACGTCAATCTCAATCATTCGTTTTTCATTGCCCGACATGCGATGAAACACATGAAAAGCGCAGACAAGGGCGGCCGGATCATATTGAACGGGACCGAGTCTGCACTTCATGGCGGCAGCGCGATGTCTTTTCCCTATGCGATCGCTAAGCGTGGCACGGAATGCCTTGTTGAAGGATTGGCCCGTGAAGGCGCACCAGATCAAATCCTGGTGAACGGTGTTCGGTTAGGCTGTATTGAAAGTGGGTTTCACGAACGCTGGCATAACAAATCAAAGGCAGAGATGGCCAAACGCATCAATCTCATTCCGCTTAAACGCGCAGGCTCACCAGACGAAGTCGCTGCAATGATTTGCTTTCTACTCTCTGGATGGAGTGGCTTTATTACCGGACAAATGATCCCGATAACCGGTGGTGACTGGCTTTGATCGTGGTTTTTTAAATAGTGCCTGTAACTTTATTTGCATCTCTACCGAAAAACCCTCCACATAGTGTGAGATGCTGCCAGATCAGTCCTTTTACGACTCTCGGTAACAAAACACCTGCTTTGCATGATATTGGGCAGGACCTGGAAGATGCCTTTAATACGGTTTCCCCAGTTTGGCGTGAGACCGCTCTGATTCTCCAAAGCCAACCGACGTCCGAACTTGCCCACATGCCAACGATGAGCACGTACGCGTCAGATTTTGGCGTTATGTTGGCATGGCTTGTTGTTGTAGAAACGTTGGCCGCGTCCGACGATACCATCTGGGTTGGATGCGATGATCCATGGCTTTATCGCGCATTAACCTTGTTGCCTGGCGTAACGCCAGTCAAAGCGCCGAGCATTAAAGGCAAACGGACCCAATTACTATTGCGCGGCTATCTCGCCCGAACTGTCGTTGCCATGCGCGTAGCTTTAGCAAAATGGAAAACTCGGCACCATCACAAGGCAATGCCGCTATCTACAAATTGCATTTTAGTTTACGGCCATCCAGAAAGCAGGCCCGACGGCAACGACGCCTATTTCAGCAATCTATTGAACGATCTGCCAACGCTACAACGCATTATGCATACCGACTGTGACGCCCCGTTCGCTCTTGCATTATCGAAAGACAAACGGACCTTCTCACTTCATGCTTGGGGGAATGTACTCTCGATATTCAAAATGCTGTTTGCAAAATGGCAACCTGATACACAGCATTTAGATTCTAAAATTGCCTGGCTCGTGAAACGTGCTGCAGCACTCGAAGGCAGTGGCGGCAGTGCGGCGATGACAAAGTGGCAAATGTTGTGTCAGGAATCATGGCTCCGCAAAACCCAGCCAAAATCTGTCAGCTGGCCTTGGGAAAATCATCCATGGGAACGCCATTTCGCACGCGAAGCGCGCGAGCTCGGTATTAAAACTTTTGGCTATCAGCATACAGTGGTTGGGCAGCATATGTTTAATCAAGGAGCCGATGCCAATATCGATGGTATCCATAGTTTACCTGATAAAATTCTATTGAACGGCCCATGTTACCGCGACGACCTGGCGTCACGAGGCATTCCTCAAGACATGATGGAAGAAATTGGCTCACACCGCATTGGTGGTAAAAAACTGCCTCGGTTTGGCAAAGATGGTGTGGTTTTTCTTGCGCTTTCAAACAATCCTTTGTTCGCAAAGCAAATGATTGATGCCGCGCGCTCTCTTGCGTGCTCGGATATCCCATTTCTTGTGAAAGATCATCCTCTAAGTCCTTATTTGTTCGAGGACAGCCCGCACTTTACACATACCCAATTACCACTTGATCAATTGCCGCCGCTGCGCGCATTGATCTATTGTACAGGCACTACTGGCCTTGAAGGTCTCCTTGCTCAGATCCCAACAATACGCTTCATTCCGAACGGCGGGGTTGCCCTTGATATATTGCCGCAGAGCATGCAAGTAACCTCTGTGCCAGCATCCAAATTGGCTGCTACCATGAAGAATTTACCAATAGCCGAAACAATGAATGTCGAAGAATTATTTCCGCCGCCGAACATTGAAAAATGGCGGCATCTTCTAGAAACAACTCCGCTCGGAACAGATCATGGCTGATACTATAAAAGTTGCTTTAATCGGATGCGGTAGAATTGCCGGGCATCATTGTCAATCGATCACCGCCACAGAAGGCGTATCGATTGCTGCTGTCTGTGATTTAGACGCTGAAAAAGCTGACGCGTACGGCAAACAATTTGATGTCCCTGCATATCAAGATTACCGACAAATGTTTGAAGCTGGCCCAGATATCGATATTGCCGCAATTATTACCCCATCCGGTATGCATCTGGAACACACACTGGAAATCATTAATGATTTTGGCAAACACGCTATTGTTGAGAAGCCGACATTTATGCGGCCAAGCCAGATGGAGACTGCATTTGCTAGCGCAGAGAAAGCAGGGAAGCGTATTTTTCCTGTATTTCAAAATCGGTATAACAAAGCAGTGTCACGCGTTCGACAAGCTTTTCAAAATGGAGAGCTCGGAGATATTCGAACTGTATCCGTAAAGCTTCGATGGTGCAGGCCACAGCGTTATTACAACATGGCCCCGTGGCGTGGCACGTTTTCACATGACGGTGGTGCACTCACAAACCAGACCATTCATCATGTTGATCTGCTCCGTCATCTCGGCGGCGAAATCGAACGTGTGAATGCAACGATGCGCACTCTTGGTGCTGACATAGAAGTTGAAGATACCACAGTTGCGACACTCACCTACAAGTCAGGTGCCGTTGGTACGCTCGAATCTACGACAGCAGCCCGCCCAGATGACTTTGAGGCATCGATCTCTTTTGTTTGCTCTGAAGGCATGGCCCAGATTGGTGGCATTGCCGTTAATGAGCTACAGATATTTACACCAGACCCGAGCGCTTGCGATGCGAACAGCGAAGACTTCAAACGCATCGAAGGGCACGGGGCCGTTTATGGTTTTGGCCATACTGAAATGTATCGGGATATCGTCGCAGAATTTCAAGATGGCACACCTTATCCCGTTGCCCAAAATGACTGTCTGCAAACATTGAAACTTTTGCATGCATTCTATCGGTCTGATGAAGCAGGAAATTGGGTTAACGTCGACAGCGATGACGAATCTGTTCGTCTTGGAAAGCCGGATGATGAGATTTCTAATCTCTATCGGACGCCGCGAAATTGAGCGTACCACTGAAAGTTGGCATCGCCGGGTACGGTATCGTCGGCAAACGTCGTCGCGACATCATTGATGCGCGTGATGATATGCACGTGGTTGCCGTTTGCGATCAGACACTTGAAGGAACTGGCACTTTCGATGATGGCGTCCGGTATTACGATGCCTATACTGACCTGCTAAACGAATCTCTGGATGTCCTATTTGTAGCCTTGTCCAATGATGTCGCTTCCATCGTCACGATTGCTGGTTTAGAGAAAAATCTTCATATTTTCTGCGAAAAACCGCCTGGCCGTGATGTTGCCGACATCACGGCCGTGGCTGAATGCTACCAAAATCATCAAGAACGCGTGCTAAAATACGGGTTCAACCATCGTTATCATGATTCTGTTCAAGACGCGCTTGCTATCATCCGTTCAGGCGAGCTTGGTGACGTCATAAATCTTCGTGGTGTCTATGGAAAATCGCAGCTAATTACATTTGATCAGACCTCATGGCGCACCGAACGTGCTCTTGCCGGGGGTGGCGTCCTACTTGATCAAGGCATTCATATGGTTGATTTACTTAGGCTTTTTGCCGGTGAGTTCACACACGTCCATAGTTTTATTGAAAATAGTGTTTGGGGGCATGATGTCGAAGATAATGCTTACGCGTTGATGCGTACGGACGATGGAAAAGTCGCCATGCTGCATTCCTCTGCATCATCTTGGCGGCACAGATTCCACCTTGATATCACGTTAAGCAAAGGCTCTTTGATTTTGTCAGGTATTCTCTCAGGCTCAAAGAGTTACGGCGAAGAGACCCTTACGACTATCCGTCGCGGCAAAGACGATATGGGGCTTCCTCAAGAGGAGACGAAAGGCTATAACACCGATCCGTCGTGGGAGCTTGAAGTCGCTGAGTTTGCGGACGCTATCCACATCAATGCCCCGATTAGCAATGGCTCTGTAGAAGATGCGCTTAAAACGATGAAACTTGTATATCAGATCTACTGTGCTGATGAGAAGTGGCGCGACCAATGTACTCTAGAGACAGAGAATTTTAAATGACTGTAAAGCAAACTGATCGTGCATTTGGCTTCACTTTCGCAGTCGTTTTCACAATCATCGGCGGGATTGTCTGGTGGGTTCGTGACGGTATACTTTTGTGGCCATTTATGGTCGCCGGTGGCTTCACTGTCATAGCGCTTGTTGTCCCAGGATTATTGCTACCTTTTAATCGGCTTTGGGCATTATTTGGCGGTAAGTTTGGTGCCATAAACAACACATTGATTCTTGCCTTGTTTTACATTTTATGTGTCGTGCCTTTTGGGCTTGTCATGCATGTTTTTGGCCGTGATCCACTTAAGCGTAAAACAAATACAAACGAAGATTCTTACTGGTCAACACCACCTCGCCAACTCGACCAAACGACATTTAAAGATATGTATTGAACGTGAGCATTGAATGATTTCCTTACTTAAAGAACTTTTTCGCTTTATGCGCGCTTATAAAAAATTCTGGATGGCACCGTTAATCCTTGGATTACTTGCGCTTGGCATCTTGTTAGTTGCAGCACAAAGCTCAGCCATTACACCTTTCATTTATGCCATCTTCTAAGAATATGATCATTCTCGGGCTTTCAGCTTTTTACCACGACAGCGCCGCCGCCATAATTAAGGACGGCGAGATCATCGCTGCCGCACAAGAAGAGCGGTTTACGCGGAAAAAGAATGATGCAGATTTTCCGATTAATGCTGCTAAGTTTTGCCTCGACGCCGCAAATGTTAATCTTGATGACGTAGACTATATCGCTTTTTACGATAAACCTCTGCTGACCTTTGATCGATTGCTTGAGACTTATCTGGCTTATGCCCCAAAAGGTTTTAAGTCGTTCGCAAAAGCAATACCCGTTTGGGTAAAAGAGAAGCTCTTACAGAAAAAATTGATCCTAGATGGCTTGAACGACTTGGACCGCGGGATTATCACCGAAGACGACATCTTGTTCGGTTACCACCATCATTCCCATGCAGCGGCGGCGTACTACCCATCACCATTTGATGACGCCGCAATCGTCATCATGGATGGCGTTGGTGAGTGGGCAACAACGTCCATTGGCACCGGGAAAGGGCGCGATATTCATTTGGATCGCGAGGTTCGGTTCCCACATTCACTTGGCATGCTCTATTCTGCATTCACTTACTACCTCGGCTTCAAAGTAAATGATGGTGAATATAAGGTCATGGGCTTGGCGCCTTATGGCGAGCCCAAATACGCAGACATCATTCGAGATAAGATTGTCGACACAAAGCCTGACGGATCATTCCGTCTCGACATGGGCTATTTTAATTATGCGACCGGCCTCACGATGACGAACAAAAAGTTTGCAGGCTTGTTTGGACAGCCACGACGAGATTCCGCAGATCCACTGACACAATTCCATATGGATATTGCGCGTTCCGTTCAAGTTGTCGTTGAAGATCTTGTGATGGGTGTCTGCCAAGAAGCGCATCGAGTAAGTGGGTCAAAGAATCTCTGCCTTGCTGGTGGCGTAGCGCTCAATTGCGTTGCCAATGGACGAATTCTCCGCGAAGGCCCCTTTGAGAATATTTGGATTCAGCCTGCCTCTGGTGATGCCGGTTCCGCATTAGGTGTTGCCTTAGCTGTTGAAAACACAATGAATGAAGGGTCTGCACGCACGCCGGTACGCATGAACGGCCATGATGCGATGCAAGGCAGTTATCTGGGACCATCGTATTCAGATGATGAAATTCAAACTGCCCTAGATGACCTTGATGCAAAATATGTTAAGGTTGAGGGCGGTCAGCTTCTAGCTGAGGTGGCAGATAGCCTCGCCAAGGATCAGGTAGTTGGCTGGTTTCAAGGAAAAATGGAGTTTGGACCCCGTGCCCTTGGCAATCGGTCAATTCTCGGCAATCCGGCATCATCAGCAATGCAAAAAACACTCAATCTAAAGATCAAGTATCGCGAGAGTTTCCGCCCATTTGCTCCTGCTGTTATCCGCGAAGATGTCAGTAAATACTTCGAGCTGGATAGTGACAGCCCTTATATGTTGATCGTCGCCCCCGTGCGCGAAGAGCATCATACCTCACTCGAGACCGACGACAAAAATCGCACCGGGTTGGATCGCCTGGATGTTGTGCGCTCGACATTACCTGCCATCACCCATGTCGATTATTCTGCTAGGGTTCAAACCGTCACCGCAGACTCCAATAAAAAATTCTATGGCCTTATTCAAGCGTTCAAAGAACGCACTGGTACTGGCGTCCTGGTGAATACAAGTTTCAATGTCCGCGATGAACCCGTTGTATGTTCCCCACTTGATGCATATCGATGTTTTATGGCAACCGAAATGGATATCCTCGCAATTGGTAACTTCATTTTGAGAAAGCCTGAGCAATGACCAACGCCCCAACTATGTCACCTTTCTCAGATCGTATTCTCGCCAATCTCAGGTCGCCGAATGCGTCAGATAAATCTCAGCTTGTCGTTGAAGGCGAGAGTATACGTTGCGATGAAACCGGTGAGACATTCCCTATCATCAATGGCATCCCGTCACTTTTCGCACCAAGCCCTGGTGAAGGCGTCGAAGTCACTGAACGCGTCCGCACATTCTATGAAAAAAACCCGTTTCCAAGTTACGAAGGACTAGAAGAGTTTGGGGAACTGGTCAGTAAAGGCCACTCAAATCCGTTTTCAAAATCGTTACTGGATTCCATTGGGTATAACAAAACAATCCTTGAGTGCGGATGCGGCACTGGCCAGCTATCGCATTACCTCCAACTGAACAATAATGCTGTTCTTGGAATTGATATGTCGCTTGCCAGTCTCGGACTGGCTATTCAACACAAGCAGCGAAACGATTTAAAACGCGTATCATTTGCACAAATGAATATCTTTAATCTCGCTATTAAAGAAAATAGCTTCGATGTTGTGATTTCTCATGGCGTGCTGCATCACACTTTTGATGCCCGGCGAGCGTTTGGCCAGATCGTTCGTATGCTCAAGCCTGGCGGTATCGTTCTGGTGGGTCTCTACAACAGGCCTGCGCGCTTACCAACTCTCATTCGTTCAAAATTAATTGGTTTGTTTGGTCCAAATATCGATTTCGTTGTGCGCAATCGGATTCGCGACAAGAAGAAGGCAGAAATCTGGATTGCCGACCAATATTACAATCCGCACGAGACATGGCATTCCGTTGATGAAGTCATGGAATGGTTCAACGAAAACGACATCTCGTATCTAAATTGCTCTCCTGCAATCCTTGGCACTGATGGCGAAGACACCACTGATATGTTCGCTGAAACAGCGTCTGGCACACGTTATCAACGTGAAGTCACACAATTGTCTTGGCTCGGCACGATTGCCCGCGAGGGCGCATTGTTTGATGTCATTGGTAAGAAAAAGGCCGCCCATGTCTGAAGTTAAAGTATCTCTCAAGGGTCGCGTTATTGCGCTGCTTCTTGGATGTGTCTTCCTCGTTGTGGTTTCTGAATTTGTTGTTAGAGCCGTCTACCCGTCATGGAGCGAGTTTTACGCAGGTCGTTATATGGTCACTGAGCAGGTGCCAGGTCATGGCATCGTCGCTGTTGGCAAAGCTAGCTTCGACGGTCATTTTGCACAGAACAACGGTGATTTTCGAGCCCATATTAAAATTAACGACTTTGGATTACGTAACGATGATCCCATTAAAGCCGCAGATCAGCGCGTCTGGATCATCGGCGACTCCATGGCATTTGGCTGGGGTGTCGAAGCAAACGAGATGTATTCGTCCGTCATCGGTGAGTTAATTGATACACCGACATATAATGTCGCAAGTCCCGGGACTAATGTCTGCGGCTATCAAGCGCTCGCATCTCGTATGCCAAAAGACACATCGCCAGTCGCCGTTGTTGTCGGCCTTATTATTGAAAATGACTTGATCAACTATGATTGCCCCGCAAAGGCGAAAGTTGCTGAGAGCGCTGATCATATGCCTACTGAAAGCGCATTCAACTTAGGAGCAATCAAGCAACAGCTAACGGAACATTCTGCACTTTATAACTTTTTTGCCGTCAGCCTTAAGCGTGTAAGTATCGTGCGAGAAGCCTTAATTTGGGCCGGTGTCGTCAAGAAAAGTCATGCCTATCGAAACCCGCTTGAGGGTAAAGATATGGAGCAGATTGCAAAAGCAACGGCCAATGAGCTAGATCGTCTGCGTGGCATGTTTGATACCAATACCAAGTTTGTCGTTCAAATCGCACCGGCACGATTTGAAATTGCCAACGATGACCCTTCCTATATTGCAGCACGCCTTAAAGTACGAAAGGCACTTACAGAACGCGGCCTTTCATATGTTGATCCGATTAATCGCTTTAAGGCTGATGGGTTTGAAGCAACGCATTTCGTTCATGACGGCCATTGGTCTGCAAAAGGTCATCGCCTAGCCGCCGAAGAAACCGCGACATGGCTCAAAAACAACCTGCCGCAGTAATTCCATTG
>Ga0209425_10002541_pt1 | contig 20158 bp, 11 predicted proteins | sample COG_05_FD_184749 | JGI IMG/M metagenome (GOLD analysis project Ga0209425, IMG submission 184749) | Pelagic Microbial community sample from North Sea - COGITO 998_met_05 (SPAdes) (version 2) | ecosystem: Environmental > Aquatic > Marine > Neritic zone/Coastal water | place: Helgoland, sampling...
CGAGGCCGAGACGGCACCGATTGACTGTATCTTGTGCCATTTAGAACAAGATCTCTTTGATCTCTCTCTCCTCGTCCGCCTCCTCCTCCTCCGCCGCCGCCGCCGCCGCCACCCGGGCAGTCCCTGGCCCAGTGGCCAGTCTGGCCGCACTTGTAGCACTTCCCGCCGCCGGCTCCGCCGCCGCCGCCTCTTCCGCCGCCGCCGCCGCCGCCACCGTACTGACCGCCGCCGCCGCCGTACTGACCGCCGCCGCCGCCGCCGCCGCCCTGCTGCTTGGTGGGGCAGTCGCGGCTCCAGTGCCCCGTCTGGCCGCAGTTGAAGCAGGTGCCGGTCTGGCCACCGCCTCCGCCGCCGCCGCCGCCGCCGCCGCCCCAACCGCCGCCGGTGTCGCCGCCGTAGTTGTTGTAGTTCCCGCCTTGGCCGCCACCGCCCTGGTTCCAGCCGCCGCCCTGGTCGAAGCCCTGGCCGCCGCCGCCGCCGCCGTACGCCGGGGGAGGGGCACCGCCGCCCATGCCCGCCCTGGCTCCGTAGGATCCGCCCATCCCCATGGAACCGCCGCGAGGGGGCGGCCGGGGTTCGTCGACGCTCTCCCCGGCGTGGAGCTTGGCGATCTTGTCCAGCATCCGCTTGGACTCGGCGACGTAGTCGATGTTGTCGATCTTCGAGAGCTGGACCTTCTTGCGGGACTCGTCGTTGTAGACCTCCTCCATCACCTTGAACTTCATCATGTGCGAGGTAAAGTTGGCGTTTTGGAGCGCCTGCTCGTACGCGGCGTGGTCGTCGTTGTACAGCTGGTGGAGGTTGGAAGCCTTCATGCCCATGATGGTGTCGCCCTGGTCGCCGAACGCGGAGACCCAGTGCTGACCGGTGTGGTCGGAGACGGTCATGTTGAGGATGTAGCGCCACTCGCAGTGGGGGATGTTCTCGCCGTTGTGGCGCTCGCAGTTCCAGGAGCCCGAGGACTCGTCGTACCTGAGCTTCTTCTGGCACATGCGCTCGCCGTTCAGGAGCGGGCACGCGGGGTAGTACGGACCCGCATCCTGGGGAGCCTTGATGTAGGTGATGTGGCAGCGGCACTGCACCCAGAACGGGGGGTTGGCGCCGAGCTGCGCAATCTCATCCTTGAGCTGCGCGAGGGTGACGCAGCGATCGCCCTTGCCGCCGCCGCCGCCGCCGCCGCCGCCGAGGGTGGCCACCGTCGCGGTCGCGCCGCCCTCGGCGTCGTACCAGTGGCGGAGCTTGGCAGCCTCGGTGAGGTCGGGGTTGACGTCGATGTTGGTGGAGCTGACGGTGCCGATGTTCTTACCCTGAAACTCGCCCACGCGGCCGTTCTTGACGGCGAGCACGGGGTGTTCTCCCCCGTTGACCATAGCCTCGAGCTTGCCGCCGACGTCGATCGCGTGCGGTGCCCACATGGTGAGCTCGATGGACGCGCCGCTGTCGTCGCGGAGGTGCACGGATCGCTTGTTGGTCTCGCCGCCGTCGCGCTTCATGATGGTGGCGAGGTCGCCGACGGTGTGCACGACGCCGATGACGTCAGCCATGCCGCCCACGAAGGCATCCTCGATGGATGCGATCTTCTGGAACTTGTAGTGGATCTTCTTGATACTCGCGGTGGCCTGCGTGTCGGTGCACTCCTCGACCACGGAGCCGTTGTCGAGGCGAATCTCAAAGTCGGCGTTGTTGAACTTTTTGTTCTTGACGTTGGAGATTTGGCCCTTCTGGATGTCGTACACGCGGCCAGCCTGGAACACCTGCGAGAACCTCTCCGCGGTGTCGTTGAAGCACACAGCCTTGATCTCACCGCCTTCGGCGTCCAGCAGGTCGACGTTGAGCACCTTGCCGTCGCCCCTCGCGTTGTGGTAGGAGCGAATGTTCGGCTGGTTGGTCACGCGCACCCTGATCATCCAGCGGTTCATGTACGGGTTGAGCGAGGAGATGGGGGTGACCCGGTGGGGGGCATCGTTGCGCTGTGTGGCGCCGCGGTTGGAGTACTGCGGCGGGATGTTCTGCTGGTTGTTGTTCCCGTAGCCACCGTAGGCGGGCTCACCGGGCTGGCCGGCGGGGGGATGGCCGCCGCCGGGGGGGGCGCCGTAGTTACCCCCGGGAGGTGCGCCGTAGTTGCCGGTGTTGTTGCCGTAGTTACCTTGGGGCTGACCGTAGTTGCCTTGGGGCTGACCGTAGGCGCCTTGGGGCTGACCGTAGGCGCCTTGGGGCTGACCGTAGGCGCCCGCGGTGGGCGGCGCCGAGGGTTGGTTTCCCCCCATGGGTGGCGCCGCCGCGCCGGAGCTCGCGGCTTGCTCGCACGACACGGGCTGCCCGATGATGTCCATGGCCGAGGGCTTACCCACGAGTTCGAGCTGAAGCGCGATGATGATCCTGGGTGGTTTGATTCGGGGGAGAACGAGGTGAGCGGACGGATTCGGGGGAACACAGCTGTGCGCGCGGGGGTGCCAAGAAGGGGGTGCCACGATTGACGGAGGGACTCACTTGCGGTTGTTGATCGTCTGGCAGAGGTACTCGGTGAGCTTGACGACCGTGAACTTCTCGAGCTTGCCGTCGAGCACGAGCGGGTTGAGCTGCGAGCTGAGCATGGCGGTGACGTAGTGCTGCCCGTCGGAGAGCATGACGCGGAATCGCTTGTTGCTCTCGTCGGTCGAGTTGCCGTCTTTGCTCTGGAGCGCGCGTAGATCTGCGAGGGGCGGGGGGATGGGACGCGCGGGTGAGCGGATCTGGCGATTTAACGCACGCGTGAGGGAACCGTCGCGGCGATGCGGCGATGCGCGGGCGCGGAGAGCGTCGACCCTCGCGCGAAGAGACGCGCGGGCACTGAAAGGAAAGGGCGACAATGTTGGCACCCACCCGCGATCTGGAGCGTGGGCATCAGCCCGTCGTCGCCGTTGAACAGCCTCATGGCCGCGCCGACCTCGAGATCGAACTCCGCCATCTTTTATGTAAACGCACGAGCGATGAGCGCTTCGCGCGGGGCCGTCCTTTTCGTGCGGGAGGCGCGCCCTAAGTAGTGATGCTCGGCGGGCCCGAGGAGTTTCTGTTTTGTCCGAGGTTCAAACCAATATCGGCGAATATGGGCCCAGTCGTATCCTATCGTATGAGTAAAAGGTTAGCCTGTCAGGCTTTACAGACATTCAGGGTTTGCAGACCGGATGGCGACCGGTGGCTCAGAGCGGCCTGACGTCACCCATCATCATCAGACATGCTGTGAGCGCGAGTGCACGCCCGCGCACCACCTACGCATGTCACTGACGACCGGTCACGTCGTCTCCAGCACCCGCGGACTACTCCTCCGCGCCCTCCGCTCCCGCGCCCTCCGCTCCCGCGCCCGTCCGCCGACCACCGCCGTCGCGGCGTCGCTGACCACCGCCGCGCCTCAGAGAGCAGCCGTCGTCGCGTCCGGCAGCCTTCCCGGGAGCCTCACAGGGAGCGGCTGTTCGTTCCGCGCGTCGCCGTCCTACCCGTCGTCGCTCGCATCCATCGCGTCCACGGCCCGTCGCCGCTCGACGATCATCCCGCAGGCGGCCACCGCCGACGCCCGAGTCGCCGAGGAGACCGACGTCGAGATGCTCGGACACGCCGCGGACCGCTACGGCGGCGTCATCGTCGACCCGGAGACACTTCCGGACACCGTCGACGCCTTCGCCGACCGGTTGGAGGCGTCCATCGCGCAGTGGATCGCCGCCGGGGTGCGCGGGGTGTGGCTCAAGATCCCCAAGGAACGCGCCGAGTTCGTCGGAGTCGCGGTGCACAGCGGGAAATTCGGGTTTCATCACGCGGAGCCCGGGTACGTGATGATGACCAGGTGGCTCCCGAACGACGAGCCGGACATGCTCCCGCCGAACGCGTCGCATCAGGTTGGCGTCGGCGCGTTCGTGACGGACGGTGATGGGAAGGTTTTGCTGGTGCAGGAGAGGCGGGGTCCCGCGGCGGCGGCGTCCAGGCCCGACTTTTGGAAACTGCCGACTGGGCTGGTGGAGCAGGGCGAGGACATCCCGTCGGCGGCGGTTCGCGAGGTGGAGGAGGAGACGGGGGTCCGCACGGAGTTTCACTCCATCCTGGGCATCAGGCACGGGCACAACGTCGCGTTCGGGAAGAGCGACATGTTCTTCCTCGTCTCTCTCAAGCTGAAAGACGGTGACGACGCGGGCGCCATCAAGGTGTGCGAGCAGGAGCTGGCGGACGCGCAGTGGCGGAGCATCGAGGACATGGCGCAACACAACGCGCACATCATGCCCGGGTCGCACATGGACCACATGTACGGCCTGTGCGTGGAGCACGCGGCGGGGAGGTACGCGGGCATGGGGTGGCAGGCGCTGCCCATCGGTTTCAACCGGGACGGAACCGTCGTCACGTACTCCAACGCGCCGACGCCGACGATCATGGGGAAGAAGACGAGTTCGTAGTGTGTCGTGGCGTCGCGCGTTGATTTATTGATTCCATTCTTTTCCAACCGACGAATCTCGTCGCGACGTGTACCCGCCGCGCAAACGGCTCGCCTCTAGATAAAAAAGCTGCCAGCTTGGATTTCCCGCACAATTTGAAAGGCGCATTGTGAGGGTGGCCATGGGCGGGAAAGGGAAGGGAACCCCCCCGGGAGAGCCAGGGGAGGACTCGTTATATCCCCCTACCCCCGCCGAGCCCATACCGAGCTGGAGGGCCAAGGCGGAGGGTACCCGATGGGCGCGGCTATCGAACGGGGAGTGGCACGAGATACAAAAGGAGCGGCGGAGTGCCCTCGCCTCCGGCGCGACGCTCGTGTCCATCAGGTTCATCCTGGACCAGCTGATGACCACGGGCCAGGACATGGTGATGTTCTCGGGACTGTTGGCGCGCATGATTTGGCTCCGTAAGCAGCGCCGACGACGAGGTGAGGACCGCCGCCCCGACTCCCCTCGTTCAATTTGCCCGCGCCCGAACGATGCGGCAATTTGATTGAGCCAACCCCGCGACCGCACCCCCTGACCCGCGCTCCGTTGTATCCCCTCCAGGTCCCGCGGTCGCGGTGGCGTGCGCGTGGGCATCGCGCGCGGCGATCGTCCCCGAGCAGCTTCGCAAGATATTCCGCACGCTGGTGTCCCCGGCGCCCCTCTCCCCGCTCGCGGGCTGGGCGCTCCTCACCGCCGGAGCGGTCGCGCCCCATCGCGCGTTCGTCAACCTCGGCCGACGCGTCACCGTCCGCATCGCGCGCATCCCGAAGATCCGCCGTCTACTCCAGCGCAAGTGGCCAATCTGGGGCAAGCTCCTGCTCAAGAACAAGATGCGCGCCGAGGTGACCTCGTACAGGCTGGCCATCAACGAGGCGTGGGAAGTGCTCGAGGGAACCTTACCGCCCGAGCAGCTCGCCGCCATGAGACAGGCGGAGTACTCCATCACCGGGTACAACTCAACCCCGGGCACGGCACGAGACACGAGACAGGGCGCCGTAGGTAACGGCGGAGTGAACGACGACACGAACACAGGGGACAGATCCAGGGAGGGATCACACGACGGCGGATCCAACGACGGAGACGCCAACGAACAAATGCATCTCAACGAACGCCATCTCAACGGAGGCCATCTCAACGGCGTCAACGGGGAGGCATCGACGGACTACTACGGCGTCGCCCTGCGCGGCATCGTGCGTTCGGGGTCGAGGAACTCCATGGACAACCCGGGTGGTTGGGAGCCCAGGGCGGAGTCCGGGAGCCGCGCGGGTTCGTCACATGGGAACTCAAACCGTGAGGCGCGGCGGTCGGGGAGGCGCTCCGAGGATGTCGCGCGGGGCCGGGGGCACAGCGGTCGCGGGAACCACGGTCGCGGGCACCGCGGCCGAGGGCACGGGCACGGGCACGAGAACCGCGGCCCGGGTCCCATCGCACGCGCGGCACAGTTCGGCAGGCATCTCTCGCACCGGGTCTTCGTCGCGGCGCCGTCGGGGCTCTACGGCATCCTGACGGGCCGAGAGTTTGGCGCCGAGCTGATGTGCCCGCCGCCGTCGCAGCTCGCGTACCTCAGCAACTCGTTACACCCGGACACGCGCTCGCACTTCACGCGCGGGCAGCACGCCGCGTTCTTGCTGCAGTACCACGGCGACGTCTCTCGCGCCGCCGCCGCGATGGAGCGATCGATGCAGTGGAGGGAAAAGTACCGGTTCGTGTCGGCGAAGGACTTGAGGCGGTTCGAGGACGTGGTATTCGTGCACGGCGGACGGAGCGCGTACACCGGCGGGGTCCACCTGTGTTTGCGTCTCAGCGCGGTGTCCGCGGCGGAGACACGGGAGGGTTTGGACGCCGTCGCCGGCGCGCTCATGGCACACGTCGAGGCGCAGTGGGCGCAGCTCGGCATCTCGGGGTCCGAGCCGGGTAAACTTCGCGGCCGGCTCGTCGCGATCGTGGACTGCGCGGGTGTGACGCCGGGGTCGTTCCCGGCGTCCTTAGTGGCGCACACGCTGGTGACTCTGGACAGCAACTACCCGGAGCTGGCGGCGGAGGTGCACGTGGTGAACGTGTGGTGGCTGGTGAAGAGGGCGCTGACGGCGCTGCTGGAAGCCACGTCCGCTTCCACCCGGCAACGCGTCCGGATCTACCGGAACGACGAGAACGGCGCGGAGAAACTTCTCATCCGGTTCGCCCCGCACTCGCTCCCGGCGTGTTTCCCGCAGGGTAAGTGCACGTGTCGCACGTGCAAGAAGATGGTGCGCGACGGGAACGTCACCGGGCACGCCGACGGGAACCGACGCGAGGGCGAGTTTCAACACGGCGGGCTGATGGGCCGGTACCACCGGTGGGAGCGCATGAGCGGCGCGCAGAAGCGTCAGTACCTGCGCCACCTCCTCTTCTACTACCTCGGCCTCGTGATGTTCTGGCCCATGCACATCTTCAGGCTGAACGTCCACCCGCTGCTGGTCGCGATGGTCAAGGTGAACAAAGCCGCCCGGAACTTCGCGGGTCGGCTGCGACGTGGCGACCCGCTCGCCGTGTTCGTCGCGTCCATCGTGGCGTTCGCGTCGCTGGCGTTCAGCCTCGCGGTGCTCGCGTGGTGGGCGGAGTACGGCAGCGCGCTGATCCTCCAGAGCATGAGGGATCCTCCCAAGAACTGGGAAGAAGCGTGGCGTATGAGGGGTTTGTTCCAGCGTTCCATCTCGAGCTCGCTGGAGAAGTCGCTCGGGCTCGAGGCTGGGACGTTGCCGGGGGGTGGGATAGAGAGGGACCCGAGTATGGGCGAGGATGGGGGTTGGGTGCACGCGTGGGCGGGACTGAGATCCCACGGCGACGAGCTGTGAGGCGCCCGCGTGTAGCTAGCACTACTTTTAGTTGGTGAAATCGACAACCGACCAATTTCCGGTCGGGTAACACCCTAACATTTGCCCACACCGAGTTCAAACCGCCGGCGCGCTCGGACTCCGCACCGAACCCCGCCATGGCGGTCACGAAGCCGATGTCGGCGTCCGCTGACCCGGTGGACGCCTACAAGGAGTTCATGGCCAAGCACAAGCCAGCCGCCGCGAAGGCCGCGAGCGACAAGAGCAAGGAAAAGCCCGATGCCCACCCGAAAACAAACAAGAAGCCCGAGGCGTCGTCGTCCGCGAAGGACGGCAAGGTTTACGAGACGTACACGTACGACGAGCGGTCCCAGCCCGGCGGGGAGGGCACGGGTATGCCCAGCGCGACGAAGACCCGCACGTCCGGCGGCGAGAACCCCGTCGAGGTTGTCGACGAGGACGACGAGCACGTCGATACCCGCCCGAGGTGGAGGGCGTCCGACTTCCCGCCCAACATCGTCGACATGGACCCACCGCCGATGGACCCCACCGCCGAGGCGTCCATCGACCACGAGGACCACGGCGAGCTCGACGAGGACCACGACGGCGCGCACGGTGCCACCACCGGTCACGTCACCCGCCCCACCACCGCGATCACGCTCGCCTCGCTCCTCGACAAGATAACCGACCGAGCGTGGAGGAACCTGGCGATACTCCTCGGCGCGTGCCTCGGCGCGTCGTACGAGGTGGCCACCCTCCCGTCCACCCAGCGCAACTTCAACCGCGCGGTGTACGCCCTCACCGGCAGGTGGCACGGCAACGCGCCCTTGATCTCAACCGCCGGTCGAACGCTCTCGGCGGTTGACTTTTACGCCATGCTCGCGGACATCTTCGGAGCGTTGGCGTTCTTCGGCGCGAACGTGGCGTGCGCGATCGCCATGGTCATCGTGACGGTTCGTATCATTAAAGTGTTCACCGGCATGAACGAGAGCGCGCTCAACTTTGTGTGCATACCGTTCACGTGGGGGTACGCCAAGGGGTTCGTCCGCGATCTCACCGCCGACGAGTTCGGGGCGTCGACGCTGGGATGGTACCAGCGCCACGGCGCGAGTTTAGGTCTCACCGTGGTGGTGGTGGAGTTCATGGAGACCGTCGCGCCCGTCACCACCCGCGGCCTGTGCCTCGGGCTGTGCTTCAGCGGGTTCGCGGCTGATTTCCTCAGCGTCGCGGGTGGATTCGTGTGGGTCTTGGCGCTGTTGCTGGCCACGTGGACCGCCCGGTTCGTGCTTCGACTGGTGCTCAAGCTCGTGACTCCGATCTTCCCCCCCGCGGACCAGCTCAAGAACGCGATGCCGGACCTCGCCGTCGTGCCGGGGCTCGTGTCCAGGGCGGCGCACGGCCTGCTCGCGGGCGGCGCCGCGGGTGCCAAGGCGGCGGGCAAGGTTGGCGCGGGCGTCGGGAAAGGGGCGGTGAAGGGAATCAAGGGTGCGAGCGCGGTCGGCGTGGGCGCCGGGATGGTGGGCATCCGGGGCGGACTCGGCGCCGGTCGAGCCGCGGGGGGTATCGCCGTCGGCGGCGCCAAGGCTGGCATGGCGGTGGGCGGAGCCGCGGCGAAAGGGACGCTCTTCGGCATCGTCGGCGCGACAAAGGCGGGTCTCGGCGCGAGCGTCGCCGCCACCAAGCTCGGGGTCAAGGGGACCGTGCTCGCGGGTAAGACGGCGGCGTCCGCGCCCGGGTACGTCTGGCGCACGACCGGTAGGATCAGGTCGTTCGTGAAGCTGGTGTCGGTGCAGGCGGAGGCGGCGCTGGACCCGGTGGCGCCAAAGCTGAAGTCGACGCTGCGTTCAGACGGGCGGCTGCCGTCTAAGGTGCCCAAGGAGTACAGGAAGCCGAAGAAGAGCGCGGTTGGGAGCGTGGGTGGGGGAGGACTGGCCGGTAAGCTGGATAAGCTGCAGGAGGAGAGCAAGAAGCACGCTCACGTCACCCGGTGAGCGAGCTTCACCGTAGCCTGTGTCCATTCTCAAAGTTTTGTGAAATCAAGCACGACGACGCGAAAGTGCCCTAAGTAATAAATTCCCCCCAGACGTAGTCGCGCTGAGCACGGTTCCTGCCTCTCTGGCCGGTATCTCCGCTCGTACTTCGTCGAACGGCACATCGTCGATCGCCCGCGGGTCGCGCGAGGAGCCATGGCGGTGACCAACTTCATCCTCACCGCCGCGGCAGTCGCGGCGGTCGCGAGCATGATGCGATACGACGTACGGGGATCGACGTCGATGCTGCGTAGGAACATGAGGCAGGTTCGGATCTGGATGGAGGAGGTGGGCGTGGAAGCGAAGAACGGGGAGATGCCCAAGATTGAAAACAAGTCCAAGCCCCCGACCAAGGACCCGTCCGCGTAAACGACACGCGCCGGATCTGAACGGGACGTAGAGAATTAGACTTCGTTAGACATGAACGGCAACGCGCTGTCTCCCGCGGCTGCGCGCGACGTGCGCCGGAGCGAGGGCAAAGACCACGATCGGGACTTCACGCACGTCTACCGCACCACGCCGGTGACACCCCGCCTTCACAAGCTCATCGCCGGGGCGTGGATCGTCGTGTGCTGCTTCACGATCTACGAGCACTACCCCGACGAACACGATCGCGTGGCGTCGCTGGCGCACCTGTACTACCAGGCGCCGTTCATCGCGCTGCTCTCCGTGTGGCTGTGGGGATGTAACCTGTGGGTGTGGTCGCGCATGCGGCTCGACCCGCACCCGCTCGTCGTGTTCGAGCTGGACGACGCGAGGATACACATGGGACACCGGGAGGTTTTCAAAATGGCGTTTTGGCTCACCGCGATATTCGTCGGGTCCCTCGCGCTCTTCCTGAAGTACGCCACGTCGGGAATGGACGACGACCTGGCGAAGGTCATGCCGGTGACACTGTACGTCGGGTGTCTCGCGGCGCTCTTCCTACCGGCGAATATATGGTACGCTCCGAGTCGCCGGTTCATGGTGCGGACGCTGCGCCGGTGCCTGGCGCCGCTGAGCCAGCCGGTTGGGTTCGCGGACTTCTTCCTGGCTGACGTGGCGTGCTCGATGGCCAAGTCCTTCTCGGACCTAGAGCGCGCGGTGTGCTCCTTGCTGGCGGGTAAGGTGATGGCGGCGGTGGACGGCGACGGGACGTGCGGCTCCACGTCGTGGAAGATCCCCCTCGCGCTCGCGGTTCCCTCCGCGATTCGCCTGCTTCAGTGCATCAGGCAGCGACGGGATACCGGCGACACGGTATGCCTGCACAACGCGTTGAAGTACGTCAGCGCCATGCCGGTCATACTGCTCTCCTGGGCCAAGTACCACGTGGACCACGAGCTATGGATTGGAACGTTACGACCCGCGTGGATTATATGCGCCGTGCTCAACACCGCGTACTCGTACTACTGGGACGTGCGGCACGACTGGGACCTGAACGTGCTCGAGGCGTTCATGGGGAGTCCACACAGGAGCGGCGTCAACCCCCACAGCGGGCCGATGGGACGTAAGGAACGCATCTACCCTCGTCGGGCGTACTACTTCGCCGTGTTTGCCAACCTGTGTTTGCGCGCGTCGTGGACGTACAAGCTGAGCGCGCACCTGAGACACAACGCGTGGACTGTGCTGCTGTGCACCGGGCTGGAGATCACGCGACGGTTCCTCTGGGCGCCCATCCGGGTGGAGAAGAAGTACCTGCAGATGCGGCCGCACCTCTCGTCGGAGGCGAAGGTCTGATCTGAATTGAGCTTAACACCCAACTCTTAAGTGGATGATACTCTTCCACCGTAGAACGAGGAGTTTCGGTTTTATTAATTCACATTCGGTTAATTTTCGTAACCACACGCCGTACGGTTTTCTTTCACCAGAGGCGATTCACCGTATCCGAGGGTTATCTCGGGCGACGAACCACAGCCTTTGGTTGGTTGGACTCCCCATTGGCGGGTAAAAACCCCGGGAAATGCGTCACTCAAAACTTTCGTCACGAGGTGGACCCCCGATCTCCCCACTGTCCCGACGCCTCAACGCCGTCCCCTCGAGGTCGCATCGTCGCTTCGGATATCATGCAGGCTCACGCCATCGTACCGGGCGCGAGGAGCGCGCCGCCGGCACCCGCGCGATACGCCTCGCGCCTCGCCGGGCACCGCGCCAGGTCCACGATTATTCCCAGGCGCCTCGATAACAACTGTCACCGGGGCCCCTCCACGGGGTCCCGGGTCCCGGTTCACGTCGTCCGCGCCTCGTCCGGCGAGCAGGAATCCAGGCCACGGGATGTGTCCGTTGGCGCTCAGCCCCGCGACGTATCCGCGTCCGCCATCGTCACCGACGTCACCGCCGACGCGTACGACGTGCGGATGCCCTCGTACGCGCGCACCGGGAAGAACTTTCTCAACATCAGCATCCCGACCCTGCTCAACGCGGACCTCGGGAGCGTGATGGACCCGCCCTCGTGCGCGCTCACCCCGAAGAAGACCCACATCGTGTGCACCCTCGGACCGAGCTCGAGGACCGTGGACGACCTGGAGAAGCTGCTCTTCGCGGGTATGTCCGTCGCCCGGTTCAACTTCAGCCACGGCACGCACGAGTACCACCTCGAATGCCTGAACAACCTCAGGCAGGCGTGCATGAACACCGGCAAGGTGTGCGCGGTGCTCCTGGACACCAAAGGACCGGAGATTCGCACCGGTACGCTCGAGGACGGTAAGCCCGTGACACTGGAGCGGGGCAAAGAGCTCACACTGACCACCGACTACTCCGTCGTCGGAAACAAAGACTTGCTCGCGGTGTCGTACCAGTGGATGGCTCGCGACGTCAAGGCTGGCGATAACATCCTCATGGCCGACGGGAGCGTCATGCTCGAGGTCATGGCCACCGACGTCGACGCGGGCACCGTGAGGGTGAAGTGCCTCAACAGCGCCACCATCGGCGAGAGGAAGAACTGCAACCTCCCCGGCGTCGCCGTCGACCTGCCCACGCTCACCGAAAAAGACCTCCACGACATCATCGGCTTCGGGGTGGTGCACGACGTGGATTTCATCGCCGCATCGTTCGTCCGCAAGGGCAGCGACGTTCTCAAGATCAGGGACGTCCTGGACAACGCGGGAGGTTCGTCCATCCGGATCATCTCCAAGGTTGAGAACCACGAGGGCCTGTGCAACTACGACGACATCCTCCGGCTGAGCGACGGCATCATGGTCGCGCGCGGCGACCTCGGCATGGAGATCCCACTGGAGCGAATCTTCTGGGTCCAGAAGATGATGATCAGGAAGGCTAACCTCAGCGGCAAGCCCGTCATCACCGCGACGCAGATGCTCGACTCCATGATCGCCGCGCCCCGCCCCACCCGAGCGGAGGCTACCGACGTGGCCAACGCCGTGTTGGACGGCACCGACTGCGTGATGCTCTCCGGCGAGACCGCCGCGGGTGCGTACCCCCGCGAGGCTGTCGAGATCATGGCGGGTATCTGCGAGGAGGCTGAGCAGTGCGTGGACAACTGGGCGCTGTCGCAGGCTCTGTTGAACAGTACCATGTCCGAGTACGGCATACAGGGCGCGCCCCTCTCCACCATCGAGGCGCTGGCGTCGTCCACCGTGATGACGGCGGCGAAGGTCAAGGCGGCGTGCATCGTCGTGCTCGCGGCGAACGGCGACGCGGCGAGGATGATCGCCAAGTATCGCCCCGCGGTGCCCATCGTCGTGGGCGTCGTGCCCAGGCGCGCGAGGCAGGCCATCGGGTTCAACGAGCGGGAGCTGCGCGGGCAGCAGGTCGCGCGGCAGCTGATGGTCACCAGGGGCCTCGTTCCGGTGGTGGTCTCGGGCGAGCCCATCAAGGAGCTCGACGCGCTCAACTCCATGGACGAGGAAGGGATGGAGAATCGCGCGCCCACCGCGGCTAAGCGGTGCGTGATGGCGGCTGTGGCGCACGCTAAGAAGCAGATGCTGTGCAGGCCGGGCGATAAGGTGGTGGCCATGTACAACGTCGAGAAGCGATGCGCGGTGGTGCGGGTCATCGAGATTGTCGACGAGAAGGACGACGAAACGTGCGGGGTGGAGTGTCAGCTGGAGGACTTGATCCCGCAGCCGGAGGACGACATCGAGGTCATGTGAGCTTTCGCCGTGATTGATTGTACCAATAGACACTGTACTGTGCTGTTTTGTGATGAAGATTGTGAAACGTTCTCGATGCGTGCGTACTGTGCGTGTTGATTTACATCGTTTGGCTACGAAGACGTCGGCGTCTCTCTGCGTTCCCGTCGCCTCTTCTGGGCGTGCTTGGTCAACCATTGAAGCACGGAGTCCACGTTGGACCCGAGCTTGCAGCTGATGCTGAAGCACCGCACCTCCCGTCCGACGATATCCTTCAATCCGAGCGCGTCCACCAGCTCGGGTATCCCCCGCGCGCCAGTCAGGTCGCTCTTGTTCCCGAGCACCAGCAGCGGGATCCCCGCGAGCCCCGTCGACCCGAGCGTCTCCCTCAGCGCGTCCTTCGCCTCCACCGCGCCGTCGACGTCCGCGGAATCCACCACCCACACGATGACGTGCGCGTCCTCGCAGTGTCGCTCCCACAGCGGCCGGAACCGCCGCGCGCCGCCCATGTCCACGCACCGCATCCGCAGCTTCTTTCGCCTGAACTTGTTCACCTCGTACCCGACGGTGGGCCTCGGCGCGTCGGCGTCGTCGCCGCGCGCGAGGACCCGGGCGAACGAGGTCTTGCCCGCGTTCTGCAGACCGATGAGCGCCAGGTCCAGCTCCGGGCCGTACACCAGGCACTTCCACCACTCCACGAAGTCCTTCCACCCCATCGTCGCCGACTCTGATGACTGGATGGTCAGCTCTCGGCGACTTGTTTGAACGCGTCAGATGGAAGACTGCACCCTCTTTGCGCCCGCGATCTGGACACACTCCCACGGCGCGTCGCCATCGCGTCCAACGCGAAACGCACGTCAGTCGCGTCTGTTTGATGACGGAAGCTAAGCCGTACACCTTGTGAGTCCCCGCATCCCAACCCGCCGTCCCACCGCCGACGAAGACGCGGGGCGACACCGGAAAACTAACCCTCCTCCCCACTCGCTGACTACAATCGCAGCAAGACCAAGGTGCCCTTCCCTTCAGCCGCGGACGCCGAGGCTGTTTGCGCGACGCTCAGCGTGGATAACGAGCTCCAGCCGGACAAGGTCGCTAAGAAGCTTTCGGTCGAGGGCAACGAACTCGTCGCGTGAGTCACCCATATCTACCCCGAACCGCGCCCCATCGCCCCCCGCGCAGAGATCGGCGCTCGTGTTTTTGAAACCAAACGCCCCTTCGTCTGACCATCGCGCCTCACCCCGTCGCAGCGAGTTCTCGGCGACCGAGACCAGGCTCCTTCGCGCGGCAGTCGCCGCGTTCCTGGACCTGCTCAACCTATCCACCCGCACCCTCGAGCAGTTCGGCTCGGTCGAGGCCACCGCCGCGTAACGGGCACCGGCGAACATCGAATAGAAAGGTCCTTCGTGGTGTCCAACGAGTGACTCTCGCGTTTGGTTGTATTAGGCGTTAGTTAGGTCGGCGGGCGTCCCCATACCGTTTGGCTCGGAGTTGAGGTCACCCGGCGGATAGGATAGGATGGACAGGTACCACATATACGAAGCCATAGGCCGGGGTAAGCACAGCGTCGTGTACAAGGGCCGGCGCAAGAAGACCATCCAGCACTACGCCATCAAGTCGGTGGACAAGTCACAACGACCGAGGGTGCTTCAAGAGGTGCAGGTGCTCCGGTCGCTCTCCCACGACCTGGTGCTCAAGTTTTACGCGTGGTACGAGACCCAGAACCACCTGTGGCTCATCCTGGAGTACTGCGTGGGCGGGGACCTGCTGGCGCTGCTCAGGCAGGATGAGCACCTACCGGCCAAGTCCATCGCCGCGTTTGGCAAGGACCTCGCCGTCGCGCTGCGAATCCTGCACCGCAGCGGGTCCCTGCACTGCGACCTCAAACCGTCCAACGTGCTCGTGGATGAGAACGGGCGGCTGAAGCTGTGCGGGTTTGGGCTGGCGCGTAAGATCGCCGACGTGGCCGCCGGGGAGGGCGGGACGCCGAGCCAGCTGAGCAAGAGAGGCACGCCGTGCTACATGGCGCCCGAGCTCTTCACCGAGCGCGGCGTGCACTCCTACGCGTCCGACCTCTGGGCGCTGGGATGCGTCCTGTACGAGTGCGTCTCGGGTAAGCCCCCGTTTGTGTCCAACTCGCTCACCGAGCTGATGGAGATGATCCTGAACGACGATCCCCCTCGGTTGGACGGTGGGGAACACCACCCGCCGACCCCGGCGCTCGAGAACCTCGTGGCCGGTCTACTGGAGAAGGACCCGGCGATTCGGTTGGATTGGGACCAAACCCTCGCCCACCCGTTCTGGGCCGAGTCAGGAGGTGCCGCCCTCGCGGAGGATCTCGCCGGGTGCGCGGTGACCCACCCGCTACCCTTGCAGCCCGCGTTTGACGCGTTCATCGCTGAAGAGGTGTCCGACAAAGAGTTGTCCGACAAACTGGCGTCGACGCGGATATCTCCTTCGAAGGCGTCCACCAAATCGGCCACCCCGCCCAAGGCTGCGTACACGATCCCGAGGCAGGCGAACGAGGCTGACGAGAACGCGAGCCCGGGAGAGTCAATCGGCGGTAAGAGATTGGGCGGTCGGTCGAGCGCCAAGTCCCGCGAGGCGCTTCGCATGTCGGTCAACGCCAGGGCCAACTTGGAGCGCGAGGAGGGCGGCGCGTACGCGTCGAGGACGCCCGAGAAGAAGGTTGACGGGTCACACAACAAAGGCGGTGATTCAAACGACGGATCTACGCCCGCGGGTGACCCGAGCCCCGGGCCCGGCGCCGGCGACGTGGAGCTCGCGGATACAGACGCGGAGCTCAACTTTGCCGACGTGGACACGGAGACGGCGAACGATACTACGGGCGACCGGTCGAGGCCCGCGAGCGCGGATCTACGGATGGACGATGAGCACGCGACGCTGTCCCGGGTCGGGTCCGCTCGTCAGGGCGGCGACGCGGCGGCGGAGGATGAGGAGGAGGAAGCGGACGACTCGGGAGGAAGGCCTTCGAGCGCGGGCGGGTACGCGGCTCTCGGCGACACGGTCAAGACGCCGTCGCCGCCTCCTCCCGTGGACGCGGGTCGGAGGGGGGTGCATCGGACCGACTCCCTGCCGTCGCCCGCGGCGACGCCGCCGGGCGTCGGGCTCGCGTCCAGCCGGGGGTACTTTGATCGCGGAGGTACCTCGGCACCAACGGCAACGGCGAATGATGCCACGACGAGCGCGGTGGACGCCGCCGCGAGGGACATCGCCGAGCTCGCCGACCACCCCAGCGACAGCCAGGTGAAGCCGATCGTTTTGAACCGGCGAATCGAGGCTGTCCCCGAGCCGCACTTTGATCCAAACGCGCTGCCCTTCGAGCCCCTCGCCATATCCGACATGCTCGCCGCGCCGCAACAGGACCTGGAGAGGTTTCTCACGCAAATCTACAGGTCCGTGGCGCACTCGTCGCCCATCAACGAGAAGGTGAACACGCTGGCGTACTTTGAGACGCTCTGCACGGACACCGCCGCGGCGAACGTGCTTATCAACTCGAGCCTCATGACCCTCTTTGTGCGTATGCTGCGGGCGAGCAAGGCTCCCACGCTGCGCATACGCCTGAGCTCCGTGATGGGCTTGCTGCTGAGGCACGCGACGTACATCACGGAAGAGCTGGCGTCGAGCGGTATCGTCACCGTGCTGACCGAGTGCCTCAAGGATAAGAACGAGCGGGTCCGCCGACGAGCCGCGGCGACGCTGGGCGAACTCTTGTTCTACATCGCGACGCAGCAGCACGAGGCTGGGCTCAAGGCGTCCAGTGATCCAGGCGTCTCGTCCAACGCGGGTGCGTGGCAGATCCCACCCACCACCGTGGGCACGGTCACGCGCATGCTCCGCCAGGGCGAGGATGAGATTGCGCAGCACTACGCGGTCAAGACTATTGAGAACATCGCCGCGCACGGTGGCGATTGGGCGCACAAGTTTTCTTCGCAGGAGACGGTCGGTTCCCTCGTCGCGATCATGTCCGGCGCCAAGTCCGAGCAGCTCCGCGGCACCGCGGCGTCCACGCTCGCCAGGTGTGCCAGGTTCTCCCCCGCGGTGTTGAACCTGGTGCTGGACAAGTACGGCATCAAGCTCTTAGTCAACGGTTTACGGGATACGTCCCCGAAGGTGCAGCAGGCGAGCCTTAATTTGCTCAACCGCGGCCTGGTGGACCTAGGCGCACGGGCTCGAGCGGCACTCGCGGCTGAGGATAAGAGCAGTCTGCTACCCACCCTCGTCTCCCTTCTCGAGCGGGGCAGCGCGGTGCTCAGGGGCAAGGCGCTTCTCACGCTCGCGTCGCTGTTTCGTCTGCACAACAGGTGGCTCCTGGCGGCGTGCGGGACCCGGCTCCTGTCCTTGGTGGACCGCCTGCAGAAGGACAGGGAGCAGTACCTGCAGAGGTGCCTCGAGGCGCTGGTGTCCACCGTCGTCGCGACGGTGCCCAGACTCAACGACAGCATCCTGCGGGAAGTTGACAGGCTCCTCATCTCTGGGGGACGGACGGGGAGTCGGGAATCGAAACGAGCCGGGGGCGCCGACGCGACGCGGCCGGAGACGCCGGGTGGCGGCGTGTCACCGCTCGCGCTCTTCCCGGCGCTCGTGCACCTGCTCGGCTCCCATGTACTTCGCCCACGGCTGTGCGACGAACGTTTCCTGACGCAGTGCGCTCTGTACATCGCGCGCGCGGAGGGTCCGTCGTTTCCGGGCGCCGCCGAGTTTCGCGGCGGCGTCCTCGCTCTACTGGAGACTTTGTCGCAGTGCGCGCCGACGCTGCTGCAGACGGCGCCGGATGCGGTCACCTCGCGGCTCCTGCCCGCGCTGGCTGATACGTTGGGTACGAAGGGTTCGAGCGCGGATGGACGGTTCCTGGCGCTGAAGCTGACGTGCGACTTGACGCTGCCGCTGTGGCTGGACCCGGATGATACGTCGGACGGGGGTAGCAGGCACAGGGCCCTCGCGGCGCTCATACGCGATAACTTACTGCCGCTGTGTCCCACCCTGCTGGCGGACGAGGACCCGATACCGCTGTACGCGCTGAAGCTCCTCGGGGGTGCGCTGGAGGCTGACAAGGACATGTGCGGCGACGTCGCGCAGCTCGGGCTGGCGCCCAAGTTTTTCGAGTTTCTCTCCCTCGAGCACACCAACAACAACGTGCACAACGTGCGCCTGTGCCTCGCGCTCGCAAAGTCACGCGCGGTGCCCACGCACACGCTCCTCACCGACTTCGCCGCGGGTCACAAGGTGGCGGCGGTGCTGTCGTACGCGCACGAGAACGCCGTGGAACCCTTTCTAGAACCGAGCCTGGGGATATGCGCGGCTCTCCTGCAACGCGTCGTGGACGAACGCGCCGTCGACGCGGGCCGACGCGGTGACGCGTTCGCATCCGCGCTCGACGGCATCGCTCCGCTGCTCGACGTCGTGCACGTGCTCATCGAGTGCAGCAGCGCGGGGGAGACGGAGGTTGCCAGCTTCGCGGTCCCTTCCCTCGCGGCGGAGTCGCTAAAGGCCATGGTGGACTTGCTTCCGGCGGACGCGTCCAGGGCGGTGTTCGCGCGGGATACGCCGCTGATGGACGCGGTGGGCGCGCTGGGCACGGCGGCGGCCGTGGACAGGGGCGAACATGGGTTCGCGGACGTCTCGTCGGTGAACGGCGGGTCATCGCCGGTGACCGGTGGGGGCAGCGGTAGTCCGAGGAGGGGGTTCGCTCGGGCGCAGCGCTCGAGCCTGAGCGCGGTTGCGGCGGCGGCGCGGGCGGCGACGCAGCTGTCGCCGCCGTTCGACGCGGAGACGCTGACGCCGGGGGAGACCACGCAGCTGGAGGCGACGTTGAGGCGGTTGGCGAGGGGTGAGCCGTGCGGGGACATCGCGAGGGCCGCGGCGGAGGCGGCGGACGGCGTGGCGGAGATGCTCGCCAGGGCGCCCAGGTGATGGATGGTTGACATGCTTTTAATTGAGCGAGACGCGCGACGACGCCGACGCGATTATTTGCAGCGACGCTCTGGACTCCGCTGACGATTTCGCGACTGACATCGACGCCAACACCACCACCGCCGCAATCTCGGCGCCGCTGCGTCTCGTCGGCGGATTCGAATGCGTCCAAATCGGAGCCGACGACGACCTCGACGATGTCGACGACGCGCCGGATGTGCCGTTCGAGACTGACGACGCGGTGACTGACGATGCGCCGTCGCTGACGCTCGACGATTTCAACGAGGACGAGTGCGCGCTCGCTTTGGATGCAATGTCGCCGCCGTCACCGGCTGAGCACCGGGGCGGCCGCGAGCGTCGCGGTTTTCTTGCCCGACTTCCGGCCCGTCTTCTTGGTCCCGGGGTTGCTGGGACTGTGGGAAGGATTGGCTTTCGTGGCCTTGCCGCGCGCCTTAGGAAACGGGCGGGGTCGCAAAGTTACGCCGGACATAATACTGGCTTGAAGAATGGAATGTATGGACAACTAGTCCGAGTGTTTTTTGGTAAATGCTTTAACCGTTGGAGGTCGCGCAGGTCGAAGTGGCTCTTCTCCGGCTCGTTTGCTAACTCGCCGGATTCCGAGAATCCGCTCGAGGTCGGCCACTTCAGTTCGAACCAGATTGAAAACCCCCGTTCGTCACTTGGGGGCCAAGGTGTTGAAAGGTACTTTTATTTACAACTGCAACACATCATTTATTTTGGACTCAAAAACAGAAATGCGCCGTCGGTGACGCGGCGCGGTGGCACTTGGCTCGGATACAGTTCGTAGATCCAGTTCGTCCTCGACGCGCGTCACACCGCGCCGTAGACGCGCCGCTCGTCGAGGAGGAAACGGCGGG
>Ga0209425_10002548_pt1 | contig 20143 bp, 17 predicted proteins | sample COG_05_FD_184749 | JGI IMG/M metagenome (GOLD analysis project Ga0209425, IMG submission 184749) | Pelagic Microbial community sample from North Sea - COGITO 998_met_05 (SPAdes) (version 2) | ecosystem: Environmental > Aquatic > Marine > Neritic zone/Coastal water | place: Helgoland, sampling...
AATCTAAATATGAAAGTAATTCATATTAAAATAAAGCTTCCTATCATAAATATTTGGTTTTCTATAAAAGTTTATATGAGAACCAATTTCAGCATTATTCCAATGAGCATATCTTGGACCCATTAAGATTAATTTTAATAATCTTATATCTAGCTTATAAATTACAAACTTTTCGTTTTCCTTAAATTCTGCTTTATCTAAAGTTTTTAGCTCTTCTTTGTTATAAGGAATTACAATGTACTTATCTAAAACTTCTAAAATTATATCAGTATCTAATTTTATATTTAATTCTTTCTGTTTATTTAAGAATCTTGAATAAGCAACTTTAGCCATAGATAAAATTTCATTAAAACTAACTTTTTCATTATTTTCATAAAAAAATTTTTTTTTAATTAATTTTTTTGATACATAATTCTCAAAATCTAGATGATCAAACTTAATAAATGGTTTATCCGATTTTTCATCTTCAATATTAAATTCATTGCCAGGATTAAGTTTTATGGATTTAATATCCTCAATTTTTTTCAATCTACTAATTTCTTTATCTAAATAGTTGTAAGCATCATCTATAGTTGGAACTCCTCTTAGGCTTTGTAATTTAGATAATTTTCCACTTAATGTGTAGGTTCCAGCAAAAGGTAGATAGTATTTTGGATGTAATATTTTTAGATATTCTAGAGTTTTGTCTAAAAAATTTATTTCTTTTTTTTTTGCCTCTATTTTTTTTTGTTCAAAAGAAAAATTTTCAACACACTGTGGATAAGGTCCTGCACCACCATATCCAGTTAACAAAACATCTATAGATTTAAATTTTTTCTTAATTTTATTTAAAACATTTTTACTTAATTCAAATGGACAATCATTAGTGTTCACAATTGTATATCTGTCTGAACTTATTACAGATATACTATCTATTTGTTGAGATCCATTTTCTTTTGATAAATTTGCACAACCTAAAAATTTATAACATAAAGCAGGATCACAATCATCAGCAGCATAGATTGTTAATCTTAAATCCTTATTTAAGTAAATTGTTTTTCCGTTATCAACCTCATGAACAATAAAACCCATTCTTTCAATTTTAAGTTTTAGGAATGGAGAATGGTATTTATGTATATATATAGGAATTGATTTAGAAATTTTTCTTAATGTTTGTTCAGAGCAGTGATCTGGATGAATATGACTAATATATATTGCATCATAATTATTAATTTCTTCTAAGTTTTTATCTAGATTATAACTTGGATAATGTGACCAAGATCCATAATATTCTCCATCTGTTAACCATGGATCTGTTAGCAATTTAAAATTTTTAGAATTAATACCAACTGTTGCAGATCTAAAAAGTTTAATTTTCATAAATTTTTAATAATCCCATAATAATTAAGGCTAAATCCACAAATAATTTATCATCATATTTATTTTCCAAAAAAATCATTTACTGACTTTCTTAGTTTCATTCCTTCATTAGTCTTTTTCCATAAGTGTGGAGATCTAAAATAATCAGACATCTGATTGAAATATTCTTTATCTAGCTTTGGTTTTTCAAATAAATTATGAATTTTTTTTCCAAAATCTTTTTCATTAATTGACAAATAGTCTAAACATTCTTTTGCAAAACGATCTGGGAATTCTCCATCATATTTAGAGATTAAGTTTTTTCCTTCATCAAAATTTATATCTCCATTTCTTATTTCTTGAGAGACGTCTGTTGTAGCTCTTCCCATTCCAAATTTGACAAAATATGTATAAAAATAAAAATCATCAAGCTTATCGTCAATACTATTAAATTTAGAGTATGTGCCAGCGGTTCTTTCTTTTGAAACATTAAAATTTGAATGTTCAATAGAATAATAATAATTTGCTTGAGGATGCCATGAGTGAAAATAACTAAAGGCTAAACATTTAATTTCTGATTTTTTAAATTCATCTTTTGTAAGAGGTGAAAATGGATAAAGATCATAATCTTTTAATCCAAAACTTTTTAAAGTCTTAATACTTTCTCCAGCTAAAAATACATCTTCTTTTTGTTTGCATGTGTGCCATTCAACGTCATACTCAGGACTGTATTCTTTTAATGGACTTCCATATTCAGAGGGACTATCACCATAAATTACTAGCGGAGTTTTAAAATTTCTTGCAAATTTTGGGGGAAAATTTTTTTGTCCCAATATCCAAGGGTGCCATGGATGAAACATGTTTTCAAGAGCTATCCTTGACAATAATCTATAAACCATTGGATTTGGTGTGTTTAAATAATTTTCAAAACCTGATTTAGTCCAATTTTTTAAATTTTCCCATCCCCAGTCTGTATAGATAAAAGGAGAAAATGTGACTGTTATAGGATTCATATTGTATTTGTATTTTAGTTGGTGAGCAACATAAAAACTATCTTTACCACCTGATCCTGGAACAACAACATCATAACTACCATTTCTACTTCGATAAATATCTAAAATTTTTCGAAACTCGAATTCTTTTTCCTTCCAATCTATATCTTTATATTTTTCTTTGACAATACAAGCCTCACAAACACCATTAAAAAAATTAACAGTTCTATTTTTATCACCCTTCTTAATACTGTGTTCTGATCTCATTGTGGGTTTTTGATTATTAACCAAACACTTTTTGCAATACTCGATCTTGAGTGGCAATCCATACAAAGTCTTATCTTTATATTTTTCGTCAACAAATAGATTTTGATTAGCAATTTTTTTTTTGAAGTAATGTAGTTCCGACATTTAAATCTTATTTACCTTTCATTTCAATTTCTTTTTTTAATTCATCATATTCTCTCATTTTTCGTTTCATAAAATTAAGAGTAAGCTTTGTTTTAGTTGCCGCGCCTTTTGGGGTTAAAATGTAAATATAACTTATTTTATTAGGGTTTTTGTTAAAATTAGAAATTTTTACTAGGCCTTTATTTTTTAATTGTTTAAGACAATAATTGAGCTTTCCGAGACTAAACCCCAGATAGCTAGCAAGTTCTCTTTGTGAAGTTCTAGGATTTTGGTCAATTTTTCTTAGTACATTAAAATTATCTTCATTGACATTATTGTTCATTTGTTGAACAATACATATTTAAATAAAAATAGTCAAATATAAGTTTCAATGTTTAATAATAAATCAATATTAATTACCGGTGGCACAGGATCTTTTGGTCAAAAATTCACTGAAGAAATATTAAGAAGATACAAAGTTAAAAAAATTGTCATCTATAGCCGAGATGAATTTAAACAGGATCAAATGCAAAAAAAATTTTTGAACTCAAATATAAGATTTTTTATTGGTGATGTAAGAGATAATGAAAGACTTAATTTTGCTATGAGAAATATAGATTTTGTTATTCATGCCGCAGCATTAAAGCAAGTAGTGGCAGCTGAATATAATCCAGGTGAAACTGTTAAAACAAATGTTATAGGAGCTGAAAATGTTATAAAAGCAGCGATAAATAACGAAGTATTAAAAGTTATAGCCCTATCCACAGATAAAGCCGTAAATCCTGTAAATTTATATGGGGCGACAAAACTTGCATCAGACAAACTTTTTATAGCTGCAAATAATATCGTAGGAAGAAATAAAACAAGATTTTCAGTAGTAAGATATGGAAATGTGATAGGCTCAAGAGGATCTGTTTTACCTTTATTTATAAAATTACATAAAGAAGGGAGTAAAACTTTACCAATAACCAGTGAAGATATGACTAGATTTTGGATTTCGCTTCAACAAGGTGTTGATTTTTCAATAAAATGTTTTCAAATGATGATTGGTGGAGAAATATTAATTAGTAAATCATCATCAATAAAAATAGTTGATTTAGCAAAAGCAGTTAATTCAAAAGCTAAAATTAAACTAATTGGAATAAGACCAGGAGAAAAAATACACGAAAGCTTATGTTCCCAAGATGATTCTAAGTATACTTTAGAATTTAATAATCATTATTTAATTAAGCCATCAATATCTTTAAATATTAAAAGTTCATATATTAAAAACAAACTTAATGAGATGGGAAAAAAAGTAAAAAGTAATTTTCAATACAATTCTGGCACAAATAATGATTTTTTAACTAGGAATCAGATTAAAACTGTTCTCAAAAGTTTATCATATTAGTTGTTTTAATATTAATAAATTATGAAAATCTTTAGATTAATAATGAATTTTTTCGAACGTAAAAAAATTATTGAAAATTATTGTTCATTTAATAAAAAATTATTTAGTGAAAACACCTCTAATGCCAGAAATAATGAAATTTTAATTGAATTTAATGCCTTTCAAATAAATCACATAGGTCTAGCAACAATTTCAAATATTCTAGCAAAAAAATTTAAAGCAAATATTAGTGGATATGTCGGCTTCTCTTTTTTTGTAACTCCTCTAAAATTCAATTTAATCCAATCTTTAAGATGGATTATAGGGAATTTCTTAAATTTAAATACTTTTAAAATTTATAGATCATTTAATACAAAAAAAATATTTAAACCTGAAATAAATAAAGAAATCGATATTAAAGCAGAAAAGTTATTTAAAAATACATGGCCAAAAATTAAGACAAAAGAAGATATTTTAAAAGTTAGAATATATGGAATTTATTTTGGTGACTTGATTTATGATACGTATCTTAAATCCAACTACATACCAACCATTGATTTAAAGGACCCAAAGTTTAAAGAATATTTTTTTGATTATCTTAAATTATTTTTATTTTGGTATTATTATTTCGCAAAAAATAATGTAAAGGCGGTTATAAGTAGTCATCCCGTATATTCATATGTTTTGCCATTAAGAGTTGCAGCAAATAAAAAGATTTTAGCTTATGTATTAGATATTCAGCATTTATTTCAAGTTACAAAAAAAAACTTATATCAATTATCTGATTGTAAAGATTTAAAAAAAATTTCTAAATCTTTGAATAAGATTGATTTAAAAAAAGGTAAGTTAGAAGCAGAAAAAAGATTAAAAAGTAGATTTTCTGGTGCAGAGGCATTGAATATGGACTATCCAGATTTACAAAAATCATCCTTTCACAAAAAATTTAATAAAAGAGTAATTAAAAAAACTAAAAGAAAAAAGATTTTAATTTGTGCACATGAATTTTTTGATGCACCACATATTTATGGAAAAAATTTTTTTTCAGATTTTTATGAATGGATGGAATATATTGGTAAAATTTCAAATGAAACATCTTATGACTGGTACATTAAAAATCATGTAAACCAACCAGGAAAATACAAAATATACCAACCGGCTACTGTTAAAATTCTAAAAGATTTTGTAAAAAAATATAAAAATATAAAGATTTTGCCTAATAATTATTCTCATCAACAAATTTTACAAGAAAAAGTTGATTTTGTTTTAACCGTTTATGGATCAATTGCGTATGAATACCCCTATTTTAATATCCCAGTAATTAATGCAACTAAAAATCACCCAGGAAGAAAATACGATTTCTCAATTACACCAAAATCTAAAAAAGAATACGGATCTATTTTAAAAAATTTAGACAATCTTAAATTTAAGATAAATAAAGATGAAATTTTAGAATATTATTATTTACGGTTTATTTATAATGGATCTTATAATTGGTTAGTAAATTATACAGAAGTATTAAAAGAATTTAAAGAATGGTCTAACATATATAATGATAAATTTTATAATTTTTATATGAAAAAATTTGATAAAATTAAATATACAAAAAATTCTAAGAAGTATTTAGATTTTATTAACTCTAACAATTACAGAATAAGAGATATGGATCTTAATTAAAATGAACTCTAAAATTTCAAATATTTTTTTTTCTTTTTTTAAAACATTAAAAAATTTAATTTATTTTCTCGATAAACAAGATAGTAAAAAATCATTATTAATGTTATTTTTTATTCTTATTGGTACCTTACTTGAAATGGTGAGTTTGGGTCTTATTTTTCCTGTAATTCAATTAACATTAAATAACAATATCATCTCTGAATATCCATTTTTGTTACAGGTCAAAGAACTATTTCATTTAACAGATAATTCATTAATTATTTTAATGTTAATTTCAATAATTATAATTTTTCTAATTAAAAATATATTTTTAATAATAACTATAATTTATAAAGGGAAGTTTGTTCAAGATTTACAAAAAAAAATAACTGCTAAACTATATAATAAGTATTTAAATCAAAACTATAGTTTTTTCATAAAAAATAATACATCTGAATTAATTAGAAATCTTACTCAAGAGTGTCCTAAGATCGTTCACGGAATAGATGGAATGTTAATAATTTTTACAGAATTTTTTATATTGATAGGCATATGTATAATTTTGATATATTTATCGCCTTTTGTGAGTGGTGTAGTGATAGGTTTGAATATAATACTTATGTTAATTTGGATTTTAAACACAAAAAAAAAATTTTCAAAATTAGGTGAGGAAAATCAAACTTTATATTCCGATGTTCTTAAAGAAACCCAACAAGGATTTGGTAATTTTAAGGAAATTATTATTTATAAATTAAGAGATAATTTTTCATTTCAATTTAAAGAAATATTAGTTAAATTTTGCAAGAATATTCGAGTTCTAGGTGTACTTACTCAAATTCCAAGAATATTACTTGAGCAATTAGCTGTAATTTTAATAATAGTGATGGCAATAACAATTTTCTTATTTGAAGAAGATAAAATAAAATCAGCAGCAATTATTGGAGTATACGCATATGCATTATTTAAGATTTTACCGTCAATTAGTAAATTAATATTAAATTTACAAAAGTTGATATTTGTAAAACCCTCAATAGAAACTGTTAAAAACCAACTGTCTGTTAAAGTTATAGAACAAAAAAATGCTCACTTAGAAAATAAGATAAAATTTAAAGAGGAAATATCTATAGAAAAAATGAGCTTTAAAAATGAAAATAAAATTATTTTAAGAAATATAGATTTAAAAATTAAAAAAAATTCTAAAGTTGGATTAATTGGAAAAACTGGTAGTGGCAAAAGTACATTATTAAATATAATTATGGGGTTAATTCAGCCAAGTTACGGGAAAATTAAAGTCGATGGTAAGACTTTAGATATTGAAAATACTAATTGGCAAAAAAAAATCTCATTTGTTTCTCAATCTACTTATCTTTTAGATGAAAGCATTTTAAAGAATATTACATTTAACGATGATTTAAAGAATATAGATTTAGATAAATTAGATAAGGCTTTAAAATCATCTAGACTTGAAGAATTTATAGAAACTTTGGATTTAAAATTAAATACAATTGTGGGCGAAAGAGGCTCCAAAATATCAGGTGGTGAACTTCAAAGAATAGGAATTGCTCGCGCTATATATAATGATACAGAAATCTTAATTTTAGATGAATTTACCAGTTCATTAGATGAAAAAACTGAGAGTGAAATAATTGAAAATATCTTTAGTTTAGATAAAACTATTATAGTTGCGACACATAGAATACTTACTTTAAAATATTGTGATACAATCTATGAATTAAATAATAGTCAATTATTCAAAACTAAATAAATTATAATAAAAAATGATTTTCAAGAGATATATTAAAATTATAATAATTTTTTTAGTTTGTTTTTTTATCTTTATTCTGGGTTTGTATTTATTATCTCAGGACAGCAGTAGCTTAATTTCAAAAAAAATAAAAGATAAAGTACCTCATGAAATAAAATTTTTTTTAAAGAAAACAATTTTTTATTTACCACATACAAAAAGAGAATTTAATAAATTGAGTAATGATGTTCAAAAAGTGTATGAAGAAAATGAAAAGTTAATATTAGAAAGAGATAAATTTAAGAATATAATAGATACCGGTAAATACAAAGTTGAAAAATTCAATACAGATAAATTTAAATTTTTTTCTTTAATTGTTCCTTTTAATAATAAGGAAAATTTATATCTAAATAAAAAATCAGGTTACATAGAGATTTACAAAAATTTTATTATAAATATTTTTTCTGCTGGTAAAATTATCTTTATTGATAAAGAAAAGTTTTATAGAGGCAAACTAGATTATTTTGAGATAGAGAGTAATTTAAATTTAAATCCACCATTTAAACATAATATTAAATGGACAGGGATAAAAGATATTGCTGTTATTAAAGATGAAATTTTTATCTCTTTAACAGAGGAGATTAAAGAAGATTGTTATAATACTTCGCTATATAAAGCCAAGTTGAATTTTAAATTCATGAATTTTAAAAAAATTTATGGGACAAATAATTGTTCTTTGCTTAACAAAGAAATTAGCGCTTTTAGATATTTTAATGGACATCAAACTGGGGGAAGAATTATAAATGTTAAAAATAAAATTTATTTTACAATTGGCGACTATAATGATTGGGAAAAAGTTCAAAATTTAGATAAAAATAATGGTAAAATAATTGAAATTGATTTAGATAATAAAGATATTAAGATAATTTCTATGGGGCATAGAAACCCTCAGGGACTTTATTACTTAACCGAATACAACAAGTTAATTTCTACGGAGCATGGGCCTAAGGGTGGGGATGAAATTAATTTAATAGATTTAAATAAATCAAGTATTTCTAATTATGGTTGGCCAATTTCTTCCTACGGAAGTCATTATGATGTAGTTCCGTTGAATAAATATACTAATAAAGTTGCTCCATTAAAAAAATCTCATTCGCAATTTGGTTTTATCGAACCTCTAAAGTATTTTCAGGACTCAATTGGTATTTCAGAAATTATTACAAATTATTATGATAAAAATTCAATTTTTGTTACTTCTCTAAAATCAAAAACTATTTTCGAAATTATATTTAATAATAATTTAAGTGACCTAAAAATAGTAAATGAAATACTTTTAGGTGAGAGAATTAGAGATATAGTTTATGATAATGAAAAATCTTGTTATATAATATATGGAGAGAGCACACCAAAGCTTATAAGCATGTGTTTGAATTAATTAGATGAAAATTTTATTTGACTATTCAATATTTGCTTATCAAACATTGGGCGGTATATCTAGATATTATATAAATCTGGATAAAGAGATTAAAAAACAATATTCATGCAATATATTAGCACCAGCGCATTATAACAAATTTTTAAAAGAATATTCATCATACAAAGGAACATATTTTAAAAAGTTTCCTAGATTTACTAACAAATTATTCAATTTATACAATAAAATTTCGACTGAACAATTTATTAAATTTAATGAACCAGAGATTTATCATAAAACGTATTACACAAATTTTTGGCCTAAAAATTTTAAGGGAAAAAAATTTTTGACTGTTTATGATTTGATTCATGAAAAATTTTATAAAGATTACAATTTTTCTAGTGACTATAGACCCAAAAAAAAAGCTTTAGAAAATAGTGATGCAATTTTGGCCATTTCATATAAAACAAAAAAAGATTTAGTCGAGATTTATGGTATTTCAGAAAAAAAAATTTTTGTTACACATTTGGGTGTAAATTTAGAATTCAGTAAATCAAAAACAAATATTATTAAAGATCCGTATATTCTCTATGTAGGAGATAGAAAACGATACAAAAATTTTCAAAATTTATTAAAAGCATTTGCTATATCTAAAAAGATTAATACAAATTTTAAACTTGTGGTTTTTGGAGGTGGAAAATTTTTAGATGATGAAAAAAAATTGATAAATGAAAATGATTTAAATCAAAATAAAATAATTAAAATTGATGGAGATGATATTGTTTTAAATACATTATATAAATCAGCAAATTTATTTGTTTTTCCATCAAAATATGAAGGTTTTGGATTACCACTTCTTGAAGCAGCATCAAATAATTGTCCTATAGCATGTAGTAGAATTGAGGTATTCAATGAAATAATGGGACAGCATGCAAAATATTTTGATCCATATTCTGTTGAAGAAATGATTATAAGTTTGGAAGAAGTATTGTTTTCAGAAACTGTTAGCAAGAATTTAGCTAGCAAAGCTAAATTAACTTCAAGTAATTTTTCATGGTCCAAATGTGCAAATGAAACTTTAAAAATTTATAAAGATATCTAATTTATAATTTATAAATATTATTTTTTTGATACCATTTGTATAATCTAAAAATATTATCCTTAAATTTAGAAAAATTTTTAAAATTAATAGTTCTTTTTAATTTAGTATTATCCCCATGTGTTTTTAAAATATCAGCTTTATGTTTATTTATTTGCTTTACTTTAAGATCATTTTTTTTTTTAAATAATTGAGTAATTTTTAAAATATTTTCTGGATTATTTGAGCAAATATTTAATATGATGTTATTATTTAATCGTTTAGTTAATAGCTTTTCTATAATTAAAGCTACATCATTTACATATGTAAAATCTCTTTCATGGTTACCATGGTTATTCAAATAAAATTTTTTTTTTGTTATTGATGATTTAAACATTTTAAATAAAAACATGTCGGGTCTTCCAAATTCACCATAAATAGTAAAAAACCTTAAACCTATAAATTTGATATTTGAGATTTTACTATAAGTTTGTGCAATTTTTTCATTTAACATTTTTGTTACAGCATAAATATTTATTTGATTAAGTTTTTGATTTTCCTTTAAGGGAAATTTATTACTGTCACCATAAACAGAGCTAGAAGATGCATATAAAATTCTTTTAATTTTATTTTTTTTTGCTGAAAAAACTAAATTTAAAAAACCTAAAATATTTGAGCTAATATATTTTGATGGATTTAAATATGAGTATCTTACCCCTGCTTGACCAGCAAGATGGATTATTATGTCAACTTTACAAAAAGAAATAAATTTATCTAAAGATTTTTTATTTGTAATATCAATTTTTTTAAAATTAAAATTTTTGAACTTTCTTAATTTACTTAGTCTAAATTTTTTTAGTTGAGTTGAATTAAATTTATCAAAATTATCCAAGCCATAAATAGTATGTTTTTTTTTTAATAAACTTAAAGCTGTGTTTGTTCCAATAAATCCTGTTACGCCTGTTATCAATATTCTCATTTAAATTTTGTTAAAATGTCTAAAAAATTTATAAATAAATATAATTAAAACCAAAAATTTATTTTGTTTATTATCTAGCCTTATATTAATTTCCTCAAAAAAATGATCTTTAAATTTGACTTTACTTGAAAATCCTCCTCTTCTAAAATAACCAAATAGTTCATTTTTATTTGTTCCAACCCCCTTTAATTTATGTTCTACAATCATTCTATAAAAATAATCATAATCAGAAGAATATTTGTATTTTAAATTATAGTTACCTACTTTTTTAGCAGAATTTAATTTTATAAAAAAACCAGTAGAATGACTTGAATAAAACCCCCAGCTCCATTTTATTTTGTAGGGCCTATATCCATACAAAACACCCCAATGTTTTTTCACAGCCCCAAAGATAAAATCTTTATCCGGATATTTTTTAATATATTTATGCAGGTAAATGAAAGCATTCTTGTCATATTCATCATCAGAATTCAAGAAACCAATATAGTCTCCTTTTGCCAGACTCATGCCTAAATTAAATGCATCATAAATACCTTGATCTTTTTTTTGACACCAATAGTCAATTTTATCTGCGTATGATTTTATTATACTTACTGAATTGTCTGTGGATCCACCATCAATTACAATATGTTCTATGTTTTTATAATTTTGTTGATGTAAGCTTTTAAAACAATCTTCCAAATTTTTTTCACCATTTAAAACTACAGTTATTACTGTAATCAAGGGTTGCTCATAATTTTTTCTTTTAAAATCTTTTTGCAATCTATTTCCACCATGTTGGATCGGATTTTTTACAAAATCAATGCTATTAATTTTCATAACTTATAAATTGATAAATCAGATCCTTGATATTTTTTTTTGGATACGTATTAATATTTTTTTTAATTTTTGATATATCAGCATAGTTTTGTTTAATTTCATATTTTCGAAAGTATTTCTTATTAATTGTAATAAATTTTTTATAATTTAACCCTTTGTATTGAAAAAAATATTTTATTACTTCTTTTAATTTTATTGAATTCCCAGTAGCTAGAACATAATCATCAACCTTATTTTTTTTCATAATATTGAAAACTATTTTCATATACTCATCACTTGAACCCCAGTCTCTTATGACATCAATATTTCCAAGTTCTATTTTTTTTTTAAAATTTTCTTTTATTAAATAATTAGATATTTTTTTGAATATAAAATTATCGTTTCTTAAAATTGATTCATGATTGAAGAAAATTATTGAAAAAACTTCAAGATTAAACATTTCTCTATAAGATTTAACTATTTCATATCCAATAAGTTTTGAAAGAGCGTATGGACTTTGGGGTATTTTTAAACTTTTTTCATTAAGCCTTACTTTTTGTTGATATCCAAAAATTTCACTTGATGAACTAAACATTAACTTAGTTTTATTTTTTTTTTGATTTCTTAATTTTTCTAAAAAAATTTGTAATGGCAATATCTGGCTTTCAAATGTTTCTTGCTCTAATTTAGAGTAAGATCTAATTACACTAGATTGACCGCCCAAATGTATTATATATTTGTAATGATTTTTAAGAATAGAATGTAAATTATTAAAGTTTTTATTTATTTTAAAAATTTTAATTTTATCTTTAATATCAAGATACTTTAAATTTTTATCCCACTTACCTATTTTTCTTGAAATACCATGTACTATAAATTTTTTGTCTAAATATTTTTTAGCTAGATAAGAGCCATCTTGCCCAGATATACCATAAATTAAAACTTTATTTTTCATTTTCTACTCTAGTAAATAAAATATCACAATGATCTGAAGAAGGTTCAGATTTATTTATAAAACCATTTTGATTGAGAAAAAACTTTAACTCTTTCCAAGAAGTTGACCCTTCTGCATAAAATTTTTTTTGACTTATTTCAATTAAAATACTCTTACATAAAGAAAGAGATTCTTTTGCACCTTTTAAAAATTGTATTTCCGATCCTTGTAAATCAATAATCCAATGATTGTATTTAAATAATTCAATTTTGTATTTATCTATTGCGTCATCAAATTTAATCATATTTAATTTAATCTTATTAATCATTTTTACTTTATGTTCATTCCATAATTCACCATTTTTTACCTCTTGAGATAAATCAAAAATAGATGAACAAGACGCATCTTTATTTGAAATGTAAAAATCAACTTTTTTGGTTTGATCTCCTAATAAAAGATTTAAAGCTTTTTGTTTGTAATAGGGTCTAATATTTTCTGTTAAATCCTCGAATATCATTGGGTTTGCCTCAATCCACAAGACTGGTTTGTTAAACCAACTGTATGTTTCTGCCTCTTTACCTCTGTGGGCTCCTAAATGCAAGATACCTTCAGAATTCAATATACTAGTAATCTCATTAAGATTTGGTTTTTGATTTACAAATGAATTAGGTTTTCTTAAATTGATTTTTATAAGTTTCCATCCAAAACTTTTCAAAATTTTTTTTATAAATCTTTTAAAAATAAACATCTTAAATTCCTCCAAATGATTTAGGTAATATCTTTTTAATATACCAATTGAATTGAGAATAGATTATATTTTTAGAATTAAAGCCATTATCTATCTCATATCTTGATTGATTTATTTCAATGTTAAATCCTATTGCAGCTGCACTTATATTTGAACAAAGATAAACAAAATGTTTGCATGAAGATAAAAGCATAGCTTCCAATACAGCCTCTCTACCCAGTTTATATCTATGTAAATTTCTTGGATAAATTTTAAATGCATCATTTGTATTTGATCTATATGACGAGTTTAGATAAATAACTTTATCTCCAAATTTTTTTATAAAAAAATCTAAATAATTTTGTTCTTCTGTGACTAAAAAAATTTTGTCTATGTGATTTTTTTTTAAAATATTTTTAGTAATATTGTACATTTGTTTTTTGGTTGCCGGCAATGGATGTCCAGCTGATCTTTTATAGCTTGTCCCCCTAAAATGAATTCCTAAAATATTTTTATTATTAAATTTTTTCAAAATTTTAGAGTAAGATCTTTGAAGGTATTTATTGATTATAATTCGATCTCTAAGTAATTTTGAAAGCTGTATATCTTTATCAATATTATATGAAAAAAAATTAAAAAATTTACTATCAGTAATCAATACATTTTTACTTTTATATACTTCATTTAAAGTAAATTTATTGAGATTTTTAAAGTAATAATTCCATGCATTTTTATTATTTCTAACATTATTTTTTTCATTGTAAATTGTGTGAAAATTTTCCATATCAATTATCGGCACAAAGTCAAATTTTTCACAAATTTTTAAATGGTTAAGTATAAAAGTTATATTAGAAAACATCCCAGTGCCAGGTGTTCTTTTTATTACATAGAAAATTTTATCTTCATTTAAATCTCCAAAAGATAGCTCTTTAAGATTCAAATTTTTTAAAATATTACTATCATTATTTAAATTATTAATAATTTTTTTTTCTACTGCATTTTTAAAAATATTTGAGTTGGTCTCTATATTTTTAATTAAATTGGGAGTTTGTAGTGTAAATTTAATGATAAATTTTCTTAATAATTTTTTCATCAAGATCTATGTAGCATTATTTTAAATTTTGTATATAAAACATTCCTAGTCATATGAAAGTTTCGCTTGTTATAACTACAATAAATCTTCCAAATAAAAATATTAAAAAATTTGATAATCAATGTAAAAAAAAAAAATGGTCTTTTCTTGTGATCGGTGATTACAAAACACCAAAAAATTTTAAATTAAATTATGGAGAATACTTTTCAATTAAAAATCAAAATAATTTAAAGTTTAGCTTTTCAAAAAAATGCCCAATTAATAGTTATGCTAGAAAAAATATTGGGTATCTAACTGCATATAAAAATGACACTGATGTAATAGTTGAGACAGATGACGACAATTATCCCTACAATAATTTTTTTGAAGACAAAAAATTAAGTCACAAGGCAAAAGTTATAAAAAATAAAAATAAATGGGTTAATATTTATAGTGCTTTTTTAAAAAAGAATATTAATTGTTGGCCCAGAGGATTGCCATTAAATGAAATTACAAATAGTAAAATTCAGTTTGGGACTAAAAAAAGAAACAATTTTTATTTACAACAAGGTGTGTGTGAAGGAAATCCAGATGTTGATGCAATATTTCGATTAATAAATAAAAAAATTAATATTAACTTTAAGAAAAATTTAAATATCAATGTAAAAAAATCTTTAGTTACATTAAATAGTCAAAATACGATTTGGTTTAGAAAAATTTTTCCTTTACTTTATTTACCTGTAACATGCACTATGAGATGCACAGATATTTGGAGAGGCTTAATTGCTCAAAGAATTTTACAAAATGATAACAAAGATATTATGTTTTTTGGAACAACAATGAAACAATTTAGAAATGATCATAATTTACTTAATGATTTTGAACAAGAAATTCCAATGTATTTAAAAGATAAAAAAATTAATGAAATTATTTCTAACTTAAAATTAAAAAAAGGTGAAAAAAATTATTTATATAATCTAAAAACTTGTTACGATTCACTCATTAATCAAGGAATAATATCTAAAAAAGAAATATTTTATTTAAAAGCTTGGATAAGTGATTGTCAGAAAATTATTAAATAAACTCTTTTATGACATTATAATATTTATAACAATTAGTTTTATAATCAAATCTATGTAAACTTGTGTAGGCTTTGTCAGAAATATTTTTACAAATAATTTTATTATTATAAAATTTTAAAATTAACTTAGATAAAGCAGCGGAATCTTTAGGTCGAAACATGTAACCTAAACTTCCATTTTTTAGAATCTCCCTGGGGCCAGTTGGACAATTTGATGATATAATAAATTTTTTCAAAGTCATTGCTTCTAGCAAAACATTTGGTAGACCCTCATATAATGACGATAGTATAAACAAATTTGATTTACACATATATTTGTATGGATTATTTTGGAAATTGATAATTTTTATGTTTTTTGAAAGATTTTTTCTTTTAATATAATTAAGAATCTCTTTTTTATTTGGCCCATAACCCATAATTAATAATTTAATATCTATTTTTTTTGATACCAAATAATTTATGGACTCCAAAAGTGTAATGTGATCTTTTTGATCAGTAAACCTTGCAATATTTATAGCTTTAATTTCTGAATTATTAAAAAAATTAAAATTAAGTTTTTGACTACTTGATTCTTTAATTGTTTTAATATTAAGAGGATTATAAATCAATTTTGTTTTAATATTAAATTTTTTATCAATTTCTGATTTAAAATCTTTACTATTAACAATTATTTTTTTTGGAATTTTAAATAAGATCTTAAAAATTAGATTTTTAAAAAAATTTTTTGACCAACCAGTAGGCGATGAATTTGATCTTGTAATCAAGTCAAAATTAAAAATTAAAGATAGAAAGCAACAATATATATTTGCTTGAAATGCAAAAACTAATGATTCTTTTCGAGTTGTCTCATAAATTAAAATTTTTAAACATTTGTAGTATTTATAATATTTTGAGTATTTTTTTTTTGGTTTTTTTACAACATTGATAATTCTTATTTTATTATCAAATTTTTTGTTAAATCTAGTATCAAAAGTAATTAGAACTATTTCATTTAATTTACTTGATAAAAAGTTTGAAATTATGAATAAATTTTTTTCTACACCACCACCATCTATTGATGGCATAAAAATTATTAGCCTCTTCTTAATTTTTTCCATATTTTTCTTGAAAAATTTTTAATTGAAAATTCTCTATAATATAATTTTTTACTTTGGTTTAGATTCTGATTGTTTTTTTTTTTAATTATTGCTAATCCACTAGAGATAAAAGAGAAACTCAAATCTATATTTTCTTTATTTTCTGAGTAAATCTCTAATAACATTTTAAGTGTTTCTTGATTATTTATTTCACAATAAAAATTATCTCTTTGTGAATTTTTCAAATAAGGTAAGTGCGAAATATCATCTATAAATATGTATCCATTAGTATTTAACAAAGGATAATATTCATAGAATAATTTTTTTACATGATCAGCTTCATGAAGTGTATCAATAAATAATACATCAATTTGATTAGGTATTTGGGATTTAATAAAATCAAAATCATCATCTCTAGTTTGTAAAAATTTCCATCTTTTATCTTTAGATACATTTGAACAATCATCTAAATCGACAGAAAAAAGTTGTCCATTATTTTGGTTACAAAGTTCCAAAAATTTCTTAGTTGACCTACCTTTTTGTACACCAAGCTCTAGAATTATTGGTTCATTCATTTGATTTATCTGTTTGAATAAAAAGTTATCTAACTTATAGCAAAAAACATCTGTGATCATTTTTTTTGTATTTAATTCTTTTATGTTTTAAATATTCATATTATTAACATGATTTATTAATACACTATAATTTAAATTAAAAATACTTTGAAAAAAAAAATTTATTATTGGTCTCCTTTTTTATCTCCAATAGCAACACCCAAAGCTGTAATTAATTCAGCATACTCTTTTCAAAAGTACTCTAAAAATTATGAATGTTTTATAATCAATTTTTTTGGAGAATTTAATGTTTTTAAACAAGTTATTGAAGAAAAAAAAATAAATTGTTTTAATAGTCCATACGAAAAGATAAGAAAATTTTTACCCTTTAAAGGAAAAATTAAAAGCAGATTATCTTTTATTGTAATTTTTATATTATCTTTCATTCCACTAAAAAAAATTTTAGATAAAGAAAAACCAGATTATCTAGTAGTTCAATTAATAACATCTTTGCCCATGTTTTTGTTATTATTATTTGATTTTAAAACTAAATTTATACTAAGAATCTCTGGTTTACCAAGAATGACTTTTTTTAGAAAAATATTATGGAAACTAGCTTTAAAAAAATTTGAATATATTACTTGCCCAACTATTGCCACCATGGAATATCTTAAAAATTTAAATATTGTTGACAAGAAAAAAATTAGAACTTTATTTGATCCTATCATAGAAGTAAACCAGTCTAGAATAAAATATAGTTCAAAAAATATTACAGAACATAAAGATTATTATTTAGCTGTTGGGCGACTTACGACACAAAAAAATTTTATTTTTTTGTGTAAAGCTTTTCACAAAATTGTTTTAAAATCTCCAAATGCTAAATTATTGATTGCTGGTGATGGAGAGGATAAAAAAATAATAAATTCGTATATAATACAAAATAAATTAGAAAAAAATATTATTATTCTAGGTCATGTTGAAAATGTTTTTCCTCTAATCGCTAATGCAAAATTATTCATTTTATCGTCACTTTGGGAAGATCCAGGTTTTGTTCTTGTGGAGGCATTATTTTGCAGAACCTTAGTATTGACATCTAATTGTAAAACTGGCCCTGCAGAATTAATAAAAGACAAAAAAAATGGATATGTTTTTGAAAGTAATAACATGGAAAGTTTTATAAATAAATTTAATGAGCTTAATCTAAGTCAAAACAATTTTAAATTAAAAGCTAATGGGTTAAGAACAGTAAAAAAATTTACATTATTTGAACATTTTATAAGCTTTAAGAAAATTATATTATAATTAATTTAAAATGATATTCATATTATTTGCTACATCTTTGGTAATTACTTTTTCAATAATAGGGTATGGCTTTTTGCTTAATGATTTTTTGAATTTAAAAAAAATTCATACTAATCTCGGATTAATAGGTATTCTTGGCTTATTTTTCTTATCAATCATATCAAATTTTACTCATATTTTTATACCACATGACTATTTTCATAATTTAATCTTAATAATATTCGGATTAATTTTATTACTATATTTTAAATTAGGTTCTAAATTCAAATTTTCATTGAATTTATTGATGATAACTTTTTCACTTTTATTTATTGGCTTAATCATGGCAAAAACAAATGAAGATTATTCATATTATCATTTACCTAATTCATTACAATTTGCTCAACAAAAACTACAGTTTGGATTGGGTAATTTAAATCATGGATTTAAGCATATTAGCTCATTATTCATGTTGAACTCATTATTTTATCTTCCTTTTTTTGATCATTATCTTTTTAATCTACCAAATCTTATTTTTTTAGTTTTTTTTGTTTTGTTTATTGTGACGGAGATTTATTACAGATCAAATTTAAACTCGAATATATCAAATATATTATTATCATTATTTTTAATTTTGTTTTTAAGTAAATTTAGCAGGATTGCAGAATATGGTTCAGACATAGCAGGTCAAATCATTGTGTGTATTTATTTATTTTATATATTTGAAATAATTTATAATGAAAATTTAACAAATGATATTAAGAATAATATTCTCAAACTATCTTTGCTACTACTTGTTTTTGCAATAACTACTAAATTTATTCTTTTGATTTATTCTTCGTTTTTTTTGTTAACGTTATTTTTAGTAAAAAAAAAAAGTGAGATGATAAAAAAATTCCTTGAATTAAAATATTTCACCTTCTTATTGTTGCCAAGTTTCTTTTTTTTATTATCTAATTTTTCTTCAACAGGATGTGCTATTTATCCTATAGAAATAACATGTTTTTATGACGAATTTAATTGGGCTTTAAGTTCAGATATAATTAATTATTTAAATTTACATTATGAGATTTGGTCTAAAGGAGGAAAAGGTCCTGGTTTTGAAGTAGATAATCAAGAACTTTATGTGACTTCATTGAACTGGGTAAATAATTGGGTATCTGTTTATTTTTTTACTAAGGTTACAGATTATATATTGGTAATTTTAACTATTATTTTAATTTTTATTTTATTTTTTAAAAAAGAAATTTTTGTTATGAAAAAGATGAATAAAAAAATAAATCTAAAAAAATCATTATTAATCTACTTAACAATAATTTGCACTTTTATAATTTGGTTTTTTAATTTTCCATCTCTAAGATACGCAGGTTATATTGTATTTTATATATTAATTATTTTTCCATTAATTTATATATTTCAATATAAAATTGATCTAACTAAAAAATTAGTAATAAAAAAAATTTCAATTCTATTTTTAATTAGTTTGACTATTTTTTTTATAAAAAACGTAAATAGAATTAATACTGAATTGAATACCTCAAATAATAGTGATCATAATTTTACCAATTTTCCATTTTATTGGGTTCAAGATGTAAAGTATGAACCAATTTACATAAATGGTCACAAATTATTTATAACTAATGGGAAGTGTTGGAATATTCCT
>Ga0209425_10002551_pt1 | contig 20137 bp, 17 predicted proteins | sample COG_05_FD_184749 | JGI IMG/M metagenome (GOLD analysis project Ga0209425, IMG submission 184749) | Pelagic Microbial community sample from North Sea - COGITO 998_met_05 (SPAdes) (version 2) | ecosystem: Environmental > Aquatic > Marine > Neritic zone/Coastal water | place: Helgoland, sampling...
AAATGTAATATTAATACTAAATGCGCTTGTAGCTCAACTGGATAGAGCGCCTGACTTCGGATCAGGAGGTTCTGGGTTCGACTCCTAGCAGGCGCACCACAATTCACACATATATTGTATAATTTGTGTTAAAATTTAGAAGCTCTTACTAATCTATCATTAATAGTTCTTCCTAATCCTTTATTGGGAATTTTACAAACAGCAATAGATTTATGATTATTTTTTTTGATTTTTCTTAATGTGCTGTACAAATTTTTTGCAGCTTCTTTTAAATCTCCATTTTTAGATAAAAAATAATAATTTGATTTATTTTTTCTTATTTTTTTTATCAATAAATAAGCTTCTTCATTTTTAACTTTTTTAACATTGAGTCTTATTGGAATACCAGGTGAATAATGAAGCTTATATTGACCAGGAGAAGAAATCTTTGAGGGATTATTATTGATTGAAATTTTTTTACTTAAAACTTTCTGAATAGTTGAAATATCTAAACCACCTAATCTTAATATTTTTGGTTGACTTCTAAGATCGATGATTGTTGACTCAACGCCAATAGATGACTTTCCACCTTCAAGTACAAATTTAATTTTTTCCCCAAAGTCTTCTCGCACATCAGCAGAACTAACAGAACTTACTTTGGATGATAAGTTGGCACTAGGAGCCGCTAAAGGAAAATTAAGTTTTTTTAATAAATTTCTTGTAATAGGATGTTTTGGAAATCTGACTGCTAAAGTATTTTTTTTATTAGTAACAATTTTGGAGATTTTTGAATTCTTTTTTAAATCCAAAATAAATGTAATAGGTCCAGGGCAAAATCTTTTGTATAACTTTAGAAAATCGTTATTATAACTACAATCTTTTTTAAGAGCTATATCATTAAAATAGTGGACAATAAGGGGGTTATTTTTGGGTCTTTTTTTTAGTTTAAATATTTTTTTACAAGCACTATCGCAATAGGCATTACCTGCTAAACCATAAACAGTTTCAGTTGGTATGGCTACACACTCACTTTTATTAAGGAGTTTTTTTGCTTTTTTAATATTTGCAAGATTAATTTTCATGTATTATCTGAGAGTATTATATGAAAGATAAAAATTTACCAAATGATTATAACTCCTTATCTTTAGAAGAATTAACTAAAGAGGCCAATAGAATGATTGAGGACCTGGAAAATCAAAAAGATTTAGAAAATTCTATTGATAACTACCAAAATTTATTAAAACTTAACAATATCATTGAAAAGAAATTTCAAAAAGATGTTAAAATTATTAACGAAAAAACGAAAGAAAATATTTTGAGAATTACTTCTAAAAAAAATGCAAAAAAAACTAAATAAAATATCTAAAGATACAAATTTTTTTTTAAAAAATTTTCTTAAAAAACAAGGTTCCTCTGAATTAATACCAGCTATCAAATATGGTTTATTTCCTGGCGGAAAGAAAATTAGATCTAAAATTTTGATAGATATTGGCTCTTTATTATTTATTGATTACAAAACTTTAATAACAATAGGTGCGGCAGTAGAATGTATTCACGCTTATTCTCTTATACATGATGACCTACCATGTATGGACGATGACAAGATAAGAAGAGGAAAACCATCTACCCATATAAAATTTGGTGAGTCTACAGCTGTCTTGGCTGGAAATTCTTTGCAAACAATGGCATGTGAAATTCTTGCAAGCCCTAATCTAAAATTGAATGAAAAGAAAAAGATAAGTTTAATTAAAAAACTATCAGAATGTTCGGGTCATTTAGGTATAGCTGGTGGTCAATATCTGGATCTTAATTATGAAAAAAAGAAAATTTCAAAAAAAAAAATAATTGAAATGGAAAAAAAAAAAACAGGAAAATTATTTAGTTTTTGTTGTGCAGTTTCAGCAATTATTAAAAACAAAAATAAAAGGGAAATAAAGTTTTTTGAGGATATAGGCTCAAGTATCGGTCTGTTGTTTCAAATAGCGGATGATTTAATTGATTATAGAGGTGACACAAAAATAGCAGGAAAAAAAACAGGAAAGGATCAAAAAAAAGGCAAAGCTACATTAATAAGTTTACTTGGACACGACAATGCAGTTAAATATTGTAATAAAATTATTTTAGATATTAATCGAAAATTGATTAAATATGGATCAAATACAAAAAATATTAAAGAAACACTAAATTATATCCTTTATAGAGATAAATGACAAAAAATTATAAATTTTTAAATAATATAAATTTTCCATCAGATTTAAGAAAACTATCTGAAAATGATTTACAATATGTTTCAGATGAACTTAGAGAGGAGATGATTAGTGCCGTGTCAGAAACTGGTGGACATTTAGGAGCAGGTTTGGGAGTGGTTGAGTTGACTGTAGCGCTTCATTATGTTTTTGATACCCCAAACGATAAACTAATATGGGATGTTGGTCATCAAACTTATCCACACAAAATTTTAACAGGAAGAAAAAATAAAATAAGAACTTTAAGACAAGGAAATGGTCTTTCAGGTTTTACTAAAAGATCAGAGAGTGAATATGATCCTTTTGGTGCTGCTCACAGTTCAACATCTATTTCTTCAGCACTTGGAATTGCAGAAGCAAATAAGCTATCTAATAAATCATCAAATGTTATCGCTGTTATCGGTGATGGTGCAATAAGTGCAGGTATGGCTTATGAAGCGATGAATAACGCTGGGGCATCAAAAACAAAAATGATAGTTATTTTAAATGATAATGACATGTCCATTGCAAAGCCAGTAGGAGCTATGAGATCTTATTTAGCAAAATTATTTACTGGAAAAATTTATTTTAGTCTTAGAGAAACGTTTAAACTAATTGCATCTGCTTTTTCTAAAAGATTTAGTGCCAAAGCAGGTAAAGCTGAGGATTTTTTGCGCTCAGCAGTTACGGGTGGTACTTTATTCAATTCTTTAGGTTTTTATTATGCTGGTCCAATTGATGGTCATGATTTATCAACACTTGTTCCAATTTTAAAGAATGCAAGAGATTCTTCACATGAGGGTCCGATCATGATCCATATTAAAACTCAAAAAGGAAAAGGTTATTCTTACGCAGAAAAAGCAACCGATAATTATCATGGTGTCTCAAAGTTTAATGTTGAAACTGGAGAACAAATAAAGAGTGGAAATAACATTCCTGCTTATACAAAAGTCTTTGGAAATACTCTGGTAAAACATGCTCAAAAAGATAGTAAAATTGTTGGTATAACTGCAGCGATGTCTGGAGGAACAGGAATGGATATTTTTGGAAAAGAATTTCCAAAAAGAATGTTTGACGTAGGAATTGCAGAACAGCATGCTGTAACTTTTGCAGCTGGCTTAGCTACAGAAGGTTACAAACCCTACGCTGCAATTTATTCAACTTTTTTACAAAGAGCTTATGATCAAGTGGTTCATGATGTTGCTATTCAAAGTTTGCCAGTAAGATTCGCTATTGATAGGGCAGGTTTGGTTGGAGCAGATGGATCAACTCACGCAGGCTCATTTGATATTACTTATTTATCAACTTTACCAAATTTTATTGTTATGGCAGCGAGTAACGAGTCGGAGTTGGTTAAAATGATAAATATTTCTGTAGATATAAATGATAGACCTTGTGCAATTCGATATCCAAGAGGTTCAGGTGTTGGAGTTGAACTTCCTACAATAGATGAAAAAATTGAAATTGGAAAAGGTAAAATTATACAAGAAGGTAAACAAGCCTGTATTTTAAGTCTTGGAACAAGATTAGAAGAATGCAAACTTGCAGCTGAAGAATTAATGAACAAGGGTGTCACAACAACAATTGTAGATGCAAGATTTGCTAAACCATTAGATCAAGAGCTCATTTTAAAATGTGCTAGAGAACACGACGTAATGATCACTATAGAGGAAGGCTCTATTGGTGGTTTCGGGTCTCATGTTAAAAATTTACTTGCTGAAAAAGGTATATTTGACAAAGGTTTAAAGTTTAGATCTATGACACTGCCTGATATTTTTATTGAACAAGATAATCTAAAAAAAATGTATGAGTTGGCAGGATTAAATGCATCTCAAATTTCAAAAAAAATCTTGGAAATTTTATTTACAAAAGATAACATTAAAGTAGTAAAAAATTAATATTTACCTAACTACATTGAGCCTTATTCATTAGATAATGATCTAATAAAACACAGCTCAACATGGCTTCACCAACTGGTACCGCCCTAATACCAACACAAGGATCATGTCTACCTTTAACAGAAATGGTAGTATTTTTTCCAGATTTGTTTATTGTTTTCCTTGTAGTTAAAATTGATGATGTAGGTTTAACACCAAAAGAAGCTATAATCTCCTGACCACTTGAAATCCCACCTAAAATTCCACCAGCATTATTAGAATTAAATTTTATTTTTTTTCTTCTTTGAGAAATTTCATCTGAGTTTTGTTCTCCACTTAATTGTGCTGAACCCATTCCAGCTCCAATACTTACTCCTTTAACGGCATTTATACTCATTAAACCTGAGGCTATATCAGAGTCTAATTTTGAATAAATAGGAGCACCTAAGCCAGCAGGAATTCCTCTAGCTCTTAATTCAATTACAGCTCCACAAGACGATCCAGATTTTCTAACACTTAGTAAGTACTTTTCCCAAATCTTTATCATTGATTTGTCAGGGCAAAAAAAAGGATTTTTTAAAATTGTTAGATCATTCCATTGATTAGTATCACATCCCAATATTCCAAGTTGAGTAACAGCACCTATAACTTTAAATTTTTTACCTAATTTTTTTTGTAAAACTAATTTAGCGATTGCACCGGCCGCAACTCTTGCTGCAGTCTCTCTTGCTGAAGATCTTCCTCCACCCCTATAATCTCTTATTCCATATTTTTTAAAATATGTATAGTCAGCATGTCCCGGTCTAAATTTATCTTTGATATTATTATAATCTTTTGATCTCATATCTTTATTAAAGATAATTAGAGAGATCGGTGTTCCTGTAGTTTTTCCCTCAAATGTACCAGACAATATTTGAACTTTATCATCCTCTTTTCTTTGAGTAGTAAATTTAGATTGGCCTGGTTTTCTTTTGTTTAATTCTATTTGAATATCCTGCTCCTTGAGGTCTATATTAGGGGGACAACCATCAACTATACAGCCAATAGCAGCTCCATGAGACTCACCCCAAGTAGTGAAACGAAATAACTTTCCAAAAGTGTTAAATGACATTATTTATATTATATAGATTATTTTGTTTAAATTATGAATCAAAAAAACTCATTAGGGCTTAATAAATGCTTCTTGGATCTTGATGATCCGTTTGAATTATTTGAAAAATGGTTTGATGAGGCAAAAAAGAAAGAAATAAACGATCATAATGCTTTAGCATTAGCGACGGCTAATAAAGATGGAATTCCATCAGTTAGGATGGTTCTTTTAAAAGGGTTTAATAAAGATGGATTTGTATTTTATACAAATTTGAATAGTCAAAAAGGAAATGAGATAAAAAAGAGTCCAATTGCATCCATGTGTTTTCATTGGAAAAGTTTATTAAGACAAATCAGAATCGTAGGTACTTTAAAGCAGGTGAGTGACAAAACTGCAGATGAATATTATAATACAAGGGGTTATGAAAGTAGAATAGGTGCTTGGGCCTCTAATCAAAGTAGTATTCTAAAAAATAGAGATGAATTATTTAGTGCCATAGAAGATTTTAAAAAGAAATATAATGACAAAGAAAATGTACCTAGGCCTAATCATTGGTCTGGTTGGAACTTAAATCCATCCAGTATTGAATTTTGGTTAGATGGAGACAACAGAATACATGAAAGATTAAAATACACTCTAGATAAAAATAATAATTGGATTAAAAATTTATTAAGTCCTTAAAAATTTCTTGCTAAACTAAAAGAAGTTAAATTTTTAAGAATATTTTTTTCCTCTGAATCCTCAAAAATTGATAAAGAATTCGAAGCTAAGTTAATATAATGTTGAGCTTTTTGATAACATTCATTAATTATATCGTATTTTTTAATTAAAGATAAAATATAATTAAATTCATTTTCATCTTTGCTATCTTTTGAAAATATATTTTTAACCTTTTCTTTTTCTTTGTTTACAGCTTTTTGAAATAATAAGATTATTGGTAATGTTATTTTTCCTTCATAAAAATCTTGACCAATTTTTTTTCCAAACAATTTTAATTCTGAATTATAGTCTAAAGTATCATCAGCGATTTGAAACGTTAGTCCAAGATTTCTTCCATAAAATTCTAATGCCTCTTTTTCTTTAGTTTTTTTATCAGACAATACTCCACCAACTTTCGTTGCCGCTGCAAAAAGTTCTGCAGTTTTTGCTGAAATGATTTTTAAATAAGTTTCTTCCAACATATCAACTTCACCCTTATGTTGAAGTTGCAATACCTCACCCTGAGCAATTTTTGAAGAGGTTGAAGATAATAATTTTAAAACTTCTAAATTTCCATCTTCAACTATCATTTCAAAGCATCTACTCAATAAATAATCACCAATTAATACGGATGAATGATTGTCCCAAACTTTGTTTAATGTTTTTTTCCCTCTTCTAATTGATCCATTATCAATAACATCATCATGCATTAAAGTTGCTGCATGAATTAATTCTACACAAGCTGCAAGGTTTATGTCTCTAGTGCCTTTTGAATAACCACACATTTTTGCTGAGCCCAAAGTTAACAATGCTCGCAATCTTTTACCACCAGTATTAAGATGGTAGTCAGTCATTTTAGCAACTAACTCAACATCACTTACTAGTTTTAATTTTATTTTTTCCTCAACTAATATCAGCTTTTCTTCAACCGAATTTTTAAGTTGAAAATAAGAATTATTAATTTGGTTTTTAAGCTGAACTACAGTTCCCATGGCTAAACAAACTAGTATAATAACTTTATTTTTATCACTTATCAATTGACGCACCCAAAACTTCAATTATAAGGTGTCTTTATATTCACTTAAAAGTTCTATAAGGATTAAAAATGTTCTCTATTTTTAAAAAGAAAAAAATTGTCCCCCATATTAAGCTCAATGGAGTAATTGGGAATGTGGGAAAATTTAAGCAAGGAATAGATTTTTCAGGCCAAGAAGAAATTATTACAAAAGCATTTTCCATTAAAAAAGCTCAATGTGTTGCAATTACCATAAATTCCCCTGGAGGCTCTCCAGTTCAATCACATCTAATTTTTAATTTAATTAGACAACAGGCAAAAAAAAATAAAAAAAAGGTACTAGTATTTGCTGAAGATGTTGCTGCATCAGGCGGTTATTTAATTGCTTGTGCAGGTGATGAAATATATGCAAATTCAAGCTCAATAATTGGGTCTATAGGTGTAATATATTCTTCATTTGGTTTTACTGAGTTGATCAAAAAAATTGGAGTAGAAAGAAGAGTTCATACGGCTGGAAAAAATAAAAGCACGTTAGATCCTTTTTTAGAAGAAAAGAAAGAGGATATAGATAGACTTAAAAAAATTCAGCTTGATTTACATAAAGACTTTATAGAACTCGTTGAAAAAAGCAGAGGTATTAAACTTAAAAAAACAGAAGTTGAGTTGTTTTCAGGAGAATTTTGGTCTGGCACTAAAGCTAAAGATCTAGGTTTGATAGATGGAATTGGAGATGCTAATCAAATTTTAAAAGAAAAATTTGGAGATGATGTGGTAATTAAAAAATTTGAAAAATCAAAAGGTTGGCTAAGTAAGAAATTATCTTCATCAAATGATCAATTAGATCAATTCGCAAATATATTGGATGAAAAATCTATCTGGCAAAGATATGGCCTCTAAAAGTAATAAAAAAAAATTAAAGTTTCAAACTTTTCAAGATACGATTTTAAATTTACAAAAATTTTGGAGCAAGCATGGATGTATAATTTTACAACCTTACGACATGGAAGTTGGTGCTGGAACATTTCATCCCGCAACTACTTTAAGATCTCTTGGACCTAAACCATGGAAAGCGGCTTATGTTCAGCCGTCAAGAAGACCAACAGATGGTAGATATGGAGATAATCCAAATAGACTTCAACATTATTATCAATTTCAAGTAATAATAAAACCCTCTCTATCAAATATTAAAAAACTTTATTTAAATAGTCTTTCAGTAATTGGTATAGATCATAAAAATCATGACATTAGGTTTGTTGAAGATGATTGGGAAAGCCCAACACTAGGAGCAGCAGGACTGGGCTGGGAAGTTTGGTGTGATGGTATGGAAATAACTCAATTTACTTATTTTCAACAAATGGCTGGGTTTGAATGCAAACCAGTTTCAGTTGAAATAACTTATGGTCTTGAAAGAATTTGTATGTTTACCCAAGAAAAAAAAAATGTTTATGATTTAATTTGGAATAATGAAAATGTTGAGTATAGAGATGTTTTTCATCAGTCAGAAAAAGAATTTTCCGCATATAATTTTGAACATGCCAATACATTAAACCTTTTTAATATGTTTGATATGTTTGAAAATGAAGCAAAATCATTAGTAGAAAAAAAAATATCTTTACCTGCTTATGATCAATGTTTAAAAGCAAGTCATGTATTTAATATATTGGATGCCCGTGGTGCTATTAGTGTTGCGCAAAGGGCAGAGTATATTGGAAGAATACGAGAAATAACTAAGTTAGCTGCTGCAATCTGGATTGACAGCCAAATTTAAGATGGCAGAATTTTTTTTAGAGTTATTTAGTGAAGAAATTCCAGCAGGACTTCAAAAAAATTTACGCGAAAATATTTTAGGTGAATTTCAAAAATTTTTTTCCGAAAAAGCTATTAAATCAAAAAAAAGTTTTTCAATATCTACACCTAATAGATTAGTTTTAGTTTTTGAGAATCTAGATAAAGAAATAAATATTTTATCTGAACAAATCAAAGGACCAAAGACTAATGCTCCCGATCAAGCTTTGGAGGGATTCATAAGATCAAATAAAATAAAAAAAGAAGATTTATTTAAAAATAAAACTGAAAAAGGTGAGTTTTACTTTTATAAAACAAAACCTAAATTGGTTAAAACGCATGATTTGTTGACGGAGTTTGTTCCAAAATTATTAGAAAATCATCAATGGAAAAAATCAATGAAATGGGGAGAATTTAATCTTAGTTGGGGAAGACCCTTAAAATCAATTTTATCTGTATTTGATAAAAAGATAATTAGTTTTAATTTTCATCATATTACATCTTCCAATTCAACATATATAGATAAAGACTTTGAGGAAAATAAAAAAATTTTTGTAGATTTTAAATCATATGAAAAATATTTTAAAAAAGAAGGAGAAATTATTAATCAAAATAAAAGAAAAGAACTAATTCAGAAAGAATTTTCAAAAATACTAGATAAAAGAAAGCTAACAATAAAGGATAACCCAAGATTATTTGATGAAGTTGTGAATTTAGTAGATAATCCCAATGTATTGTTGTGTAGCTTTGATAAAAGATTTTTATCTATTCCTAAAGAAATTTTAACTTTAACTATGCAGTCACACCAGAAATATTTTCCAACATTTAATAATAAAGATGAAGTTACCAATAAATTTTTAATTGTTTCAAATAAAAAAGATAAAAAAGGTTTGATAAAAATTGGAAATGAAAGAGTAGTCGAAGCTAGACTTAGTGATGCAGAATTTTTTTGGAATAAAGATAAAACTCAAAATTTAGTCAAAAAAGTTTCTGATTTGAAATTAATAAATTTTTTTAAGGGTTTAGGAACATATTTTGACAAAGTCCAAAGGATGAGAAAGTTAGGTGGAATGATTTCTGATGAATTATTAATAAGTAAAGAGAAAGTAGAATTGTCTGCATCAATTTGCAAAACAGATTTAACTTCAGATTTAGTTGGAGAATTTCCTGAACTTCAAGGAATAATGGGTGGATATTTTTCAGCACATCAAGGATTTGATAAAGATATTTCTTTAGCAATAACTGAACAATATTTACCTGTTGGTCTGGACTCTAAAATTTCAAAAAAACCTTTTAGTGTTGCATTGTCAGTTTCAGATAAAATTGACACCTTAGTTGGTTTTTTTGGTATTAATGAAAAACCTACAAGCTCAAAAGATCCATTTGCATTAAGAAGAATGGCGCTAGGCATCATTAGAATAGTAATCGAAAATAAAAAAGATTTAAAAATAAATGATTTACTTAATTATTCTTTGAGTTTGTATCAAGACCAAGGACATAGTTTTAGCAATCAAGATTTACAAAAAGAATTATATAGCTTTTTAAAAGATAGGTTTAAATATTACATGAAAGAAAAACAAATACGATTTGATATAATTGATGCTTCAATTTCATCTTTTTCTCTTAATAAATTATTTTCATCTTTTGAAAAAGCCAAAAGTCTAAATAAAATTATTAACAATCAAGAAGGACTTGATATTACTTTAAGCTACAAAAGAGCATCAAACATATTAGATAATGAGATGAAAAATAATGAAGTTGAAATTACAAACACAACTGATCCTGGTATTTTTAAAACGGATTTTGAGAAAAATTTATATAAAAAAATAACTGAGATCAAAAAATATTATGCAGGCATCAATAATGACGAGAATTATGAAAAATCATTATCAATTTTAGCAGACGCTAAAAAAGAGGTATTTGAGTTTTTTGATAATGTAAAAGTCAATGAAGATAATGAAACATTAAGAAAAAACAGATTGGAACTTATCAATATGTTATGTAAAAGCTATCAAAATTTTATAAATTTTCAATTACTAAAAACAAATAATGAATAAATTAATTTTAAATTTTAAATCTAAAGAGTCAAAAAAAATTAAAAATCCAAAAAATCTTTTAGGTGGCAAAGGAGCAAATTTATCAGAAATGGGAAGAATAGGACTTCCGGTACCACCAGGATTTACAATTTCCACAAAAGTTTGTGAAGTTTTTTACAAAAATAATAAAAAATTAAATTTGAAATTAGTTAATCAGATTAAAAAAGAACTAAAGAATATTGAGAAAGATGTATCTAAAAAATTTGGAGATTTAAAAAATCCCCTTTTGTTGTCCGTGAGATCTGGAGCAAGGGTTTCCATGCCTGGCATGATGGATACAATACTTAATCTTGGATTAAATGATAAAACAGTAGTTGCGTTATCAAATAGGACCTCAAATGGAAGGTTTGCTAAAGATAGCTACAGAAGATTTATTCAAATGTATGGTAATGTTGTAATGGGAGTTGAAAGTTATCATTTTGAGGAATTAATTGAGAACTATAAATTAACCAAGGGTGTGTTGCTAGATACTGAATTGGATGAAGAAGATTGGGATGGATTAATTAAAGATTTTAAAAATACAGTTAAAGAAAAAACAAATAAAGATTTTCCACAAGATGTTTATGAACAATTGTTTGGTGCTATAAGTGCAGTATTTTTATCTTGGGAAAGTAATAGAGCAAAAGTTTATAGAAAATTAAATCAAATTCCTGCTGAGTGGGGCACAGCTGTTAATGTTCAGTCTATGGTATTTGGAAATATGGGTAATGACTGTGCTACAGGTGTTGTTTTTACTAGAAATCCCTCTGATGGTTCAAATGATATTTATGGAGAATATCTTATTAATGCACAAGGTGAAGATGTTGTGGCTGGAACTAGAACACCACAGTACATAACTAAAAAAGCAAAAAAAGAGTCAAAAGTAAAAGAATTATCCATGGAAGAATCAATGCCTAAAGTTTATTCTGAACTATATAGGATTTTAAAAAAATTAGAAAAATATTATAAAGATATGCAAGATGTTGAATTCACCGTTGAGAACAAAAAACTTTGGATTCTACAAACTCGTTCAGGTAAGCGAACTTCAAAATCAGCTGTTAAAATTGCAGTAGATATGGTTAAAGAAAAATTAATTTCTCAAAATGAGGCAGTCTTAAGAATTGATCCAAATTCATTAGATACATTGTTACATCCTACATTAGATGAAAAAAGTTCTATTGAAGTAATTGCCAACGGATTACCTGCATCACCTGGAGCTGCTAGTGGTAAAGTAGTTTTTACATCTCAAGAAGCTGAAAGATTAAATGATATGATGCAAGATACTATTTTAGTAAGAGTAGAAACTTCACCAGAAGATATTCAAGGTATGCATGCAGCAAAAGGAATTTTAACGGCAAGAGGAGGTATGACTAGTCATGCTGCAGTTGTTGCCAGAGGTATGGGTAGACCTTGCGTATCTGGTTCAAGTGAAATTGATATAAATTATGACCAAAAAATTTTTAAAACATCATCTGTTGAAGTTAAAGAGGGAGATGTAATAACAATTGATGGCTCTACAGGAAGAATTATTTTAGGCAGCGTGCCAACTGTAAAACCTGAAATATCAGGTGATTTCTCTAAATTGATGGGATGGGCTGATAATATAAGGAAATTGAAAGTAAGAACAAATTCTGAAACCCCTTTAGACACTAAAATAGCAAGAGATTTTGGTGCTGAGGGAATTGGTCTCTGCAGAACTGAACATATGTTTTTTGATGAAGAAAGAATTTTATCAGTAAGAGAAATGATCTTATCAAAAACTCAAGAAGATAGGGCTAAAGCATTAGAAAAACTATTACCTTATCAAAAAAAAGATTTTATAGAAATATTTAAAATTATGCACGGTCTTCCTGTTACTGTGAGACTGTTAGACCCTCCATTGCATGAATTTTTACCTAAATCTGATAAAGAAATTTCTGAAGTAGCAAATGTTGTTGGCGCAGACAAAAAAGAAGTTGAGTCAAGAATAGATGAACTTCATGAACAAAACCCAATGCTGGGTCATAGGGGTTGTAGGTTAGGTATTTCTTTTCCAGAGATTTACGAGATGCAATGTAGGGCAATTTTTGAAGCTTTATCAGATCTTAAAAAAAATAAAAAGAGATCAGCTTTTCCAGAGATAATGATACCATTAGTATCTACTGAAGCTGAAATAAAAATTATGAAGGACTTAGTTATTAATACAGCCAAAAAAGTTCAAAATGAAAATAAAATTAAAATAGAATTTTTAGTTGGTACAATGATAGAATTACCAAGAGCTGCAATTAAGGCAAAAGATATCGCAAAACATGCAGAATTTTTTAGTTTTGGAACCAATGATTTAACACAAACTACTTTTGGAATTAGTAGAGATGATAGTGGAAAATTTTTAAATGATTATATTGATAATAAAATTTTTTCTATTGATCCATTCGTTTCAATTGATGATGGAGTTCAAGATTTAATAGAAATTGCAGTAGCAAAAGGAAAAAAACAAAATAAAAAGTTAAAACTTGGAATTTGTGGAGAGCACGGGGGAGATCCTAAAAGTATTCATTTTTGTTCAAAAGCAGGTTTAGACTATGTTTCTTGCTCACCTTTTAGAGTTCCAATAGCAAGATTAGCTGCCGCACAAGCAGAGTTAACCAAGAAAAATAAAAATTAAAAAATCGAATAAAATAAAATTCTAATCTGCTTAAATTTCCAATTTAAGATCTATAGCTGGTGCGCTGTGTGTAATGCTTCCAACAGAAATTCTATCTACTCCTGTAGCAGCAACTGACTTAACTGTTTTAAGATTAATATTTCCTGAAGCTTCTGTTTCATAATATTTTTTTGCAATCTTAACTCCTTGTTTTAAATTTTTATTATTCATATTATCAAATAAGACACGATCAAATTTTAATCCAATAATTTGTTTTAATTGACTTAAACTATCAACTTCAACAGTAATCTTTTTACCTTTTTTCTTTTTAATTGCTAATGATACTAATTCTCTTAAATTTGAACTAGCAATATGATTATCTTTAATTAAAAACTCATCACTTAAATTAAATCTATGGTTTATTCCTCCGCCTAATTTTACCGCATATTTTTGAATAACTCTTAAATTAGGAATAGTTTTTCTAGTACAACAGATTTTACATTTTTTTCCTGCCAATTTTACAAATTGATTTGTTTTAGTAGCTATCCCTGAAATATGTGATAAAAAATTTAAAGCAACTCTTTCTGCAATCAATATATCTCTAGCTTTACCTTTAATTGTAGCAATTAAAGAATTTTTTTTTATAAAAGAACCATCTTTTTTGCTAGTTTTAAATTTAATTTTATTATCAATTAAAGTAAAAGCATACTTTGCAAATTTCAAGCCACCTATAACTACATTCTCGTTTGAAATTAATTTAACCTCAACTATTTTACTATTTTCAATTAAATCTGAAGTTATATCTCCAGATGGGTATAAATCTTCATTAAGCGCTAGCTTAACAGTATTTTTTATAAAATTTTCGCTTAGTTTAATTTTTGACACAAATGATTATCTACCGATAGCAACCATTTTTTCAACAGACAATCTTGCTTTATCTATTGTCTCCTGATCCATTATAATTTCACCAGTTTCATTTTCTAAACAATCCAAGATTTTTGGTAAGGTAATTTTTTTCATATGTGGGCACATATTACACGGTCTAATAAATTCTACATTAGGATTTTCTACTTGAATGTTGTCACTCATTGAACATTCGGTAACCATCATAACTTTTTTGGGCTGATTATCTCTTACATAATTAATCATACCAGAAGTTGATCCTGCAAAGTCACTAGCCTTAATAACATCTGGTGGACATTCTGGATGTGCAATTATTTTTATTCCAGGATTATTTTTTCTAATATTATTTATTTCGTTTTCATTAAACTGATCATGAACAATACAAATTCCCTTCCATGAAATTATTTCAACATCAACTTGTGAAGCTACATATTTTGCAAGGTAGTCATCTGGTAAAAAAATTACTTTTTTAACTCCAAGAGATTTTACAATTTTAACAGCATTTGCGGAAGTACAACATACATCAGTTTCTGCTTTTACGTCAGCAGATGTATTTACATATGAGACAACAGGAACACCTGGGTATTTTTCTTTTAAAAGCCTCACATCCTTACCAGTAACTGATGAAGATAAAGAACAGCCTGCATTCATATCAGGTAACAAAACTTTTTTATTTGGATTCATTAATTTTGCAGTCTCAGCCATAAAATGAACTCCCGCCATGACAATAATATTAGCAGAAGTTTTTGATGCTTCTACTGCAAGCGCTAATGAGTCTGCAGCAAAATCTGCGATCCCATGATAAATTTCTGGTGTCTGATAATTGTGTGCTAGAATGACAGCATTCTTCTCTTTTTTTAATTGATTAATTTTGTGAATATAAGGTGCATGAACTGACCATTCAATTTCTGGCATAACCTTAGAAATTTTTTTATAAATGGGGTCAGTTGCTTTTCTTACTTCTTGATTAAAATCCATAATAAAATTTATCAATTTGAAACCTACTTGTCATTGATTTATTGTGGGTCATATTGCGGCCATGCTGAAATTGGTAGACAGGCACGGTTGAGGGCCGTGTGGACCTAGTCCATGAGAGTTCGAGTCTCTTTGGCCGCACCAAATAGTTAAATTTTAAGCCATTCGGGTATAAAAATTTTAAATGATCCATTTTCACTTTTAAATATTTTATCTTTATCAAAGTTTTTATCTAAAAATTTAATAAGGGCAAAAGGGTATTCTTCGTTAATTAAAACCTTTCCAATCTCAACATTATTGTTATAGATTTTTTCATCCTCATATAATTTTCCACTAATTACCTCAATGGGTAGTAATCTTTTTGAAAGTTTGTTTTTTAATTTTATGCGAGCTGTATTTTCTTGCCCCACATAACAACCTTTTTTAAAATCAATTCCATTAAGTTCTTCGTAATTACACTCAATACCAAATAATTTATTTTGTAATTTATTTAAATTTTTTGGGACAATACCCAGCTTATGACTTTGAATATAATAATTTTCTATCTCATCATTCTTTAGATCTAATTTTTTTAGTGACAAATAAAGTTTTTCTAAATTAATTATTAGTCTAGCACCCAAATTTTTATTTCTTGGGTCTAAAATAATTGGATCCTCTCTATATTTGAAAGTAAATCCCAAAGTATCTTTGGAACCTTCCATTGATAGATATTTTTCATATCCAAAACTTGCAACAACAAATTCGTTACTTAAATTCAAAATTTCGACTTTAGATCTTATTCTATAAAGATTAAGTTGTTTAAAAATTTCTTGTAATTGATTTTTTTCACAATCAATAAAAAAACCAGATTTATGTTTTATTACTATAAATTCATAGAGGAATTTTCCTTGAGGGGTAAATAAAGAGGCAAAGCAACTAGAATTATCTGTAACTTTATTAATATCGTTACTTATAAGATTTTGTAAAAAATCTTTAGCTTCCAGTCCATTTATATAAATTATGGCCCTATCATCTAGTATATAAACATTATTATTCATATTTGCATCAAACCAACTTTTAATATAATTACTTTTTTCAAAAATGTTAGATCTTATAATTAAAAATGGACAATGTTATATTGATGGTGAATTGAAGGGTGTGGATGTTTCCGTAAAAAATGGAAAAATCCAAAACATTGGTAAAATTTCCGAAAAAGCTAAAGATACTTTAGATGCAAAAGGTTTAATTGTTTTACCTGGATGTATAGATACCCAAACTCATTTTAGAGAGCCAGGATCTACAGATACGGAAGATCTGCATTCTGGAAGTAGAGCGGCAGTTGCTGGAGGTATAACAGCAGTATTCGAAATGCCAAACACAAATCCACCAACCTCGAATAAAAAAGAATTTCAAAAAAAATTAGATCTCGCCAAAAATAGAATGTATTGTAATTATGCTTTCTATTTTGGTGCTACAGCTGACAACGTAAACGAGTTAGCAGAATTAAAAAATTTAGAAGGATGTTGTGGAATTAAACTTTTTGCAGGTTCCTCAACCGGCAATCTATTAGTCGCGGATGAAAAAGATATAGAAAAAGTATTTCAAAATAGCTCGAAAGTTGTTGCTGTACACTCTGAAGATGAAGAAATTTTGAATAAAAATAAGAAATTAATTAAAGATGGAGATGTACATTCTCATCCAATTTGGAGAAGCGATGAATGTGCAATTTCTTCTACAAGAAGAATAGTAAAAATTGCTGAGCGTTATAATAAAAAAGCTCATGTTCTTCATATATCAACAAAGCAAGAGATAGATTTTTTATCTCAACATAAAGGGAATATTACTTTTGAAATTACTCCACAACATTTAACAATCTATGCACCTGATTGTTATGATAAACTAGGAACATATGCGCAGATGAATCCTCCTATAAGAGATAAATCTCATTATGATAGATTATGGTATGCAGTTAAAAATAACTTCAATGATACAATAGGTTCAGATCATGCTCCTCATTTAAAAGTAAATAAAGATAAACGATATCCCGATTCACCCTCAGGTATGCCTGGAGTGCAAACTCTTATGCCAGTTATGCTCAACCACATTAATGATGGAAAATTATCTCTTAATCAGTTGATCAATCTTGTGTGTGAAAATCCGGTAAAAATTTTTGGAATAATAAATAAAGGTTTTATAAGAGAAGGGTATGACGCTGATTTTACAATTGTAGATATGAATAAAAAAATTGTAATAAAAAATGAAAATATTGAAAGTAAATGTGGATGGTCACCTTTTAATGGCTTTGAATTTAAAGGAACTCCTGTTTCAACAATTGTTGCTGGAAAAATAAAAATGCAAGATGGTAAAATTTTTGGTGATCCCGAAGGAACCCCCTTGGAATTTAATTAAGTTTTACAGTAAAGCTATTTACTAAAATTACACCTACAACGATTAAGAATAGACCTGCAATTGCTTGCCAAGCTAAAGTTTGTTTAAAAAAGAAATACCCAAGAATTGCTATTGTAAAAACACCTAATCCACTCCATGTTGCATATACAATTGCAATAGGCAGTTTATTCATCACAAAAGTCATTAAATAGAATGATACAAGATAAAATAACGTAAGACAGATGGTAGGAGTAATCTTTGTAAAATTTTGTGATACTGGTAGCAACATTGTTCCAGCTACTTCACAAAAAATAGCAATAAGTAAAAAAGAATATGTTTTAATCATTATTCAATATTTTGTTATCAATTAAATCTTGTTTTATTTCATCTAAAATAGTGGGATCATCAATAGTTGGAGGCAATTTATATTCAACTTTATCTGCAATTTTTCTAATCGTTCCTCTTAGAATTTTTCCTGATCTTGTTTTTGGAAGTCTTTTAATTACTATAGCAACTTTAAATGCAGCCACAGGACCAATTTTATCACGCACCATTTGAATACATTCCTTAGAAATTGTATCATTATTTTTTTCAACACCAGATTTTAAAACTATTAATCCGATAGGTAATTGTCCTTTCAATTTATCTGCAATTCCAAGGACAGCACATTCAGCAACTGATTGGTGTTCAGATAAAACTTCCTCTATGGCCCCTGTTGATAATCTATGGCCAGCAACATTGATTATGTCATCTGTTCTAGACATAATCCAAATATAGCCATCTTCATCTATATGACCTGCATCATAAGTTTGATAGTAACCCTCATAATTTGACATATAATTTTCTTTATATCTTTGATCAGCATTCCAAAGAGTAGGAAAGGTTCCTGGAGGCAAAGGAAGTTTAACCACAATATCTCCCATTTCATTTGGTTTAGCTAAAGTCTGATCTGATTTAATAATTTTAACATCATATCCAGGTACAGCCTTACACGCAGAACCATACTTAGTTTCCATCATTTCAATTCCTGTGCAATTAGAACTAATCGCCCAGCTAGTTTCAGTTTGCCACCAATGATCTATTACAGGGACTTTTAATAAATTTTCAGCCCATTTAATTGTATCAGGGTCAGCTCTCTCACCAGCTAGAAAAAGACTTTCAAATTTAGATAAATCATATTTAGAAAAAAACTTTCCTTCAGGGTCTTCCTTCTTAATTGCTCTAAAAGCTGTTGGAGCTGTGAATAAAGATTTTACTTTATAATCAGAAATAATTTTCCAAAAAGCACCGGCATCAGGTGTTCCAACAGGCTTCCCTTCAAATAATACAGTCGCGCATCCTTTAAACAGAGGTGCATAAACAATATAAGAGTGACCAACAATCCAACCAATATCACTTGCAGACCACCAGATGTCTCCCTCATCAATGTTGTAAATATTTTTCATAGTCCACTTAAGTGCAACTATGTGGCCTCCTGTATCTCTTACAATACCTTTGGGTGTTCCAGTTGTTCCAGAGGTATAAAGTATGTAAGCGAATTCATTTGAATTTATTTCAACACAATCAACTTCTTTTGCTTTTGAAACAACTTCATCCCAACTTATCTCATTAGGCTTATTAAGTTTTACTTCATGACCGGATCTTTGAAATAAAATCATTCTGTCAATTTTATGTTTTGCTTGTTTAATGGCCTCATCAACCAAAGGCTTGTATTCAACAGTTCTTCCTGGTTCAAAACCACATGAAGCTGTTACTAATACTTTAGCTTTGCTATCATCTATTCTGCTGGCAAGTTCGTTAGAAGCAAAACCACCGAAGACAACTGAATGGATTGCACCAATTCTTGCACAAGCAAGCATTGCCACCACTGCTTCAGGTATCATGGGCATATAAATAATTACTCTATCACCTTTGTTGACTCCTTGATCTTGGAGTGCTCCAGCAAATTTAGAAACTTTTGATCTTAGCTCCTCGTATGTAAATTTATTTTTATTTCCAGTTATTGGACTATCATATATTAAAGCTGTTCGTTTCCCTTTACCTTGATCAATGTGGATATCCAAAGCATTGTAACAAGTATTTGTGACACCATCTTCAAACCATTTGTAGAATGGCGGATTTGATTTATTTAAAATTTTAGATGGTTTTTTAAACCAAAAGATATCATTTGAGGCCTCTTCCCAAAATTTTTCAGGACTTTTTATTGATTGTTCGTATATTTTATTAAATTTATCAGACATTAAAATTCGATTCGATTTTTTACATTAATTGAGTTTTTTAAATTATAAATTGCATTTAATTTTAAAAAGTAAGTAAAATCAATGTAAATTAAACACAATTAAGTCTTCAATAAAGTGTTTTAATTTGGTATCAAACCCCCAACTTTGGTTTAGGGAAGCTTAAACCTAGTTTATATAAACTAAATAATAAAAACTAACTAAAGAGGGAGTTTTTTATGAAAAAACTTAAACTGTTTGCTCTTACAGCTGTTGCCCTAATGGGTGTTACAGGTGTAGCAAACGCA